>Ga0209107_10000163_pt1 | contig 38878 bp, 28 predicted proteins | sample LakErihyJuly2011_2_FD_187460 | JGI IMG/M metagenome (GOLD analysis project Ga0209107, IMG submission 187460) | Freshwater microbial communities from dead zone in Lake Erie, Canada - CCB hypolimnion July 2011 (SPAdes) (version 2) | ecosystem: Environmental > Aquatic > Freshwater > Lentic >...
GTTTCTAAGAATGCTGAATTCGTTGCATTTGCGCAAAGCATTGCTGACGCTGCAGTTGCGAACAATGTAAAATCTGCGGAAGAATTAAATGAAGTAAGCGTGAATGGTACAAAAGTATCTGACATGATTAATGATAAATTAGCTTCTATCGGTGAAAAAATTGGGGTCGCTAAATTTGAAAGAATAGAGGCTCCTTTCGTAGCTTCTTATATTCATGGTTCATACAGAATGGGTGTATTAGTAGGATTATCTGGGGAGGCTGCTGAATTAGGTAAAGACCTTGCCATGCAAATCGCTGCCATGAATCCAGTGGCAGTTGATGCTGATTCAGTTCCAGCGGAAACAGTAACACGTGAGCGTGCAATTATTATTGATACCATGAAGGAAGATCCTAAAATGGCTGGTAAACCAGAAGAAATGATTGCTAAAATTGCCGAAGGTAAAATTGCAGCTTTCTTTAAAGAGCAAACCTTATTAGCGCAGTCTTTTGTAAAAGACGGCTCTAAAACAGTGGGTGACCACGTTAAGAGTGTAGGTGCTGACCTTAAAGTAATTGAGTTCAAGCGTGTAGCATTGGGATAGTAATAACTAACTAGCATAATAGTATAAAAAGGGTCCCGAGCAATCGGGACCCTTTTTTGTTGCTCTAAAATTCTTATCTTGCAATTACAAAACAACATCTACTATGCTGCCAAAATACAAACGCGTATTATTAAAATTATCAGGGGAAGCATTATTAGGAGAACAAAGAAATGGAGATCCATTTGATCCTAAGATTATTGAGCAATATGCCAATGAAATTAAACAAGTAACAGACTTGGGAGTACAAGTAGCTATCGTTATTGGCGGTGGTAATATTTATCGCGGTATGAATGAAGCGGATAGTGGTATTGAGCGTGCGCATGGTGATTATATGGGAATGTTGGCAACAATGATTAATGCCATGGCGATACAAGCCATGCTTGAAAAAATAGGGGTATATACGCGATTGCAATCAGCGATTAATATGGAGCAAGTAGCTGAGCCTTACATTCGTCGCAAAGCATTGCGTCATTTGGAAAAAGGACGTGTAGTCATATTTGGTGCTGGAACAGGCAATCCATATTTCACTACAGATACTGCAGGTTCACTTCGTGCCATTGAAATGAAAGCAGATGTTATTTTGAAAGGAACACGCGTGGATGGGGTATATGATAGTGATCCAGAAAAAAATCCAAACGCAGTTAAATTTGACAAAATCAGCTTCCAAGATTGTATATCTAAAAATTTAAAGGTGATGGATATGACCGCCTTTACCTTATGTATGGAAAATAAATTGCCTATCATTGTTTTTGATATGAACCAACCAGGTAATTTATTAAGAGTAGTACAAGGAGCTGAAGTAGGTACCTTAGTAGGATAGTAGGCTTCTCGCCACTTGTGTAATATATTTTGAGACGAAGCAGGGTGTAGTTAATTTTATTATATGCAAAAATCAGGATTGAGAATTATAGTTATTGGCCTATTTTTTTTAACAGCATTAAGTAATAATGCGGTTGCACAAAAAACTTTAAGCTTAAACGAGGCCATTCAAACTGCTTTAAAAAACAGTTATGATATTCAATTGGTTGAAAATAATTTAGCGATTGCTAAAAATAATAATAATATTGGCGTAGCAGGGGGCTTACCCACCATTACCAATACGAGCACCAATAACAATACCTTAACTACGATTAATCAAACCTTTCCAGATGCTAATCGGAACACTTCAAGAAACGGTGTTGATGGTAGTACTTTAAATAGCGGATTGAATGCTACGATGGTATTATTCAATGGCTATAGAGTACAGGCTACCAAAAATCGATTGGAAAGCTTGGAGCGTCAAAATAAATCTTTGCTTGAATCACAATTGTTGAATACCATTTCAACAGTGATGCAACAATATTATAACGTTGTTCGGCAACAAGCGTTTTTAAAAACTATTCAAAAATCAATCGAGACCTCCAAACAAAGATTAGCTATTGTTGAAACGCGTCAAAAAATTGGTGTTGCTAATGAAGCTGATTTTTTACAATCTAATTTGGATTTAAATGCTTTAATACAAGCTGAACAAAATCAACTATTAATTATTGATCAAGCCAAAGCCGATCTATTAAACACGATTGTAATGCCCAATACAAACAGCGTTATCATCAATGATAGCATCAAAGTAGATGATCAATTGGTATTGTCTGCGGTGGAAGCAAAAATAAAGGAGCATCCTTTGTTACAATCGGCGCAACAGTTGGTTAATGTTAATCAGTTTTTGGAAAAGGAAACCAAAACTTTAACTTATCCTACGCTAAGAGCGAGTACTGGATACAATTATAATAGCAATAAGTCGGCTGCTGGATTTATATTATTGAATGAAAGTTATGGTCCATTTTTGGGTCTGAATTTAAGCATCCCTATTTATACGGGCGGTGCTAATAAGCGCGCCATTAAAAATGCAGAAATTAATACCAAGTCTTCAAAAATTCAATTACAAAACACGGAACAGGATATGACTACTGAATTATTTAAAACCTATCAGAGTTATAAAAATAGTTTAAAGCAAACGCCGATTGAAATTCAAAATTTTGAGATGTCACAATCCTTATTGGATTTAGTGATGCAAAAATATAAACTAGGCCAAGCAACGATGGTGGATGTAAAACAAGCCCAACAAAGTTTTGAAACTGCTGGCTTTAGATTGGTGAGCTTACGTTTCAATGCAAAAATTGCTGAAATTGAATTAAAGCGTTTATCTAATCAATTGAATTTTTAATAGCCTAATCAATTGGATATTTAATAGTCTATTTATATGCAATCAAAGCTTCCCAATATTGGTACTAGTATTTTTACGGTAATGAGTCAATTGGCGTCAAAGCATAATGCAATTAATTTAGGACAGGGGTTCCCTGATTTCCCAATGAGTGCGGAGTTGATTGAATGTGTTAATAAAGCCATGCAATCGGGCGGTAATCAATATGCACATACCAATGGTGTTCCATTGTTACGGGAAAGATTGGCGGAGAAAATAAAATATTTATATGATGTAAATATTAATCCCGAAACTAATATCACCATTACGCCGGGCGGCACCTATTCTATTTTTTGTGCTTTTTCAACCATAATACAACCAGGTGATGAGGTGATTATTTTTGAACCCGCCTATGATAGTTATATACCTAATATTGTTTTTAACGGGGGTATTGTGGTGCCTATTGAATTAGAATTTCCTGATTATACTATTCCATGGGATAAAGTTAAGGCAGCCATTACGCCGAAAACAAAAGCGATATTAGTAAACACACCGCATAATCCTACTGGGCGTGTATTTACCAAAGATGATATTTTAATATTACAAGAAATAGTACTTTCAAATAATTTATACTTAATCAGCGATGAAGTATATGAGCATTTGATTTATGATAACAAGCAACATGAAACAGTGATGAAATATCCTGATTTGTTTGCACGTACTTTTGTTTGTTTTTCCTTTGGTAAAACCTACCATTGTACCGGTTGGAAATTAGGGTATTGTATTGCACCTGAAAATATAATGAAGGAGTATCGAAAAGTGCATCAGTTTAATGCTTTTGGATGTGATACACCCAAACAAATAGCGATTGCGGAGTACATGACCAATAAGGAAGCTTATCTATCTATCGGCGCTATGTATCAAGAGAAAAGAGATTACTTAAGGGGTTTATTGGATAATACTAAATTTGCACGCTTACCTTCCTCTGGCTCTTATTTTGAAAGTTATCGTTATGATGCAATTTCAGATGAACCGGATACCGTATTTGCGGAAAGATTAGTCAGGGAATTTGGTATTGCTATTGTTCCCATGTCTGCATTTTATCAAAAGTCCACCGATCATAAAGTGATTCGCTTGTGTTTTGCCAAAGTCAAAGAAACATTGGATGCTGCTGCAGCTTGTTTGCAAAAGGTTCATTAACTTTAAATCCAACAATTAATATTTATTTAGGAATGCAAGATATACGTGTGTCTTTTCAGCAGTTATTTAATACTTCTGCCTCCTTAGTGGTGCAATCACCTGGACGCATTAATTTAATTGGCGAACATACGGACTATAACAATGGATTTGTATTACCCGCAGCTATTGATAAATGTGTGCAAGTTGCTATCGCAAAGCGATCAGATGGCGCAATACATATGCATGCTATTGATTTACAGGAAAGCGTGATTTTACCTACTGTTGCAATACAACCACATGCAATAAGTTGGGTGAACTATATTATCGGAGTAGTCGCGCAGGTACAAAAATATATTGCTAATGCATCTAGTAACATCGCCTCCAATGATCTTAATAAGGGTTTTGATATTTGCATACAAGGGGATATCCCTATTGGTGCTGGCTTATCAAGTTCGGCAGCAGTGGAGTGTGCTGTTATTTTTGCACTGAACGAAATATATCAGGTGGGATTAACGACTATGCAAATGGCATTAATGACACAGCAATCGGAACATGAATTTGCAGGTGTTAAATGTGGCATCATGGATATGTTCGCTAGTTTACATGGGAAAAGCAATCAAGTCATGTTACTGGATTGTGGAAGTTTACAACACAGTTATTATCCTTTAGATTTAAAGGAGTATCAAATAGTTTTATTTGACACGCAAATTAAACATGCATTAGCTTCTTCCGAATACAATACGCGTCGTTTGGAATGTGAACAGGGTGTTGGGGTATTGCAACAAAAATATCCCTCGATTAAAACTTTACGTGATGCCAATAAGCAACAAGTGGATGAACTTTTAAAAACAAATACATCGCTGGTTGGTACTAAAGTATATGATCGATGTAAATATGTGGTGGATGAAATTGATCGTGTGCAATTAGCAGTAAAGGATTTATTAGCAGGAGATATAAGTGCCTTCGGTCAAAAGATGTATGAAACACACGAAGGGTTATCTAAATTATATGAAGTGAGCTGTCCAGAATTGGACATTTTAGTCAATGCTGTCAAGGATAATCCCCATGTATTAGGCGCAAGGATGATGGGTGGTGGATTTGGTGGCTGTACAATTAATATTATTAAAAAATCGGAATTGGAAGCAATTATCAATACCGTTGCTGAACTATATGCCCAACAAACAGCTCATATTTTAAAAGTGCATCAGGTAAAAATTGCGCAAGGAACTCATATAAAATAATTATATTACATAGGGTATTAAATAATGCCTATTCATACTTTATAGTTAATTTATATATTTATGTCAAAAAAAGTACTACAAGGATTTTTCTTAACGCTTGTGATTTCATTTTTGAATCAAGCCTGCTCAAACAATAATACAAATAATATGGACGTAACTGTAAAGTTGACCAGCCAAGCTTATGGTGAATTAGAGGGTCAACCCATAACGGAATATACTTTAACCAACTTGCACGGAATGCAAATAGGCATTATCAACTATGGAGGGGCGCTCACAAAAATTATTACACAAGCAAAGGACAGTAGCTGGGGGGATGTATTAACTGGTTATGATTCCCTAAGTGGTTTTATGCAAACGGCTAATCCTTATTTTGGCGCATTGATTGGTCGCTATGCGAACCGTATTGCAAAAGGTACTTATAAAATAGACGGTGTTCAATACCATGCAGCATTGAATAATAATGGACAATCATTACATGGGGGATTAAAAGGTTTTGATAAGGTAGTATGGACGGCCACCCCATTAGCAGGGGATAGTAGTGTTCAATTAAATTATGAAAGCAAGGATGGAGAGGAAGGTTATCCAGGAAATTTAAAAGTACAGGTGGTGTATACCTTAACAGCGGATAATGGAATTAAGATAGATTATACTGCAACCACAGATAAAACCACCGTGATAAATTTAACCAACCACGCTTATTTTAATTTGTCTGCAGGGAAGTCTCTTACGATTAAAGATCATATTTTGCAAATAAATGCGAATCAATATTCACCCGTGGATACTGTACTTATTCCTACAGGGGAATCATTAGAGGTGAAAGGCACGCCAATGGATTTTACACAAGCCAAGCGTATTGGTGATGACCTTGATAAAGTAGCAGGGGGATATGACCATAATTGGATTTTAAATAAAGCCGAAGGTTTACAAGAAGTGGCCAATTTATATGATCCTTTGTCGGGGCGTAGTTTAACCGTATTGACGACAGAACCAGGCTTACAATTTTATTCTGGTAATTTTTTAGATGGCACATTAACACACACAAAAAACGGTATTCAATATATTAAGCACGGTGCATTAACCTTGGAAACACAACACTTCCCTGATGCACCCAATCAAGCAAAATTTCCGAGTACCTTATTAAAACCAGGTGAAACTTATACGCATACTACTGTTTATAAGTTCGCAACAAAATAACTAAAACCAACCCAATCGATTACTTATGAATTATCAATTAAGCACCTTAGATTATATTGTATTTCTTGTATACTTTGTTTTGATCCTATCTTATGGATATTATATTTATAAAAAAAGACATACCAAAGAACAGGATTCAAAAGCATTCTTTTTAGCGGAAGGATCCTTAACCTGGTGGGCAATTGGTGCATCACTTATTGCCTCTAATATATCAGCGGAGCAATTTATAGGCATGAGTGGGAATGGTTATTTTGTGGGTATTGCCGTATCTGCTTATGAGTGGATTGCCGCACTAGGTTTGGTGATTATTGCGGTATGGTTTATGCCTATTTATTTAAAAAATAAAATCTATACTATGCCTCAGTTTTTACAAATGAGGTATAATGAAACGGTGTCCTTAATCATGGCTATTTTTTGGTTGTTTTTATATGTGTTTGTGAATTTAACTTCTATTTTATATTTAGGTGCTACTGCTATTAATGGATTATTACCTGGTCAAAATCATTTACATGAAATTATTGTTTGCTTAGCCATCTTTGCGGTGTTTATTACATTGGGCGGAATGAAAGTAATCGGATATACAGATGTGATACAAGTAACGGTTTTAATTGTTGGTGGATTGGCTACAACGTATATGGCATTATCCATGGTGAGTGAAAAATTTGGCATGGGTGGCGGCATTATTTCTGGATTTACTACATTAATGCAACAAGCTCCTGAACATTTCCATATGGTGATGGACAAACCCAATGCGGCCTCCTCGCAAGAATATATTGACAAGTATATGATACTTCCAGGTATTGCGATGTATGCAGCAGGCCAATGGATTTTGAATTTAAATTATTGGGGATGTAATCAATATATTACACAACGCGCTCTAGGCGCTGATTTACCTACTGCGCGTAAAGGAATTTTATTTGCAGCCTTATTAAAATTATTAATGCCCGTCATTGTCATGTTACCAGGTATCGCGGCATACGTGCTCCATAAAAATGGACATTTAAATCATTTGGTGGGCGGTATGGATGGCGCTTACTCTGCGGTATTAGCATTTTTACCTACTGGTATTAAAGGTTTATCACTAGCAGCGCTTACTGCAGCTATTGTTGCTTCGCTAGCCGGCAAATCAAATAGCATTAGTACCATTTTCACTTTGGATATTTATAAAAAATATTTTTCTAAGGAAGCAAGCGAGGAAAAATTAGTGCGGATGGGAAGATGGGTAGTTATATGTGCTATGTGTATTAGTGTACTATTTACTTGGGATGATATTTTAGGTATTGGAGGCGCAGGTGGATTTACATTTATTCAAAAGTATACTGGCTTTATTAGCCCGGGCGTATTGGTGGTATTTGTATTAGGTATGTTTTGGAAGCGTACCACAGGTACTGCAGCGGTAGTAGGTATATTAGGAGGTTTTATTTTATCCTTATTCTATAATGAATTTGCGCCCATGGTATTTGGCAATGAAACATTCTATTATACTGCTTATCCAAATAGCGCTGGTGTATACAAAATTCCATTTTTAGTAGCGATGGGTATTGCAGGCATCATAACAGCTATATTAATGGTGGTGATTACATTATTTGGACCAAAAGTAAATCCAAAAGCGTTTGTTTCTGATAAGTCAATGTTTAAAGTAGATAATACCACCTTGGTATTAATTGTTTCAATATTGATGATTTTATCAGCCTTATATATAAAGTTTTGGTAAACGCAATTGGATTGATTAATGTATGATTACTATTGCCGCTGTTGTAATGATTAGCATAAAATAGTATTTTATATTTCAAATAAAAAAAAGCCCTCCTCCGAATTTTCGGAGGAGGGCTTTTTGCTATCGTTCATTTGCTTTAATCAATTTACTATAATTGATTCACTATAATTATTAAACTAGCGCTGTTAATGGTTTAATACCAAGAGCCATTAATTATTTTATCGCCGTTTGCATTATTTTTTGCATTTCTTCTTTTCTCATTTCTTTTGTGAATGAAAGCAGTCACAAACATTAAAGGTAAAAAGATAAAGGTTAAAGGAGGTATACCCAACATACTAATCCATTTACCACCAAAGTGACGACGCATTGGACGGCGTAAACGTTCAGCGATTAAATACATCGCTGGCACAATAAACAAGGTCATGAAAAAGGCGAATATCAATCCAAATATCAAAGTCCAGCTTAAAGGCTTCCAGAAGGAAACACTATCGCCACCAAAAAAGATATGTGGATTTAATTCACTAAATAAAGTCACAAAGTTGATATTAAACCCAATCGCAATAGGGATAAAGCCTAGGATGGCAGCTAGTGCAGTCAATAGTACAGGAATAATCCTGGTTTTACCTGCTTGTATCAAAGCTTCTTTCGTTTTCATACCTCTTGCTCTTAAAACATCGGTGAATTCAATAATTAAAATACCATTTTTCACAACGATACCTGCTAAACCTACAATACCTAAGCCGGTCATTACCCCAGATACTTTCATACCAAATATGGAAAATCCTAATAACACCCCAATGATACTAAACAAAATTTCAGTTAATATAATCACTGATTTAGAAATAGAATTAAACTGTAACACCAAAGTGAAAAGGATTAGCATTAATGCAATGATCATTGCTTTTCCTAAAAAGCTTACTGTTTCTAATTGTTGTTGGTTTTCACCAGTTTGTTTTATAGTAACCCCTTCCTGTAGACCGTTAAAATTAGAAATGTATTGTGCAATAACCGCATTCACTGAAGTAGGGTTAAAGCCTTGTGCTAATAATACATTTGAACTTAATTGAATAAGGCGCTTTTGATCCTTACGTCTTACGCTGCCCAAGGTATTGGTAGGTTCTACTTTTACCAATGAACTAATCGGAATATTTTTAACCATACCACCTGCAGCCATATCTCTAAAGGATAAACGCATATTTAATATATCCACTAAATTTTTGCGTTGTAAACTTTCATTACGCAATTGAATCTTATATTCTTCCTTACCATCTTTAATTTTGGAAACTTCTTTTCCAAATAAAGCAGTTCTGATTTGCATCCCTACTTGTGCCGATGAAACGCCCGCAATTAATGCACGGTCACGATCAACTGTTAAAGTTAATTCTGGATTTTGCAAGTCCACATCCATTTTCAATTCTTCCACACCTGGCACCTGCACCGAATCTAAATAGTTTTTTAAACCGACTGCAGTTTTAATTAAATTATCAAAATCATCGCCTTGAATTTCAATATTAATAGGAGGCTCAGTTGGCGGACCGCTTTGTTCCTGTGTTACTGAAATCTCAGCACCAGGAATTCCTTTTAATTGTCCACGAATCGCATCCAAATATGGGGCGGTTGATTTGCCATCCCGTTTTTCAAAGGCAACAAAATTAATTTGTAATCGCCCTAATTCTGCGTGTGGGCTTCGGTCGCCACGCATTGGGTCACCCGCACCTACGGCCACATTGGTAATCACACTTTCAACAATTGGATTTCGTTTACCGGGCTCGTTGTCCAATACCTTATTGACCTTGGCTTCAAGCACTTTGGTTACAGAATCAGTATATCCCACTTGCGTACCTACAGGTAATTTTAAATAAACATATAATTGGTTGGGGTCACCTACCGGGAAAAATTCAATTCCTACACGACCCTTAGCAACGCTAATTCCAAATACAACAAAGGAAACGACCAACAATACAAAAGTGCCAATTAATAATTTTACGGGCCTCCATCCTGTTAATGCACGGCGCAATCCGTTTTCATACATGCGCATTAAATTAGGCAATGTGACAGTTTGGAATTTATGAATCGCAGTAGCAATAAAAAATCTATTGGCTAATACTAATATCATAAAGAAAATAAGTAGGTTACCTAAAAAAGTAAATCCAGTTAAATCCAATAAAATTCCTACGATGATTGGAATCCAAAATCCTTTTTGTTTAAATATTTTAGCCCTGTTTTTTAATCTATCTTCTTCACTTTCCTCTTCATGATTCATAAAATCAACCGCAAAAACCGGGTTCATTATAAATGCCACCAATAAGGAAGCGGTTAATGTAAATATTAACATAGTGGGTAAGTAAATCATAAACTTACCAATCAAACCAGGCCAAAATAATAATGGGAAAAAAGGTGCTAATGTAGTAATGGTTCCAGCTAACACTGGAACAAATACTTCGCCTGCTGCCATTTTCGCAGAAACGGTAGCTGATAGTTTTCCTTTGCCTTGAATAAAAATACGATGGGTGTTTTCAATGACCACAATGGCATCATCTACAATAATACCCAATCCAAACAAGAGTGCAAATAGTACGATAAAGTTCAGGGTGATACTGTTTCCTACTATTAGTTCAGCACCTGGTATAAATACAAAGGCAACAAACATACTCAAAGGCACCGATAAGGCAACAAAGAATGCATTGGTCACACCCATGAAAAACATAAGTACAATTAATACAAGTACAAATCCAATAATAATGGAGTTTACTAATTCAGTAAACGAGCTTCTGGTTCTGATACTTTGATCACCAGATATAACCACTTTTAAATCTGAAGGAAAATCATTCAATATAGTTTCATCCACCACTTTTTTTACAGCATCTGAAGTAGCGATTAAGTTTTCGCCACTTCTTTTAATAATATTTAAGGTCATTACATTTTTACCATCTAAACGCGCATAACTTTCATTGGTCTTTACCGTATCCACCACACTTGCAACATCTTTTAAATAAATAGCAGAACCACTGGTATTCCGGACAATGATATTACTAATATCGTTGGCATTTTTTAACTGTCCTTTTAATTGCAGGTTACGATTCATCGTACCTACTTCTAATAAACCACCAGATAAATCTAAATTTTCACGCTGAATAGCAAAAGTGATATCATCAAAAGTGATACCTGCACTTTGCATTTTATAATTATCTACGTTAATTTGAAATTCTCTTTCAGGGGCACCTACGATATCAATTCTATTGATTTGAAAAATATTTTCAAGCTTATCCTTTAATAACTCTGAATACTTGGATAACTGCACTAAATCGTAATTACCATTAATATTTACATACATAATGGGTTGTTCACTTAAACTAATCTCAATGACCCTAGGTGCTTGTGTTAAATCATTTGGTAAATCGGACTTAGCTTTATCAACCGCATCTTTCACCTTTTGTAACGCCACATCTGTTGGCACATTGGTTCCAAATTCAATGGTAATGGCCGAAAAGTCCTGTTGGGAGTTGGAAGTGAACTTTGTAATTTTTGCGCCTGTAATACCCTTGATTTGTTTTTCGATAGGAACGGTTACCAGGTTCTCAATATCTTTAGGAGAGTTACCTATATAAACGGTTTGTACAAATATGGTTGGGATAATAATATCAGGAAACTGCTCCTTAGGGAGAGTCAAAAACTGGAATATACCCCCTATACTTATAAATAACATAAGTAGGTATATCGAAGTTTTGTTGGTGATACTCCAAGAAGTAGGTTTAAACTCCTTAAATTTTTCTTTTATATTTTGAATTGTCGACATAATAATCTGTTAATGAGTTGAATTATTTATTTAGCTACTGTTGTGATAAACTGACCATCAAATAAGTTTTGGTATCCAGTAGTAATTATTGCATCTCCAATGACTAATCCACCTAATACTTCCATATTATCACCATAAAACTCACCTACTGTAATCATTTTTTTTCTTGCGATCATCTTTCCATTCTCGCTAATGGCTACATAAACGAATTTACCCTTTTCATCATTTTGTAAAATGTTGATGGGGATGCTTAATGCATTTTCTTTAGAGTAATCTTTGATTTTTACTTGCACCAATTGATTGGGTCTAAAATCACTGTTAGGCGCTAATTTAGTTTCAATAAAAAAGCTTCTGCTTAACGGATCAATCACTTTACCTATCACACTAATTTTCGTTTCAATAGTTTTTTGCATATCAGGAAAGTTTAAAGCCACATCACTACCCACACGTACTTTTCCAGTATAGTTTTCAGGAACTAAAGCCGTTGCTTTTAACTTTTGTGTGTTTACAATTTTTATTTGTCCAGCGCCCATAAACATTTCTCCTACATGTATATTTACTTCCTCTGCAACGCCATCCACATCACTATAAATACTAGTGTAAGCCAATTGGTCTTTAATAACGCCTACTTGTTCAGTAGCACCTTTTAATTGGCTAGCCAATGCATCTGCATTTGTTTTAGCAGTTAATAGTTGAATTTCGCTGCCAATATTTTGTTCCCATAAATTCTTTTGTTTTTCATATACCGATTTTGCTAGAGCAGCTTGTGCTTTTAGTGTTTCAATATTTTGAGATGCAGCAGCTGCGCTTTGCTTAATCAAGCTATTATCTAATTGTAATAATAATTGCCCCTTTTTTACAATATCTCCTCTTTTAACATAAAGAGATCTTACTTGACCGCCACCAGCGCGAGGTGTTATATAAGAAACACTTTCAGATTCAATTTTTCCTTGAAGCTCAATGTAATGATCAAACACCTGGGTTTTAATAGTATCAATAGAAACTAAAATAGTTTTATCTGCTTTAGCTCCACCCATTGTTTTTATTTCTTTTTCTAAATTAGCAATATTGATGCTAATTTCTAAAGCTTGTTTTTTTAAATTAGCCAAAGCTGTTTTTTTAGCTTCCACTGAATTTTTATCGCCACCACAAGCGATTAAAAACAATACCAATGATCCGATAATTAATGTTGCGTAATTTTTCATTATGTTTGATTTTATCATTTTATATTTTTCTGCATCTTATTTGCAGCGAATTTTATTTTATAATTTTCCTGTTGCTTTAAGTAAATCTACCTTTGCAATTAACGCACTATATAAAGCGTTCATATAGTTATTTTGCGCAGTAACTAAATCTGCTTGTGCAGCAGAAATTTCAGTATTAGAGCCAGTACCCGTTTCAAATTTCTTTTTTGTTTGTTGGTAAACCGCTTCTGCTAATTGCATATTCTTTTTTTGAAACTGCATGGTAGCCATTGATGACATAAAGTTTAGTTTGGCTTGTGTAATTTCATTATCAATATTGTTTTTTAAAGCACCAAGTTGATTTTCAATTTGCTTTAATTCAATTTTTGTTTTTTTCAGACGTGCATCACGCGCAAATCCGTTAAATAATGGCAGGTTTACATTTAAACTAACCAACGTAGTGTTAAACCAGCTACCCCCTTCAAAAAAATCAAATTTCGTACGCATTGCATTTTTTGAAGTATTTCCTGAAAAGCTTACAGTAGGTAAGTAGCCTAATTGATAACGCTTAACATTGAATTCAGATAATTTTTTAGTCTCACTTAAATATTGAAAATCTTTCCTTACCCCATATTGAAAATCATTCTCCACTAAAACATCTTTATCTAAACTTTTTTCATCAATCACTTCAGTTAAGGCTAAGCTATCATTTACAGGCATACCCATTAACATTTTTAATCCCATATAACCAATGGCCACACTATTATTTGCTTTTATTTTTTCGGTTTGTAAATTATTTAATTGAACACTCACCTTGTCTACATCTAATTTTTCAGCAAAACCGTTTTTATACATCACTTCGGCATCATGCGCTAATTTTGATAAACGTTCAATGTTAGCATCTAAAATATTAAGCTGTGTTTTACTTGCTGATAATTGGTAATAAATTTTATAAATGTTAGTATTAATTGCTTCCTCAGTTAATGCAGCATTTTTCTTTTGCCACACTAAGGAAGTTGCCCTTGCTTTTAAAGCAATAAATACTTGACCATCAAATAATAGCTGTTGAAAATTAATACCATAATTGGCATTGTATTTAGTTCCAAACTGCACTGGGATATAATTTCCAGCTGCGCCACCAAATATTTGTGCAGGCAATAAGGAGGTGGGTATGGTAATAAAATCATTCAGGCCAGCATTGGTTCCAATGGTTGGAAAAGCTGCAGCACCAATTTCACGATTGGTTTGAATTTGTGCCTCTATTGCAAGTAATGAATTTTTTACTTGCACGTTGTTATTTTTTGCAAAGGATACACATTCCTCTAAGGAGAATGCATACACTTGCTTCGTTTTATTTTGTGCTTTCGAATTCACACTTAGTATTAAAAAAGCACAAAAGATAAAAAATTGTTTCATTGGTATGTATTAATTAATATTTATTTACTGAGGTTTTCTGATTTGTATCTGTCCATTAGTTTATGTCCTTCCAAAGTGGCGACGCCGTAAACAAAGTGTTCAATAATTTGTAAATTCACTTTTAGCATATCAAATTTGTTAGGATGAAACACATGAATGTTAAATGGAATTAAACTTGTTTCAAGACGATATTTTGAAAGTATATTGATATCAATTTCTTTTCGGTATAAACCTTCATTGATTCCTTTTTCTAAATTCTTACTGATCATTGAATAAATAAAATCGTCTTTATGTGATTTAATTTTTTCAAAAGCCAAAGGATAATATTTTTCAATCTCAAACAAAGCGAGCGGATTCATTCTATTAAACATTTCCTGGATCACCGCCATTAATAGAAATATTTCATGCACCGCATTTTCAGCACTTAGCATGCTAGTGTTACAAATATGGGCATGGTTTTTCAGCTCGTTTTCTACGACAGCAGTAACCAAACTATCCTTGTCCTTATAATATTGGTAAATGGTCTTTTTGCTGATGCCCAATTGGGTCGCTAAATCGTCCATAGTGACATGCTTTACCCCTGTTTGGAACATTAATTCTTGGGCCTTATTGACAATTCTTTCTTCCATAGGTTGATTTGAAGGCGCAAAACTACGGAAACTATTTGCGTTTTCAAAGTTTCCAGGGTTATTTTTTTATATTTTATGTCAAATGCCAAAATTGTTTGAAATTTGAGCCTAAACCCATTCAAAAATGCCCAGTGTAAGGCAACAAGTCATCAGAAAAAAGATCTTAAGTTCAATTGCGCAGTTATTTTTTCAAGGCGTAGTGGTTTTGGCCCCTATTGGTGTGACTATTTGGGTGGTAGTGAGTTTGTTTAATTGGGTAGATAATTTTTTACCTAACCTGCTCAATTTTATTTTCCCCTTACAATTTGCGGAAGTAAATGGCCAAATTCCTAAAGTAACTGGATTGGGATTTTTAGTAGCAATTACTTTGGTATTGGTTGTTGGATGGTTGTCGTCCTTATTTTTTGTTGAAAGATTAATGTCTCTATTTGATAAGCTCTTAGAAAAAACACCTGGTGTTAAAATAATATATTCATCTGTCAAAGATTTTTTAGAAGCATTTGCAGGGAACAAGAAAAAATTTGATCAACCTGTTTTAGTCAACGTAGATTCATCTGATGTTTGGAGAATTGGATTTATCACTCAAAACAATACGGAACATTTTGGACTAAAAGATTTTGTAACTGTATATGTTCCGCATTCCTATGCAATTTCAGGAATTACTTATATTGTTTCCGTGGATAGAATCAAGAAAATGCCAAAAGGGGTGAATGCATCAGAGGCAATGAAGTACGTAGTTTCAGGAGGTGTAACAACGGTAGATGATGCGGAGAACGCATCAACATTTAACGACTCGAAAAATATAACAATTACTAATATTGGTAATAGCAACACCGAAATCTAATTTGATATGCCTTCTAATGGGTAAAAAAATATTTTAAAAATAATTTATTTCAAATAATGCAACTGCACAATTTTAATTCAGGACCATCTATCTTACCACCCGAAGTTTTGGAACATGCAGCGGCTGCGATTCATAATTTTAATAATACCGGATTATCTATTTTAGAAATAGGACATCGCACTTCGCATTTTGTTGATGTTGTTACAGAGGCGCAAAAAATTATTAAAAGATTAATGGATTTAGATGATGCGTATGAAGTGCTTTTTTTACAAGGAGGTGCTACCATGCAGTTTATGCAGGTGCCGATGAATTTATTAGATGAAAACGGATTGGCTGCTATCTGTGATAATGGTGTTTGGGGAAATAAAGCAATTAAAGAGGCGGGTATTTTTGGTCCAGTAAAAGTGGTATCCGATACTTCTGATAAAAAGCATACTTATTTAAATAAGCAATTGGATTTACCAGTTAATACTACTTATTTACACATTACGACTAACAATACAGTTGAGGGAACCCAATGGCATCAATACCCACAGACCAATGCTTTATTAGTTGGCGATATGAGTTCAGATATTTTTTGCAGACCCACCGCTTTTAATCAGTTTGATTTAATATATGCAGGAGCACAAAAAAATATGGGCGCTGCAGGAGTGACCATCGTGGTGGTCAAAAAAGAAATTTTAGGAAAAGTAAATCGAAAAATTCCAGCCATCCTCGATTACAAAAAACATATCGAAGCGGGATCTTTATTAAATACGCCACCAGTTTTTTCTATTTATGTAAGCTTGTTAACACTTCGTTGGATTGAAGCAGAAGGCGGATTGGTTGAAATGGGTAAACGAAATAATGCAAAAGCGCAACTATTATACGATACTATTGATAGTCTTCCTGCTTTTCATTGTCCTATTGCAAAAGAAGACAGAAGTATCATGAATGCAGTTTTCTTTTTAACAGATCCAACAAGAGAAGCGGCCTTCTTAGACTTATGTAAAAAAGAAGGAATGATTGGTGTTAAAGGATACAGAACCGTTGGCGGCATTCGAGTGAGTATGTATAATGCAATGCCCATATCAAGTGTGCAAACTTTTTGCGACCTGATGAAATCCTTCGGTTAAAAAATTTAAATCTCAAAAAAAAGAACGAACTTCGCGCCCATGGCAAAAATTAGTCCCTTTGAAGCAGTGCGTCCACAGCCTCAATTAGCAAAGCAAGTTGCAAGTAAACCATATGATGTTTTAAATAGTGCGGAAGCAAAAGTAGAAGCAGTAGGAAATGCCTATTCTTTTTTACATATCACCAAAAGTGAAATTGGATTACCAGACACTATTGATATTCATAGTGCAGAAGTATATGAATTAGCGCTAAATAATTTAACTGCATTTATACAACGTGATGTATTATTCAAGGAGTCAAAACCATGTTATTATATTTATCAATTAATTATGGACGGTCGTGCACAAACAGGATTGGTTTGTGTTAGCAGCATTGATGATTATAATAATGATATTATTAAGAAGCATGAGTTTACACGCCCTGAAAAAGAATTAGATCGCATCAACCATATTAAAACAACAGGTGCACAAACAGGAAATGTTTTTTTAGCGTATCGGAATCAAGCAAGTATTGATACCTTGATTGATAAATGGAAAACTAACAAAACACCTGTATACGATTTTACTGCGGATGATGGGATACAGCATACCGTGTGGGCAGTTAGTGACGAAACGGTGATTGATCAAATCACTAATATTTTTGAAACAGAAGTGCCTTGTACTTATATCGCTGATGGACATCACCGCGCAGCTTCAGCAGCAAAAGTATTGGTTGCATTGAGCGAGGAAAATAAAACCAAAGCGGGCGATGACGAAAAAAAGATCTCCCCTTATTTTTTAACAACTTTATTCCCAGCTAATCAATTACAAATCATGGATTACAACCGTGTGGTAAAGGATTTAAATGGACATACTGCTGATACTTTTATCGCAGCATTAGCTAATCAGTTTGAAGTAGCCACTTGCGATACTGCTTATAAACCAACTGCATTACACCATTTAGGGATGTATATTAATAAAACCTGGTATAGTTTAATAGCGAAACCAGGAACGTATAATGACGCTGATCCGATTGGCGTGTTGGACGTAACTATTTTACAAAATAATATTTTAGCTTTATTATTAAATATACAAGACCAACGTACCGATAAGCGTATTGATTTTGTTGGTGGAATAAGAGGTTTGGGTGAGTTAGAAAAACGCGTTGATAGTGGTGATATGGCGATTGCATTTAGTTTGTATCCGGTGACTATTGATCAATTGTTTAATATCGCAGATGCAGGTGAAGTAATGCCGCCAAAAAGTACTTGGTTTGAGCCAAAACTTCGGGATGGTTTATTGACACATTTGATACATTCTTAAAAAATTGTTGAACCCGACGGCAAATGGGTCGGGGATTTAATCAACAAATAAACGTAAATTTTATTCAATAGCAATTCATTGAAAACCAACACTTCCAGTTGGTTTTTTTTATTGATAAAATTTCTTTTTTTTTTGCCTCTATTTTTGTAATTTGTTGCATAACTAATTGCCTGCTATATGGAAATCAAAAGACTCTTTGATTGTATTGATTATCAATTGACCAATTTTCCGCAAGATGCGATGTTGGCTGGAAAAGAAAATGGGATTTGGCGTAAATATTCAACGCAGGAGGTTGCACAAACTGTAAATGAACTTAGCGCTGGTTTATTAAGCCTTGGATTGTCAGCCAATAATTTCACGCCTGAGGGCAGTGATAAAATTGCCATCATCAGTAGCAATCGTCCTGAATGGCTAATAGCGGATATGGCGACCCAACAAATTGGTGTGATCTGGGTGCCTGTTTATCCTACGACCAACCCATTGGAACTTACTTTTATTTTAAATGATGCATCCGTGCAATATATGTTTGCGAGTAATCAAGAACTATATGATAAGGTGATGTCCATCAAGGATAAGGTTCCTTGTTTAAAAGAGGTATACACTTTTGATAAAATAGCAGGTGCCAAACATTGGACCAGTTTATTTAATAAGGATGCAGATATTATTTCACAGGTACAGGTGATTAAAAAAACAATACCAGTGGATCAGGTAGCCACTTTTATTTATACTTCAGGTACAACGGGTACACCTAAGGGTGTAATGCTTACGCATAAAAATGTGTACTTCAATTTGATGATGGGAAAAAAATCATTTCCTTTTCAGGATGCACCAGATCAAAAAGTATTGAGCTTTTTACCATTAAATCACATTTTTGAAAAAGTAGCTTCTTATATCTATATGTATAGTGGCATGAGTATTTATTATGCAGAAAGCTTGGAGACCATTGGAGAAAATTTAAAAGAAGTTTCTCCGGATTGTTTTTCAACGGTGCCACGATTATTGGAAAAAATGTTTGAAAAAATAATGATGAAGGGAGAGGAGTTAACAGGTGTAAAACGAAAATTATTTTTTTGGGCAGTGGCCTTGGGTGAAAAGTATGACAATATAACCCCTGGTAGTTGGTGGTATCGTACGCAATTAAAACTCGCGAATAAATTAATATTTGTAAAATGGCGCGAAGCCGTTGGAAGCAATGTAAAATTTATTGTAACAGGTGGTGCCGCATGTCAAGTAAAGTTATTGCGCATTTTTAATGCTGCACAAATTCCTGTATATGAAGGATATGGACCTACCGAAAATAGCCCCATCATTAGTTTAAATTTGAGAACACCAGGAGGAACTAAATTTGGAACCGTAGGAAAAGTAATTCAAGGGGTTGACTATAAGTTAGAAGCGGATGGTGAAATTTGTGTAGCCGGACCAAGTGTTATGCTAGGTTATTACAAGCGTCCTGATTTAACCGCCGAAACCATTATTAACGGCTGGTTGCATACAGGGGATATCGGCGTAGAAGAGGCGGGCGGTTATTTAAAAATTACCGATCGTAAAAAAGAATTATTTAAAACCAGTGGTGGTAAATATGTTGCACCGCAACCAGTTGAAAATAAGATGAAGGAAAGTCCATTTGTGGAGCAAATCATGTTGGTGGGTGATAATATGCGTTTTGTAAGTGCTTTAATTGTGCCATCTTTTGCAAAATTAAAAGAATGGTCCAAACAGCACGGCATTCAGTTTACAAGTAATGAGGAAATCATAAAAAATTCAATGGTAATAGCGCTTTACGAAGATGCAGTCAACGAGTATAATCAATTGTTTAATCAAGTGGAACAGGTTAAAAAATTCACATTGATGCCAAGAGAATGGGGTATTGCATATGATGAGATGACGCCCAAAATGAGTATCAAGCGAAAAGTAATTCTATCGCATTTTGAAAAAGAAATTGAAGCAATGTATGTGTAATTGATTACGCGTTTGCCAAAAACTTTTCCTTAATAATTGTTTGAACTTGCTTGTCCTGAATTTTACTTTCCAACCAGGAAATAATATCCAAGTACATAAAGGCGCGACTTTCCAATTTATTACCCGTAAGGGGTTGCAGTGTTTCGAGTAAATGAATAAATGATTTTTTTATAATTTCTTTATTACTTAACAAACTATTTTCTTCTCCGCCTTTTTGAATGGACTTTCTTAAAAAATTAAAAAGCACCTCTTCCACCGTACTCAAGTTTTTCATTTTATACATAAAACGATAAACTGATTTGGATAAATAATTGACCACTTCGGTATTCCCTAATTCATAGTGTGCAATTAAATGTAATAAACGCGCGTAACATTGAATATCATCACGCAGGTTCAGTTTCCAGTTGATAATTCTATTTAAATAATCAATCGCCTTCGCAGGTTTACCAGCACCAAAATACAAGCAAGCAATTTTATAATAAAAAACCAATATACGGTGACTATCTAAGTACAATTCAATTTCCTTCAACTCTGCTTCCATGGCGGGTATCATGGCTAACCCTTCACTAAAACTACCTTCTAAAAAGTGTTGATTAATTTTTGCAATGTATAAATAAATAAAACTTTGAATCAGGTTGTTTTTATTATTTAAAACAATAGGGGTACCGCTATAATTTTCTAAAATGGAAATGGTTTCCTTTAATTTGTGAAAGCTTTTTAAATCAAAATGCGAAGTAATTAAATTGTGTAATCCTTTAATATACTGTGCAGTTTCAATTTGTTTCATATTCTCATTTGCGTCAAATAAATCCACCCATTTTTGAGAATACCTATAGTGTAATAAAAAATCCTGCGTTATAAAGCCATACCAACAATAACATTGGTAACGGTATAAATTTTCATAAAATCCATTCGATGATTTTACCAATTCCATGATAGGATCATGCATGAGTTTGTCAAGTTCAATTCTGTCATCCTCATTGCGCGCATGTCCATGTTGAATATACCAACCATACAATTGTAAAGAAAGGTTGGACGATTTTGCGATTAATTCTAAGCGATGATTTACTTCATCAATTTCAACACTTAATTGTTGCGCGCGATCTTGCATGCTTCTGGTAATATGCAAGGCCTCAATCTTTTTTTCTAAAAACAACACCTGTAATAAATAAGTAACCTGATTATTTTGCTTGGTTAATGTTTTTATTTTTTCAAGTAAGCGCAAGCTTTGAATATATAAACCTTTATTGTATAAGATTTTTGCATGGTCCAGTTGTTCGTGAATTTGTAAATCAATATTCTCATTTTGTTTTACGATTCTTAAGCTGGATAAAATTTGGTCGTATAAATGCGCCTTTAAATTGGACAGCTGTTGTTTTTGAATAGCATCATTTTTACGAAGCAATTCCTCCTCGTCGTACTCTTTCATTTTGTCCAGGGCATCAAATAGTTGGATAATCTTTAAATCAGCCGATGCCGAGTTCCGCTTCACATACAATTTGAAGTTGCGTTTTTCAGCCCTTTCCAGGGATTTAACCAAAATAAATAGAACCTCGGTACTAAGGTTGGGCATCGTAGCTAATTTATATTCAATTACTTGATAATCAGTATTTTATCTAAAATTGACCCTGATTACACATTGTAATTTAGTCATAAAAATGATGTGGATTACTTGTGAATAGTGGTTAAATTTGGACAAGAAGCGGGCGAAAAGCCCGTTTTTTATCTCTAAGAGGTTCATAATCAATAAGTTGCTTGCAATCTGAACCCTACAAAAACCGAGAAAAGAGACCAGAATTATACATATTTAAACGATTGAACGATGGGACAACAAGTTTTCATTTTTGATACCACTTTACGCGATGGTGAGCAGGTTCCAGGCTGTAAGTTAAACACCAAGGAAAAGTTAGCGCTTGCGGTAAGATTAGAGGAGTTGGGCGTTGATATTTTAGAAGCCGGATTTCCAGTTTCAAGTCCAGGTGATTATGAATCGGTAAATCAAATTGCTAAAACCTTAAAAAATACAGTTGTGTGTGGTTTGTCAAGAGCCGTACAAAATGATATTGAAGTGGCAGCTGCAGCATTAAAACCTGCGAAGCGTTTTAGAATTCATACAGGTATCGGAACCTCTGATTTGCATATCAAATATAAATTCAATGCAACGCGCGAAGAAATTATAGAACGCGCAATAAGTGCAGTAAAATTAGCGCGCAACTTTACGGACGATGTTGAATTTTATGCAGAGGATGCGGGACGCACCGATAACGAATATTTAGCACGCGTTATTGAAGCAGTAGTAAAAGCAGGTGCTACAACTTTAAATATTCCGGATACAACAGGTTATTGTTTGCCTTACCAATACCAAGCGAAAATGGAATACTTGGTGAACAATGTTCCCAATATTGACAAAGCAATTTTATCCTGTCATTGTCACAATGATTTAGGATTAGCGACTGCAAATTCAATTGCAGGCGTGATGGGTGGAGCGCGACAAATTGAGTGTACCATCAATGGATTGGGTGAGCGTGCAGGTAATACTGCGTTAGAGGAAGTGGTGATGGTACTGAATCAACATAGTGATTTGGGATACAGAACAAATATCAATACCAGATTATTAAATCCTATTAGCCATGAGGTTTCAGAGATCATGCGCATGGGCGTGCAACCCAATAAAGCCATTGTAGGAGCGAATGCATTTTCACATTCCTCAGGTATACATCAGGATGGATTTTTAAAGGAAGCGCAAACTTATGAAATTATTAATCCAGAATTAGTAGGTGCAGAAGCAAGTAAAATTGTTTTAACCGCACGCAGTGGCCGTAGCGCATTAGCGCATCGTTTTGACAAATTGGGCTATGCGTATACAAGAAATGATATTGATGTTTTATATCCAATCTTTTTACAATTAGCGGATAGAAAAAAAGAAGTATCACATGACGACCTAGTTGAAATAGCAATATCGTATTCAAAATAAAATCGACTAAAAATATTTTAGATCATGGGCAAAACAATATTTGATAAAATCTGGGACAAGCATGTGGTAAAGATCGTTGAAGATGGTCCATCGGTATTGTATATCGATAAACATCTAATTCATGAAGTTACCAGTCCACAAGCATTTAGCGGTATTGAAAAAAGAGGGGTACAATTATTTCGTCCAAAACAAATTGTAGCTACTGCCGATCATAATGTACCAACAATGAATCAGCATTTACCCATTGCCGATCAATTATCAAAATTTCAAGTAGATACTTTAATTGACAATTGTAAAAAGCATGGTGTTGAATTATACGGATTAGGACATGAGCACCAAGGTATTGTTCATGTGATTGGACCAGAATTGGGAATTACACAACCAGGTATGACCATAGTTTGTGGCGATAGTCACACTTCCACACATGGTGCATTTGGATCTATTGCATTTGGTATTGGTACGAGTGAAGTGGAGATGGTTTTTGCATCGCAATGTGTGATGCAATCCAAGCCCAAAGTAATGCGTATTAATATTGATGGAGCCATACAAAATGGCGTGGTATCAAAAGATATCATCTTATTTATCATAGCACAAATTTCTGCAAGTGGTGCCACAGGCTACTTTGTGGAATATGCCGGATCAGCTATTCGTGCATTAAGTATGGAAGCGCGAATGACCATTTGTAATATGAGTATTGAGATGGGCGCGCGAGGTGGCATTATTGCACCCGATGAAACTACCTATGCGTATATCAAGGGACGCACCTTCGCACCGAAGGATGCGGACTGGGAAATAAAATTAGCCGAGTGGAAACAATTATTTACGGATGCAGATGCAAAGTTTGATGTTGAAATAAATATTAACGCAGCCGATATACAACCGATGGTTACTTATGGAACCAATCCAGGTATGGGGTTAGCTGTAACAGGAACACTTCCTACGCTTGAAAGTATTACGGATCCAACGGAGCAACAAAATTTTGAGAAGGCATTAAAATATATGGGATTAACACCAGGACAAAGCTTATTAGGCATGCCGGTACAAAATGTATTTATTGGATCCTGTACTAATTCACGTATTGAGGATTTTAGATTAGTGGCAAGTATTATCAATGGCAAACAAAAGGATCTGAATGTAAAAACATTAATTGTACCAGGATCGCAAGCGGTCGCCAAACAAATTATTGCGGAAGGTTTGGATAAAATATTTACAGCTGCAGGTATTGAAATACGACAAGCGGGATGTAGTGCATGCTTGGGCATGAATGAAGATAAAATTCCGGCGGGTGAATATTGCATCAGTACCAGCAATCGAAACTTTGAAGGACGTCAAGGTGCGGGTGCAAGAACTATGTTAGTGAGCCCACTGACAGCGGCAGCGGCTTTATTGACAGGGAAGATTACGGATATCAGAACAATGTTAAATTAAAAATATACATGCAATCATTACAAAAAATAACAAGTAGGTTTATTCCATTACGCATTGAAAATGTGGATACGGATCAAATTATACCTGCACGTTTTTTAAAGGCCACTACGAAACTGGGCTTTGGAAAAAATTTATTTAGGGATTGGCGTTATGAAAATGATGACGAAACAAAACCAAAAGCTGACTTTGTATTAAATCAAAAATTTTTTAGTGGTGATATATTGGTCGCAGCTAAAAACTTTGGATGCGGTTCGTCTCGTGAGCACGCAGCTTGGTCCATACAGGATTATGGGTTTAAAGTGGTGGTATCAAGCTTTTTTGCTGACATCTTTAAAAACAATGCCTTGAATAATGGAGTGCTTCCAGTAACGGTCACTGATGCTTTTTTACAACAAATATTTGCAGAGGATGCTGAAGCTACCTTAACAGTTGACTTAGAAAAGCAAACCATCACTATTGACAATACCGGTGCAAGCGAAAACTTTGACATTAATGCGTATAAAAAAACCTGCATGTTAAATGGCTATGATGATATTGATTATTTATTAAGCATCAAAGAAGAAATAGCTGCATTTGAAAATGCAAGGGGCTAAAAATAAAAATTGAAAAAATATGAAAAAGAAAATAGCAGTCATATTAGGAGACGGGATTGGTCCTGAAGTCACCCAACAATCTATCAAGGTATTAAATACCATTGCCAAGCATTATCAACATGAGTTTACTTATGAACATGGTTTAATGGGTGCAATTGCTATTGATGAAACTGGAAATCCATTACCGGATGAAACTATAAAAATTTGTTTATCGAGTGATGCTATTTTATTTGGTGCTATTGGTGATCCAAAGTATGACAATGATCCTAATGCAAAAGTGAGACCAGAGCAAGGCTTATTAAAATTAAGAAAGGAGTTACAATTATTTGCCAATATCCGACCGGTGAAAACCTATGATGCCTTGCAACATTTAACACCATTGAAACCAAAGTTGTTGGAAAACGTCGACTTTGTTATTTATCGTGAATTAACTGGTGGAATTTATTTTGGTGAAAAATCAATAAGTGATGATGGAACAGTGGCAACAGATAATTGCTCTTATTCTGTGAGTGAAATTGAACGCATTGCACATCTTGCATTTCAACATGCGCAAAAAAGAAGAAAAAAATTAACGCTTGTTGATAAAGCAAACGTTTTAGAAACATCTAGATTATGGCGCAAGGTGGTACAAAAAATGTGCGCACAATATGCGGACGTAACGGTGGATTATTTATTTGTAGATAATGCTGCAATGCAAATCATTTTAAATCCTGCACAGTTTGATGTGATGTTAACTGAAAATTTATTTGGTGATATATTAAGTGATGAAGCATCTGTGTTGGCAGGGTCATTGGGCATGTTACCTTCTGCTTCTGTAGGAAATACAGTGGCATTATTTGAACCTATCCATGGATCCTATCCGCAAGCAAAAGGAAAAGATATTGCAAATCCAATGGGCTCTATTTTATCTGCTGCGATGTTATTGGATCATTTTGGTTTAACCACCGAAGCGTCCATTGTTCGTGAAGCATCGGATTGGTGTTTGAGTAACAAATTCGTTTCCAAGGACATTGATCCTATTAATAGTTATAGTACTTCAGTAATAGGTGATTTGATTTCGGAATATATTGAGCGACATATTACTGGTGAAGGGCATGTGCATCACGAAAGGTTACATAAATCAACTATTATTTAAAACAAAATGATAATAAACCTAAATAAGCGTTTAACGAACGATTGTTTTAAGGTTTAGAAGTAAAACAATATTAATTTTATACACTCATTTATAAGTATACATTATGGAACTAAATAAATATTCAAAAATAATTACACTGGATCCAACCCAACCAGCAGCGCAAGCTATGTTTTATGGTATTGGATTAACAGATGCTGATTTGCATAAAGGACAGGTAGGTGTCGTGAGTATGGGTTATGATGGCAATACTTGTAATATGCACTTGAATGATTTAGCTGCTGAAGTAAAAAAGAGTATTTGGGAAAATGATTTAGTGGGTTTAACCTTTCATACAATTGGTGTGAGTGATGGTATGAGCAATGGGACACCTGGTATGCGTTACTCCTTAGTGAGTCGCGATGTAATAGCCGATAGTATTGAAACTGTTTGTGGTGCACAATATTATGATGGATTAATAACTGTTCCAGGTTGTGATAAAAATATGCCAGGATCTTTAATTGCGATGGGCCGATTAAATCGTCCATCCTTAATGTTGTATGGTGGCACCATTGCACCAGGACATTACAATGGACAGGACTTAAATATTGTTTCTGCATTTGAAGCTTTAGGACAAAAAATGGCAGGACAATTGGATGAAGCCGATTTCATGGGCATCGTAAAACATGCCTGTCCGGGTGCAGGCGCTTGTGGTGGTATGTATACCGCAAATACAATGGCGGCAGCTATTGAAGCATTGGGTATGAGTTTACCTTTCTCCTCTTCCAACCCAGCATTGAGTGAGGAAAAGAAACAAGAGTGTAAGGATGCAGGTGCAGCCATTCGATTATTATTAGAACGCGATATTAAGCCTAGAGATATTATGACACGCAAAGCATTTGAAAATGCAGTAGCAGTTATCATGGTATTGGGTGGAAGTACGAATGCAGTATTGCATATGATTGCAATGGCAAAAAGTGTGGGCGTAAGTTTTACGCAGGATGATTTTCAAATCATCAGTGATAAAATTCCGGTGTTGGCCGATTTTAAACCATCCGGAAAATATTTAATGCAGGATCTACATCAATATGGCGGCGTGCCTGCTGTGATGAAATATATGTTGGCGCAAGGATGGTTACATGGGGATTGTTTAACGGTGACTGGAAAAACGATTGCAGAAAATTTAGCTGTCGTACCTGACTTGGATTTTGACCAACAAAAAATCATCTATCCAAAGGAAAATCCGATCAAAGCAACAGGCCACTTACAAATCATGTATGGCAATTTAGCAACGGGCGGAAGTGTTGCAAAAATTTCCGGAAAAGAAGGTGAATTATTTGAAGGACCTGCGCGTGTATTTGATGGAGAGCATGCATTGATTGAAGGCATTAATTCAAAAAAGATTCAACCAGGTGATGTAGTCGTTATAAAAAATGTTGGACCGATTGGTGCACCGGGTATGCCAGAGATGTTAAAACCAACCTCTGCCATTATTGGTGCAGGATTAGGAAAGTCAGTGGCATTAATTACTGATGGACGTTTTAGTGGCGGTACCCACGGATTTGTAATAGGACATATTACACCGGAGGCTTACAAAGGTGGATTGATTGGTTTGGTAGAAGATGGAGACCTTATTGAATTAAATGTTCCAAAAAGAACCATGACTTTAAAAGTGGATGAAGCAACTATTGCAAAAAGAAGAGCAGCACAACCAGCGCCAGTTTTAAAAGTGACCAATGGGGTGCTTTGGAAATATGCAAAGTTGGTGAAGGATGCAAGTGAAGGATGTGTAACGGATGAAAATTAAACCCACCGGGTTTAATTGTGCTGAGCGCTAAAAAGTAAAAAAAATGATTTTATGGAAACGATAATTGCAAAAACAACAGAACAAAAAGTAGAAGCGAAAATAACGCCAACTACTTTAACAGGTTCGAAGGCGGTACTAGAAGCATGTATTGCGGAAGGCGCTGATACCATATTCGGCTATCCGGGTGGTGCCATCATGCCGATCTATGATGCGTTGTATGATTACAATGACAAACTAAAACATATTTTAGTAAGACATGAACAAGGTGGAATACATGCTGGACAAGGTTATGCGCGTACCTCTGGAAAAGTGGGTGTGGTTTTTGCTACGAGTGGTCCAGGGGCAACTAATTTAGTAACAGGATTAGCAGATGCAATGATTGATAGTACACCACTAGTTTGTATTACTGGACAAGTGTTTGCACATTTATTAGGAACAGACGCATTTCAGGAAACAGATATTATTAATATCACCATGCCGGTAACGAAATGGAACTATCAAATTACCGATGCAACTGAAATCCCAGGCATATTGGCCAAAGCATTTTATTTGGCAAGAAGCGGACGACCTGGTCCTGTACTCATTGACATTACAAAAAATGCACAAATACAATCTTTCAATTATGAAGGATACACACCTTGTAATCATATCCGCAGTTATCGCCCAAAGCCGGTGATTCGTAAAAACTTTATTGAAGAGGCAGTGGCATTAATTAATAATGCAAAAAAACCATTGGTCATTTTTGGACAAGGGGTGATATTGGGAAAAGCAGAAAATGAATTTAAAAAGTTTATTGAAAAATCGGGCATGCCAGCTGCATGGACTATTTTAGGATTGAGTGCACTATCTACGGATCATCCACAAAATGTGGGCATGTTGGGTATGCATGGAAATTATGGCCCCAATGTTTTAACGAATGAGTGTGATGTACTAATTGCAGTGGGTATGCGTTTTGATGATCGCGTTACAGGCCGATTAGATAAATATGCAAAGCAAGCAAAAGTGATACACTTGGATATTGATCCATCTGAAATTGATAAAAATGTAAAAGCAGATGTGGGTGTATGGGGTGATTGTAAAGAAACATTACCATTACTTACTTTAGGCATTGAACAAAAAGACCGATCTGAATGGTTACAAGTATTTGCTTCCTATACGCAACAGGAATACGACCAATGTATCAAAGAGGAAATATATCCTGCAACGGATGAAATGACCATGGGTGAAGTTATCCGAATAGTCAACGAAACTACGCTAGGAAACGCAGTCATGGTAACAGATGTAGGGCAACACCAAATGGTCACTTGTCGTTATGCAAAGTTTAATGAATCCAGGAGCAATGTAACTTCAGGTGGTTTAGGAACTATGGGATTTGGATTGCCTGCAGCTATTGGTGCAAAATTTGGCGCGCAAGATAGAACAGTGATTGCCGTGATTGGAGATGGTGGAATTCAAATGACTATTCAGGAATTAGGCACTATTATGCAAACAGGTATTGATGTAAAAATTATGATATTGAATAATCAGTTTTTAGGGATGGTGCGTCAATGGCAACAATTGTTCAATGACAAGCGCTATTCGTTTGTGGATATTCAAAGTCCAGATTATGTGATGGTCGCTAAAGCATATGGTATTGAGGGTGCAAAAATAGAACACCGAAAGGATTTGGAGCAAGGGATAAAAACCATGTTGGCACACAAGGGATCCTATTTATTAGAAGTAATGGTAGGAAAGGAAAACAATGTATTCCCAATGGTACCGCAGGGTTGTAGCGTGAGTGAAATCCGATTAAAATAAAAATTAAAGTAGCGTATAGTAAAGGAGGGTAATAAATTAAAAAAAGAAACTATGGATACAAATACGGAAAAACAGGAATACACTATTACGGTGTACACTGAAAATCAGGTAGGATTGTTGAATCGTATTGCTATTATTTTTTCACGTCGAAAAATTAATGTTGAAAGTTTAAACACCTCCCCTTCTGAAATTGATGGCATACACCGATTCACCATCGTGATCCATGAATCAAGATCAGTAGTGATTAAATTGGTACGCCAAATTGAAAAACAAGTGGAAGTATTAAAAACCTATTTTAATACCAACGATGAAATAGTATGGCAGGAGTTGGCATTGTATAAAGTATTGTCTGAGGAAATCACAGAGCGCGCAAAGGTGGAAAGATTATTGCGAGAGTTTGGCGCGCGCGCGATAGCGATTCGTAAGGACTTTATTGTATTTGAAACTACGGGCCATCGCGAGGAAACGAATAAATTAATGAAAGCCTTGGAACCCTTTGGCTTAGTGGAGTTTGTTAGAAGCGCGCGCGTAGCCATCATTAAAGAGAGCAGCGGTTTTCATGAAAAGTTAAAAGATTTTGAAAACAGAGAACCTAGTGAGGAAGTCATTGAAAACGAATACTTAGGGAAAAGAGAAGCTGTATTCACGATGTAAAAAACAGGTCGAATAAAAATAAAAAAAATCGTAATCAAAAAATAAAATTCGAAAAATAAACAAGCAACACAAATAATAATAACAAACAAATAAAAATTTTAAATCTTAATTAAACTAAAAGTAAAATGGCAAAATTAAATTTCGGAGGTACCGAGGAAAATGTAGTCACCCGTGACGAATTCCCATTAGCAAAAGCACAGGAAGTTTTAAAAAATGAAACTATCGCCGTAATTGGATATGGTGTGCAAGGTCCAGGTCAAGCATTAAACCAAAAAGAAAATGGCGTAAATGTAATCATAGGACAAAGAAAAAATTCAAAAAGTTGGGATAAGGCAGTATCAGATGGTTTTGTACCAGGCACTACTTTATTTGAAATAGAAGAAGCTTTAGAAAAAGGAACTATTATTTGTTATTTATTAAGTGACGCTGCGCAAATTGCAATGTGGCCAACCGTAAAAAAACATTTAACGCCAGGAAAAGCATTGTATTTTTCTCATGGTTTTGGTATCACTTTTAATGAGCAAACAGGTATTATACCCCCAGCTGATGTGGATGTATTTTTAGTTGCCCCTAAAGGATCAGGTACTTCTTTAAGAAGAATGTTTTTACAAGGACGTGGCTTGAATAGTAGTTATGCCATCTTCCAAGATGCCACCGGAAAGGCTTGGGATAGAGTTATCGCATTAGGAATTGCTATTGGATCTGGTTATTTATTTGAAACAGATTTCAAAAAAGAGGTTTTTTCTGATTTAACTGGGGAGCGTGGTACATTAATGGGCGCAATTCAAGGTATCTTTGCAGCGCAATATGAAGTGCTACGTAAAAATGGTCACAGCCCTTCAGAAGCGTTTAATGAAACTGTCGAGGAATTGACACAATCCTTAATGCCATTGGTTGCTGAAAATGGAATGGATTGGATGTATGCCAACTGTTCAACTACTGCACAAAGAGGTGCATTGGATTGGTGGAAAAAATTCCGCGATGCTACATTACCAGTTTTTAGTGACTTATATAAAAGTGTTGCAACTGGTGTTGAATCGGCACGCTCTATTGATTTAAACAGTAAGTCTGATTACCGTGAAAAATTAGAAGTGGAGTTAGCTGAGTTGCACAATAGTGAAATGTGGCAAGCTGGAAAAACTGTAAGAAGTTTAAGACCAGAAAACCAACCTGGCAAATAAGCTGGTTTGAATAGAAGGATCAAATAATTATTATTCATCTAAGGGTGAATCATATTAAAGGGAATATATGAGCGAAGCAAAGAATATAAATAAACCTGTACTGGATATTGCCGGAGCAGTAGCAAGATTAAAGTCGGTCGTAACGCATACACCACTTCAATTTAATGCCAACTTGTCTCGCAAATACCAGTGCAGTGTATATTTAAAGAGAGAGGATTTACAAATTGTACGATCTTATAAATTAAGAGGTGCGTATAACATGATGCATCAACTATCACCTGAGCTATTGGCAAAAGGCGTAGTGTGTGCTAGTGCGGGTAACCACGCACAAGGTTTTGCGTATAGTTGTCAAAAACTAGGTGTAAAGGGTGTGGTATTTATGCCCATCCCTTCCCCACAACAAAAAGTAAATCAAACTAAAATGTTTGGTGATGTATTTGTGGAAGTGGTTTTAGTGGGAGATACATTTGATGATACTGCAATAGCGGCAAAAGCCTATACCATTGAACATGGTATGACATTCATACCTCCATTTGATCATACAGCTATTATTTCAGGACAAGCAACAGTAGGCGTTGAAATTTTAGATGATATAAAAACATTAACCTCGGATCCCATTGATTACATTTTTTTACCCGTGGGTGGTGGCGGGTTAAGTGCAGGCGTCGGCACTTATTTTAAACAAAAGTCACCTAACACAAAAGTGATTGGCTTAGAACCCGAAGGAGCACCAAGTATGTTTTGGGCATTGAAATCGGGCGAGCCTGTTGAATTAGAAAACATTGACAAATTTGTGGATGGCGCATCGGTGAAAAGAGTTGGAGATGTCACATTTGCATTTTGTAAAGATGCACTGGATGATATGCATTTGGTACCGGAAGGAAAAATTTGTACCACCATTTTACAAATGTATAATGAGGAAGCGATGGTGGTTGAGCCAGCGGGCGCTATGTCCATAGCGGCTTTGGATGATTATGCGGAGCAAATAAAAGGTAAAACTATTGTATGTATTGTAAGCGGCGGTAATAATGATATTGCGCGCATGCAAGAAATTAAAGAAAGGTCTTTATTATATGAAGGCTTAAAATATTATTTCTTAATTCGATTTGCACAACGTCCAGGATCCTTAAAGGAATTTGTAAATAAAGTATTAGGACCTAATGATGATATCACTAGGTTTGAATATGTACAAAAGCACAACAAGGAAGCTGGGCCAGCACTGGTTGGATTAGAATTAAGATCAAAAAAAGATCATGAAACACTCATAAATAATATGAAAAAGTATCAGATCAATTACAATGAAATAAACAAAGACGATAATATTTATGGCTATTTAATATAGCTAACATAAAATGTGGTCAATAAAAAATAGGGATATGCAGGTTTTAAAATTTGGTGGGAGCTCGGTAGGAACCGAGAGTGCAATAGGGAATGTGGTGAACATTGTAACACAAAGTTTACAAAATAAGCCATGTATTGTCGTGGTATCGGCTATGCATGGTGTTACGGATCAATTATTAATGTTAGCACAAACGGCAGCGCAAGGAAATGAGGCATATAAAACAATCATTGAAAATATTGAGCAAAAGCATTTGGATATTGTTCGCACATTATTGCCCATACAACAACAAAGTGCTACTTTAAGTATTGTCAAACAATTAATCAATGAGATAGAAGCAAATTGCGAAGGCTTATTCATGTTAAAGGAGTTATCGCCGCGCATGAAGGATAAGATTGTTTGTTATGGGGAGTTATTGTCTTCAAAAATTATAGCAGCCACATTTGCAGCTAAAGGAATTAAGCAACAATGGGTAGATGCGCGTGAATTAATTAAAACAGACTCTAATTTTTTAAATGCAGTTGTTGATAAGGAATTAACCTACAAAACAATTCAGGATTATTTTAAAAATCCTGCAAATGCATATGACTTATATATTGCACCCGGATTTATTTCCTCCGATAAGGAAGGAAACACCACTACATTAGGAAGAGGCGGATCCGATTATACAGGAGCTATATTTGCTGCAGCATTGGAAGCGGATCGTTTAGAAATTTGGACAGATGTGAGTGGTATGATGACTGCAGATCCAAGGATTGTGCACAATGCAAAAGAAATTCCACAAATTTCTTACCAAGAAGCGATGGAATTATCGCATTTTGGTGCAAAAGTTATTTATCCGCCGACCATACAACCGGTTATGCATAAAAACATACCGGTTTTAATTAAAAATACTTTTGATGCGGATCATCCGGGAACAATCATTCAAAACGAGTCGCCGAAGGATGATAATTTTATCCGTGGTATTTCAAGTATACAAGATATTTGTTTGTTAAGCTTGGAAGGTAGTGGTATGGTGGGTATACCGGGATTTTCAAAAAGATTATTTGAAGCACTAGCGAATAAGCAAATTAATATTATTTTAATTACGCAAAGTTCATCTGAACATTCAATATGTGTTGGGGTAAATATGCAGGATGCGCATCAAGCTAAAATAGCGGTGGATGCGGAGTTTGAGAAAGAAATACAAACACAAAAAGTAGAACCCTTAATTATTGAAAAGGATGTTTCAATACTGGCCTTAGTAGGTGAGCAAATGAAAAGTCACCCAGGTGTGAGTGGAAAAATGTTTGGCGTATTAGGCCGTAATGGTATTAATGTACGCGCTATTGCACAAGGATCTTCTGAAAAAAATATCACAGCAGTAATAGCAACATCAGATGTTCGTAAGGCGATCAACGTATTACATGAAGCTTTCTTTGAAACCTCTTATAAGCAAGTGAATTTATATATCGCTGGTGTTGGAAATGTGGGCGGTAAATTAATTGATCAAATTAAAAAACAAGCAGGCTATGTGCAGGAACAATTGCGTTTACAAATAAATATTGTAGGGATTGCCAATAGTAAACGACAAATTATTAATCAAGAGGGCATTGATTTAACTAATTGGCGTGAACAGCTGGTAGATGCGCCCTTGGGCGATATCAATAAGTACGTAAACACCATTATTGAAAATAATTTACGCAATAGTGTGTTTGTGGATGTAACTGCACATGAACAAGTGGCCAATGCCTATGCGCAATTATTAGGTAAAGCAGTGTCGGTGGTGGCATGTAATAAAATAGCCTGCTCATCTCCGTATGATAATTACTTGAAATTAAAATCATTAGCACGCGAGTACAATGCTTCGTTTTTATTTGAAACCAATGTGGGTGCCAGCTTACCTATTATTGGCACATTGAATAATTTAATTTTAAGTGGCGATTCCATTAATAAAATACAAGCGGTATTATCAGGCACATTGAATTTTGTGTTTAACCAATATGACGGAACAGTACCATTTGCACAAGTAGTGCGTCAGGCACAAGCCGAAGGGTATACCGAACCAGATCCAAGAATGGACTTGGGTGGAACGGATGTAATGCGTAAAATAATGATTTTGGCAAGGGAAGCAGGTAATAAAATTGAGATGTCAGATATTGAGAATGAAGGATTTTTACCTGCAAGTTGCTTTGATGGATCGGTAGAAGATTTTTATAAAGAAATGGAAAAGCAAGAGTCCCATTTTAAAAAGATATATGATGCAGCGGCTGCAAAAAATTGTAAATTAAAATTTGTCGCCAATTTTGAGAATGATGCGAATGGAAAAGGGGTTGCCAAAGTTGGATTACAACATATTTCACCCAGCTCCGATTTTTATCATTTGTATGGAAAGGACAATTTGGTATTATTTTATTCAGGTCGTTATCCTGAATTTCCATTGGTAGTAAAGGGTGCGGGTGCTGGAGCTGACGTTACAGCATCGGGTGTGTTTGCAGATATTATCAGAGCTGCAAGAGTTTAAAATATTTATTATGGTTCCAAGTAATCAATGGATTAAAATAAAAGCCCCTGCCACCGTAGCAAATATGGTGTGTGGATTTGATATATTGGGCTTTGCCGTGAACGATCCCTATGATGAAATGGAAATGAGAATCGTAATGCGTGCAGTAGGACAAGCCGCTATTACAATTATAAATATTGACGATTATAATTTACCCACTGATCCCGAATTGAATGTTGCAGGTGCTGCACTGTTGGCGATGATTGAAGAATACACTGCAAATAGTACCATTGAAAAAACCGTAGTTGATTTTTCTACGATAGGCTTTGAAGTAAAAATTAATAAGCGCATCAAACCCGGAAGTGGTGTGGGTTCAAGTGCGGCAAGCTCGGCAGGTGCAGTAGTTGGGGCAAATTATTTATTAGGAAATATATTTTCCAAGGATGATTTAGTAAGATTTGCCATGAATGGAGAAAAAGTAGCATCCGGTGTAAAGCATGCGGATAATATTGCGCCATGTATTTTTGGAGGCGTTACATTAGTGCGGTCCATCTTCCCATTAGAAATAGTTACCTTACCCTCACCTGAATTATTTGTAACCATTGTGCACCCACAAATTGAAGTTCGTACAGCGGATGCACGAAGTATATTAAGACAAAAGGTTTTATTAAAAGATGCTATTAAACAATGGGGCAATATCGCAGGATTAGTGGCTGGATTAATGAAATCAGATTATGATTTAATCGGAAGGTCATTGGAGGATGTGATTATTGAACCCGTGAGATCCATATTAATTCCCGGTTTTGATGCATTAAAATTGTCTTGTAAACAAGCAGGTGCTTTAGGTGGTGGTATTTCAGGTTCTGGCCCTTCTATATTTATGTTAAGCAAGACAGAAGAAATTGCCAAAGCGGTTGAAAAGGAGATGCATGAATTGTATGCGGAAATGAATTTACCACATAACACTTATGTAACCACCATCAATCAAAAAGGCGTGGAGATATTAGATTTATTTTAAGCAAAGTCAAGACGGATTAAATATATATTTTATCAATGCAGTATTATAGTTTACAAAAACAATCACCCAATGTTGATTTCAGAACCGCGGCCATTACTGGGCAGGCGCCTGATAAGGGATTGTATTTTCCAATGGAGATTCCAAAATTTACTGCAGCACAAATTGAGAATTTTAAAACATTAGATAAAGCAAGTTTGGCTTTTGAGGTAATGCGCCCTTACGTAGGCGGCACCATTGATGATGCTACTTTAAAAAACATTTGCGCCGAAACCATCAATTTCGATTTTCCATTAGTTCCTATCACCGAAACCATTTCTTCTCTTGAATTATTTCATGGCCCCACACTTGCTTTTAAGGATGTGGGCGCGCGATTTATGAGTAGGTGCTTGGGATATTTTTCTAAACAAGCGCGCGCAGAAAATGCTGCAGCGAATACTCTCAAATCACAAGAAGATAAAACACAAGATGAAAAACCAAGCACTGTATTGGTCGCAACAAGTGGAGATACTGGAGGGGCAGTGGCCAATGGGTTTTTAGGGGTGGCGGGGGTGGATGTTATTATATTATATCCCAAAGGGAAGGTGAGCCCTATTCAAGAATTGCAATTGACCACCTTGGGGCAAAACATTACGGCTTTGGAAGTGGATGGAAGTTTTGATGATTGTCAAGCCATTGTGAAAGATGCATTTATGGATGGAGAATTAAATGCAGCCTATAATTTAACCTCTGCTAATTCAATAAACGTTGCTCGATGGTTGCCGCAGCAATTATATTATTTTTTCGCATGGCAACAATGGGTTGCAAAATATCAGGATGGAGATGGCAACTATCCAGCGATGAATATCGTAGTGCCTAGTGGTAATTTTGGCAATATATGTGCAGGTATGATTGCAAAAGCGAGTGGCTTACCCTTGGGACATTTTGTTGCGGCATGTAATGCCAATGATGTTGTCACCAGATATATGGCTACAGAAAAATATGAAGTAAAGCCATCGGTAGTAACGATATCTAATGCCATGGATGTAGGCAATCCAAGTAATTTTGTTCGTATCCTAGAAATAATGCAAAACAATTTTACTACACTAAGTAATGCATTGACTAGTTATAGCATTTCGGATAATGATACCAAAGCAACCATTGCCCGCGTATATAAAACTAATAACTATATTTTGGATCCCCATGGCGCCGTTGCATTTATCGCGGCTGAACAATTTTTATCGGAACACCAATTAAATAATAAAACGATTAGTACCACTGAAGACGCTTTCAACGCAGGTGCCATTATATTAGAAACAGCACATCCAGTGAAATTCCCTGAAGTGGTGGAAGAAGCAATAGGAAAAGCCTTGTCCATCCCCGCTTCTGTTCAAAATTTATTTGAAAAAGAAAAAGTATCAATACCCCTAGCGCCTAATTATACTGCGTTTAAAAATTGGATGCTTAATAAGTAGTAGCTATTCACACTTTGAATAGCCTTTAGAATTTGCGTCACAAAACTTGTAATCACTTAATCATCCTACTAGATTATTATTTATAAAAATTCTTTTACGAATTCAGAACTCGTAAATACTGGAAGTGTATTAATACTTTCTTTTTTTAATTTCTTATCGTTTGAAATAAAGAAAGGAACCTTGTGATGCATTGCAGTATAATATTGTAAAGCATCTTCAATATCATTCATTTTAGAATGTAATGATTGTATCACAATTTCTTTTGGAGTATCTATCATTTCTAAATCCTCAATAATAGATAAAATCACCTCTTTTGTTTTAACGACTCCAAATTCGTGTACTAATACATAACTTAATATATGTATAATAGAGCTACTAGTACAACCAATGATATCACCACTACTTATACTATCTAAAACAATTTTTGCACTTTCTTTTTCTTTTCTATCTAAGCAATAATCAAGAATAATGTTGGCATCAATGTAAAATTTATTTTTCATTTAGATATTCTTTCATTTTTGCTTCATAGTATAAATCACTTAATTTTATATTTTCAGGAATTTTAGATTTTGGTAATTCATCTATTATCTGAGTTAGTGTTTTTTTATTTCTTGGCTTAGCTAAGGTTTTAAAGTAGTTTTCTACTATTTCAGAAACACTGGTTTTTTGTTTAAAAGCCACTTTTTTCACTTCAGCTAATAAGGGGGCA
>Ga0209107_10000164_pt1 | contig 38843 bp, 62 predicted proteins | sample LakErihyJuly2011_2_FD_187460 | JGI IMG/M metagenome (GOLD analysis project Ga0209107, IMG submission 187460) | Freshwater microbial communities from dead zone in Lake Erie, Canada - CCB hypolimnion July 2011 (SPAdes) (version 2) | ecosystem: Environmental > Aquatic > Freshwater > Lentic >...
ATACAGTACGGGGTCCTCTGTTTTTACAAATTCTGCCCTAGCTATATGGTCAACGTACCTGTACTCCCAGGTCGGATTTAAATTTATCCAGGTCTGGGTTACTTGCCTTAAATGTTCTGGTAATTCTTCATATAGATAGTTATGTGTTTGCCAAATTATTTTAGGAACATCTTTAGGCATACAGGTTTACCGCCTCTTAGGAACAAGTTTTGTAACGGGAGCTATTAATTTTTTTAGAAATTTTTCTATTTTATCTTCAAATTGTCCGCCAGGGGTTTCTTTCTTATAGTACTCAGATTGAAAATAAGGTGAGTGAAACGTCTTAGAAAAATGGTCTCTTCCCATTTAGCAAGTATGTCACAAAGTTCAGTACTTACTACTGTTAATATGACAAATTTCAATCTCATTTATATTAACATGACTTGGTAGCGATCCTACCCAGTAAATAGCTTCTGCTAAATCCTCTGCAGTCAATGCCTGGTCTCGTTTTTGCTCTTGGGTGTCAATAGTTGCTGGGCAGATCTCTGTAATTTTAATACCAAATTGAGGAAACTCAAGCCTCATTGTGTCAATTAACCCGCGTTCACCTCTCTTGGCGTTCGTGTAATTTCCTCCACCGCGATATGGCACCTTACCGCCAAAAGAAGTAATAAAGACAATAGTTGGGGAATCTGACTTTTCCATACAAGGTACAAATAACTGAGACAAGTACATAGGCCCAGTAACGTTTATGTCATAGGCTCTTCTAAAGTTTTCTGGGGTCTCATGAATAATATTAGTTGGGCCAGAGCCGCCACCAGCGTTATTAACTAAAAGATCTAGTGTTATGTCTTTGTACTGTTCATAGAATTTCTCTATCGCCTTAGAGTCCGTAACGTCTAGTTGATAAACCTCAACGGCATCAGATACAAGCTCAGATACTTTAGAGAGGTTTCTTGAAACAGCAATGACCTTGTACCCGTTTTCAGATAGGCGTTTAACTGTTGCTAATCCCACACCTTTGCTTGCCCCAGTAACAATAGCTGTTTTCAATTACATGCCTTGATTCTTATTAAGCTCCATGTTGTTATGAATCCAGTGACCAGGAATCATGTATTTAAAACCAGACTTTACAACGTGTGCGGTATGAAAGTATGGCGGAAATGCTGGGAATATGACAACGCTATTTGCTTTAGGTTTTAAGCCAAAATCAATTGCTTTATTTGCAACAGATACATCATAGTCTAGGTCTACAGCTGGAGCTGACCCTTTAGAAAAGCCGTCAGAGCTAGTCCATCCTCCATCGTAATCTTTTAATTGAAAAGAGATTTCTCCGCCTTCACAGTCATCGTTTAAGTACATCACTAATGAGTATCTCAGAGTTTTATCTCCGTCTAATTGGTCAAAGTGTGCGCCCATTCCCATTCCAGTATTGTACTTTTTTATGTTAAAGGTTGGAAAAAGTCTTGGCTCATCAAAGTCCCCTAAAGAAGAGGCATAGTCTTTGCAAACGTTATACATTGTAGTCATAATAGCGTCGTAAATATACTTACTTTTTTCTGCTACTTCGGCTGCCTGGGGCGAGAAGATTGGACTAAGCCGGTTTATTGCATTGATGTCAAAAGTCTTTGTTTCTCCATAGATAAAAGAGGTATCGTTAGAAGAAGTCCAAAGGTTCCAAACATTTACCCCAGACTCTGGGTATTGCTCAAGGGTGTCTAGTTCTTTCCAAACCTTCTTAAAAGTATTAAAGTCCTCAATAGCATCGGTATAGTAGTACGCTTTTGGGTCCAGTATTTCTTTGTTCATTTGTTTGCCCCTTAGTATGTGTTTTTTGCGTAATGGTCTTTTTCTTTAATGAAGCCAACAAGAACATATCTTATTTGTCCATCTCCTACATGCTTGACTCCGTGCTCATACTCTTCATTTCCTGGAAAAAATAACATGGTCCCTGCTTTAGGCTTTAACTGGATATCAAGTTTTGGAAAAAACAACTCGCCGTCTACATAGTCATCATTAAGGTACACAATTGCCGCGTACTTTATAGATGGGTCTGTTTTTTGGTCAGTATGCGCTTTTAACTCTACCCCTGATTGCATCCGTTGAATTGTTGCAAAACCACTTAAAATTAATTCTGGGTCAGCTTTGACTACCATTGAGTTTACCACATCATATAAAGGTCTTTGGATCTCATGGTGTAGTATGTTAAAGTTTTTATCTTTCCAGTTTTGGGTAATTTCAAACTTACCTTCAGCAACCAGATTTTCTACATCATCTCTACCAAATTTTTCCATGCAAAAGTATTTTAAATTTGCGTGATACTCTACTTCCCAATCTTCTTGAGATGTACTATGTATAATGTCAAAAAAGATATCTATTTGATCTTGTGATAAAAAGTTGTCAACAGAAAATAGCTCTGAGGTAATATCTGTAACTACATACCCGCTGTCTATTAATTGTTCTTTAAAAGATTCAATCATTTGTAGTCTCCTCTATTTTGTATTTATTTCCATCTGCATCTAACTTCCAACCCTGCTTAAGAAGCTCTTGCCACTCTGCTCGTTCAATCTCTTGCTGTGCTCTAGTAGCCTTCATTTCTTCGGCCCAAGCGTCTCTCACTTCTTGTGGATAATCTGACTCTTCTCGGTCATCCCAGAAAGATCCAATGGTGTATCTTACTCCGCTTTCTATTAGAGACACTTCGTGCATGTTGTTAAACCCTCCATCAAATACAGCAAGAAGTCCAACTTCTGGTTTAATCTCTATGTTTTGACTTGGGAACCTAAGCAGGCCACCCTCAAAATCATCATTAAGGTATAGGAACCCTGCATAGCGGCTTCTTGTGAACGCGCCTGACGTTCCATGCTCATCTGTGTTGTCAGAGTGGATTCTTGCGTACGCTCCTGGTTCCCACTTCTGTGTGTGGTATCCAATTTTAGAAATAATTTTTGGGTCAAGGTCGTGTACGGAAGCAATTGCTTCTGGCATTGCTTTTTCAATGTCTGAAAATATGGTTGGAGAGAGGCCAGCATCTAGCAATTCTTTATCGTTGTCTTGTGGCAAAACTGAAGAGTATGACTCATAAAATGAGATAGGCATCCAAGAAATTGCCCCGTTCTCTGCCTGAGCATCCAAGGCTTGAATCATTTTTTTGCAATCTTCTTTGCTTATAAAATTTTCATAAACAACTATGTCTTTTGTAATTCTTTTTTTGTTCGCTAGGTTCATTGTGCTTTACTCCGTCTAGTTATTTATAAGGGATTTATCTCCAGCAATTAACTTTTCTATCTCCTGTTGAACAAGGGCGTACTCTTCTTGAAATACCTCTGGGGTTCTGCCCTCTCCCATAGAAGCAGTACTTCCCTCTTCTGCTAGGGCTTCTTTCAATGTTTTTTCAATATCGTAGTTTAATACTGTGCACTGGAACCAGTTGGCTATATATCCATCTTTATCAATAAGGTACTTTTCAAAGTTTCCGCCTTGCTGGGCACCATTAGCAATAGGTTGGTTTAACCAAGGTGACAAATATCCGTCTCTATCTGGAATGCCAAGTTCTGTTTGCTTTGCGGCGTAAGCGTGCATTTGGTCTTTAATTTCACGATACAGTTCATGAGTTTCTTCTCTTGGTTGACCTAATCCGTTTACAGAGGCATCTCCCTTGTGAGCGCTTAGTTCATTAGCACTTTCATTTGGATTTGATGAAACCATTTCTGAAAATTGAAAAGTAGTTCCGTAAACATCTTTGCCGTACGCTTCTGAGTCAGCGCCACAGGTAATGCCTTGTGACCACTTACCCTTAGTAATCCCCACCCCACAGTAGTCATTGGTAGGGATAGCAATAACTTGGAAATCATCTCCACCGTACTTATCTTGAAGCCATTGGAGAACTTCCATTTGATTAGCGTTACCACAGCCGACGGTTGTATTTGCTAGTAGCGTAACTTTGCCTTTAAATTGAGCTAGGAAGTTAGGGGAGCCATCAGCTGAGTTAAGCGAGATGTCATAGATAGATTTCATAGGTGTATTGTAACCTGTCCTTACGGTTGTTTGTCTCCTGTATGCTTGGTTATTTCCCAAAAAAATGGGCATGTAAACCTTAGGCCGCTTTTTACCTCAGTAACCCCATGGATATAGTTTTTATCTCCTGGGAAGAAGTAGGCAGCGCCTTTTTTAGGTTTAAACTGTACCCCTTGTAGTGGAAAGTATAGCTCCCCACCCTCATAATCATCGTTTAAATAAAACAGACTTGATAGGTCATAGTTTGGGAAGTCGTTAGGGGTTCCCGCATCTGGGCCCTCATGAAGCTCTTTATCAGCGTGGGGGTTTTGAAACTGCCCAGGGAGCCACTTAACAATAGTTGTGCCAGTTGGGTGTACTTCTACTTTATAAAATTCTTCAATAATTGGCCTTAGTCGTTGAAATAGTCCCGCAATTATTGGAGATATATTTGGATCATTTTTATCTAAGGTCGGTTGAGTTGCAACCCTATCTTTCCAATAATCTGAGTCGTAGGTAACGGTGCCGTTCTCATTTGTATGGCTTTGAGTCACATCCCAAATTGTTAACGATTTAGCGGCTTTTTCTAAGAACTCTATTTCTTCTTGGGTCATAAAGTTTTCTAGCTCAACAATCATGTCTTTGCTATCCCCAAACCAACCTGATGGGGTCATAGATGGCGTTCTTTTTGCTACAGTGTACGAGTCTTTATTTTGTTCCATATTCATACTATATCTCTTTTCGTCTTATCTATTACCCCTAATTTTAATGTTTTTACTTCGTGAGAGCCTTGAGATTCTTCTTTTTCGTTTACAGCATCTCTATACCAATCTGTCCATTTTCCAGACGAGTTTATCTCTTGTGCAGCAGACCCATAAGATATGTTTGCATCTAGTCTTTTTCTACCTGGATCTTGGTACTCAATAATCTCAATATCTGTCCCATTTAAATTTGACAAAGATATAGGGATAATTGTGGCAACCGGAGTTCCCGCCTTAATAACTACCCGCTTATTGGCAACCTTTGCCTTAATAGCTAAGGGCAAAGGGTTGTCATAAAAAGAAGTACTAATTAAAGACGCCATTGTCTCAAACTCATCACTAAAATAATTTACGGGGTTAATGGTAAAAATACTAACGTCCTGAGCTGTTCTAAAAACTAAACCAGTATTTAGGCTTATAGAGGATTGGCCTCTTCCAGAATAGGCTCCTTCTGGACTAAATACTTGAACACGATCTGGGGTTTGGTCATTTACACCGTCCCAAATAAACTCAATATCCTCTAAGCAAGACAGGCTCCAGCCAATTACATTTGACTGAGTTACTGGAAAGCATCTATAGGCATGATTTTCTGATGTTGCATCCATCCAGTCTCTTTTAATAGGCATAGGCTGAATGTCAAACAACGCCCCTTGTGTCTTTTCAACTGAGATGTTAAACATTAATCTGCGTCTGCGCTATACATCTCTGGGGTGTGAAACTTTTTGCTGTAATCAAGCATGGTCACAATGGAGTATTTAGTCCCAGAGGTTACTGGCATTGCTTGGTGTGGGTACATAAAGTTTGATGGAAAAATAAACAGGTCTCCAGCTTCTGCTTTAACTTTTAGGTTTTGTAATCTGAAGAAAAGTTCTCCACCCTCATAGTCATCATTGACGTACGAAACTAAAGAAACAGTGCAGTTATAAGAAAAGCCGTGGTCGTGGTGTTCCATAAAGTGCTGGCCTGGACCGTACTTAATAAAGTTAAAGGCTTCCCAATACTTCAGATTGTTAATGTTATACATTTTGCAGTAATCATCTACTGCTGGTGATTTTACATCATATAGATCTTGCCAAAGAGATTGAAGATTTTGTGACACTTCGCTTTTGTCTGGTTCTAAGTCTGTCTTCTTAAACTTAAAATCGTTGCAATCTCTATACTCTGGCATTAGTTGTTTGTACCCAACGTACGCTGGTTGCCAAGCATATCCAGTTTTATCGCCTTCTGGCTTTAGATTGGACTCAAGTCTGTTTATTACATCAAAACTTTCTTTAATAATCCCCTTGTAACAGAAGATTCCACTGCCTAAATTAACTTTTTCTGTCCATGTCTGCATTATATTCTCCCTATTTGTATTCTCGTCTTGACCAAACTTCATTTTGATATACCCCGCCATCAGGCTTTCGGTAAAATTTCATATTATTAACTACTTTATCATACATCGTAGATTGATCTGGTATCTCTATTTTGTGTTCCCAGTTTTCTCTTTTAAAAGGAAGAACCTGCATGTAGGGGGTCCCTTCCGGTATGGTACCTTCCCAACCTTCTGGAAGAAAAAATGGGAAAGTCCCAAGTAAGTGAAGCTTGTCCGAGTCCACAACACCAGTAGTATTTAAAAATGGTAAGTCAAACCTATTCATTGGTGTCATAAACAATGCGCTATAGCCTTCTGGAAGCTCCAAGCCCCAAGGAGAACTCCAAGCAAAATGAGTCTGGTAGTACCCCTTTGGATGCTCAAACTGTGGCATTGGGGGCCTTTGGGTACAGAAATCTTTGTACTTAGGGTTATCAATTTTTACGTCTATGATTCCCTGATTATTTTTATAGAAAGTTAAGTCGCACGGTGTTTTAAAGATGTACCCAGTTGTAAAGGCGTCCATAATAGCTGGGCACGCTTTCCACGTAGGAATTTTTCCATAGTCATCTGTCGTACCCTCTTTAGGGAATGGGCAAATTTCCTTTGGAGCTTTGTAGTATTCCCCACTTGGCATTTTTGCAAATCTGTCTGCATCTTTATACCAAGCAGGCATTTCTTTTTGTGTTGGTACGGGAACAGAAATATGCTTCTTATCTATCCACGGACGAAAAGATCTAAATATGGCTATTAAAGCCATTACTTGTGCCCCAATTCATTGATGTCTGTCATAACAACGACGCAATATTTTGTTCCTGAAACCATCGGCAGAGAGGCGTGCTCGTAGATGTAGTTTGAAGGAAAGACTGCAATGTCTCCCACTTTTGGTTTATAAACTAAGTTATCAAGTCTTGGGAACTTTATATCCCCACCTTCATAGTCATCGTTAATATAGATAACCGCAGATACTGTGCAGTTATACGCTGGGCCGTGGTCTGCGTGTATATTAAAGTGAGTACCGCTTCCCTCGTACTTTACAAAGTTAAAGGCCTCATAATACACAACGTTAATGCCCCAGTATCTAGCATAGTCATCTATGCAGTACTTAAGCTTTTGGTAGATCTCCTCATGTAAATCTATAAGTTCAGAGTTTGTTTCATCTCTTGGACCAAGATTTTCCTGCTTATATTTAAAATCTACGCAGTCTCTTGCTTTCTTAACTGGAACAGCAGAGTTTGTAACCTGCGCCTCTGACCATTTATACCTGGCACCTGTTGATAAGTTAGCTTCAAGAGTATCAATATATCGTGCAGCATCCTCATTAGAAAAAGTATTTTGGTAAACGTGTAGTCCCAAACCTAAATTCTTTACACTTACTTTATCATCTAAAGCTCTTTCAGGAACTCTGTTTGAGGCAGTTTCTGATCTATCTTTTGTAAACCAAATATTTTCATTTTCATTATGCATTTTCTTCTTTTCCCCACTTACCTATCGGACACGCTGCATTAAGTAGCGTGGTTTTTGCCTTCATTACGCAACCGCACTGGGTGCATTGTGTTGTTAACTTTACAAAATGTTCACAACTTTTGCATAGGTCATACCTTTTATCAATTTTTGACTGGTCAGTTATTCTAGCGTCTGGGTCTAACAAATGCCAGGGTCTAGAATCCCCTTGATTTTTTTTCCACGTTGCCCAAGCGTCAGACATACTAAGTAGTTTCTGGGGCTAAAAACTCATCCCCATCCCACAAGTACCCTAGGTCTATCTCGCTGCTATCGTCAACTGATTTAATGATTACTGGCTCAGAAAACCCCGCTACTAGTTTTGTTTCGTCTCCAAAGTCTTCATTAACCGTGAGTATGCTTATAACGTCTTCTCCTATTAAAAATGAGTACTTCACTAAACCTAAGTTTTTATAGGTGTCTTGGAGGGAAGATTTCACTGTTATTGGAGAAGCTTCTACAAGCCTGTCCCATCTTGCAGCTAAATCGTTGGGTGCTAAGTCTTCTGGAAGTAGTAACGAGTAAAAGACTTCGGATATCCCCTGACTATCTGGGGAGGTCATTACTAAATATTTCATATTTTGTCCTCTTGGTCTTTGTGTTTAAGTTCTAAGTCTTTATCTTTAGTAAACCACATAGGCATGGTGTACCTATCTTCCCCAATACTTATGACCTCATGTAACATATCTTTTCCTTGTGATGGGAAAGCAATTAACTCGCAGGCCTTCGGCTTAAAGGATACGTTTAGTTTTGGAAAGTTTAGAACTCCTCCGTCCTCAACTGTATTTAGGTATAAAATAGTACTGTAAGCAAACTGCTCGTTCTCCCCCTCTTCGTTATCAACGTGAACTGGTACGTTGTCTCCAGGCAAGTGCTTAGCCAACCAAAGGGAGTTTAAAAATATAGGTTCAGTCTCTACAAACTGTTCCACTACAGCATTTTTTACAGCTTCTGCTACCTTAATTGACAGATCTTTAATGTCGTCTAAACCACTAATAACAGGCTCACACCTGCCTTGCTTGTATACGTCATCCATACCAAAGAACTTCTTGAACCATAACTTTTTTGGATTTGATGAAAAAGAGTGTACGTTTTTATTTATATACTCAATTAAAATGGCAGAGTCTTCTAAAGAAATTACGTTCTTTACTATCTTTACTATTTCTGACGTCATTTTGACCCTCCCATTTATTAACTTTAACTGCTTAAGCGTATCACACTAGTTTTTAACTTTAGCAGACGCAAGTTGACCTGCTGCAGAAGCAGCCACATCCAGTACACCCGTTTGGACAGGTGTAGTTGCAGTTACTAAATGATGGGAAGAATGGAGGGAAGAACGGTGGGAAGAATGGTGGGAAGAATGGGAAGAATGGTGGGAAGAATGGAGGGAAGAACGGGAAGAATGGGAAGAATGGTGGGAAGAATGGAGGGAAGAATGGGAAGAATGGTGGGAAAAATGGTGGGAAGAATGGGAAGAATGGAAAGAACGGTGGGAAGAATGGTGGGAAGAATGGGAAGAATGGAGGGAAGAAAGGAGGGAAGAATGGGAAGAATGGAGGGAAGAATGGTGGGAAGAACGGGAAGAATGGGAAGAATGGTGGGAAGAAGGGTGGGAAGAATGGGAAGAATGGAGGGAAGAACGGTGGGAAAAATGGTGGGAAGAATGGGAAGAACGGTGGGAAGAATGGGAAGAATGGAGGGAAGAACGGTGGGAAAAATGGTGGGAAGAATGGGAAGAATGGTGGGAAGAATGGCGGAAAGAAGGGGAAGAATGGGAAGAATGGAGGGAAAAATGGAGGGAAGAATGGGGCTATGGTAGTAATAGATCCAGAGGCAGGAGAAGCAACACTTGTTCCGTTAGCATTAGTAGCTGTAACTGTATATGTTTGAGAAGTGTTAGCAGTATCTCCAATAACAATTGGAGAGGTGGCGCCTGAGCCAGTAGTGGCATCAGAGCCTGTTACGGTAAAGCTGGTAATAGCGCTACCACCAGTTGCTGCTGCTGAGAAAGCAATTGAGTTTTGGTTAACTCCAGCAGTTGGGGTTGGTGCAGACATTTGTGCAGGAACCGTTGTTGCTGTAATAGAAGCTGATGCTGCAGATGCCTGAGAAGTTCCAGCAGCGTTAGTCGCTGTTACGGTAAACGTGTAGGACGTAGCAGACTGCAACCCTTCAACTGTAATCGGAGAAGATGCACCAGTCCCTGTATATCCGCCAGGAGATGAAGTTACAGTAAACGATGTAGCGGCAGGAGATAGTGCGGGCAAAGAAAAGGTAACTGTGGCGGCACCATTGTTAAATGCTCTGCCTGTTCCAACGTTTGAAGCAGATACGCCTGTTGGCGCTAATGGCTCTAGAAAGTCATTAGATGCAGCAGAACGTTTACCCGTCTTCTTAGCCATTTATAATTCCCTATTACGCTGTCAGATCGCCGTAAACAACCCAGGTGTTTTCTGCTCTTTTAAAGAGAGTTGCAGTTGACCACTGTGTTCTAAGTTTTAATCCTGGTGTTGAATTTACTGTTACTCCAGTATCTCCTGCAATTGTTACTTGTCCTGTAGAAGTTTGAAGAATATCAATTGATGTTCCAACTGGGAAGGCTACTGCTGAGTTTAGTGGAATTGTAATTGTTGCTGCAGATCCTTTTGCAACTTCAATTAGTGAATCTCTTTCAGTTAATGCTGATAGTGTGTAAGAATCTGTCTTTTGAACAATTGGTGTACGAGAAGGAGTTCCTTCTTTTGTCTGTGTGCCATCAGTAAATATGAATCCACCAGCAGTTGAGCTAATAACTGCAGTTCCATTTACCTTTAGGTCTTTTCCTGAAGCAAGGTTGATGTGCTCTGAAGATGTCCAAGAATCTGTGGCGTCTACCCAATTAAAGGTTTTATCTGTTGCTCCTTTAAGTGTAATACCTCCACCATCGGCGGTTACATCTGATGGGCTAGCAACTGAGCCTAATTCAATATTTTTATCATCTACAGACATTGTTGTTGAATTTAATGTTGTAGTAGTTCCATTAACCGTTAAGTCGCCAGAAAGAGTTAAGCTAGTTCCAGAAACGGCTCCTGTAAATGTTGCTCCAGAAAGGTTTGCTTTAAGGTCAAGGGCTGTTTGCTGAGCAGTTGATACTGGTTTTCCTAAGTCTGTAGTGTCATCAACGTTTCCTAGGCCCACCATAGTTTTGGTAATTCCAGAAACTGTTCCCGTAAATGTAGGGCCTGAAAGGTTGGCTTTTAAATCAAGAGCGGTTTGTTGCGCTGTTGATACAGGCTTGCTTGCGTCTGCTGTGTTATCTACGTTGCCTAGGCCCACATCTGATTTAACTAACCCAAGTGGAGTGGTAATTGTTTTATTTGTAAGAGTCTGGGACGCAGTTGTTGTTACAAGGAGGCTGGTATCTGTGATCCCATGAACAGCTGTTGTGTCTGAGGTGTGTGTAGAAACAGCACTATCAGCATATGCCTTTGTTGCAAGCTCTGCTGTATCTGTAATACCGTGTACAGAAGTTGTATCCGAAGAGTGTGTTGAAACTGCACCATCAGCATAGGTCTTAGTTGCTACCGTTGAATCAATATCAAGAGTAATAGTATTAGCTTCGTCATCATAAACTTTATCAAGTCCTACACCAGCAACAACTGCTGTATTTACGGCATCCTGTGCTAACTCTGCAATTGCAGAAATACTTGCCTTAAGATCAAGCGCTGTTTGTGTAGCAGTTGAAATTGGTTTGTTTGAATCTGAAGTATTGTCTACGTTGCCAAGACCAACGTCATTCTTTGTTAGTCCTGCTGGAGTGGTAATAGTCTTGTTAGTTAGAGTTTGTGTGCCAGTTGTTGTTACAAGGAGACTGGTATCTGTAATTCCATGTACGGATAGTGTATCTGCTTCGTGAGTACCAAGTGATGTAGCGACTGCGTTAGAGGCTGCTGTATCAGCATATGATTTAGTTGCAAGGTCTGCTGTATCTGCAATTCCATGCACAGAAGTTGTATCTGAGCTGTGTGTGCTTACAGACGTGTCCGCATATGATTTAGTTGCAAGGTCTGCTGTATCTGCAATTCCATGCACAGAAGTTGTATCTGAGCTGTGTGTTCCTAGTTCACTTGCTACATGTTCTTGTGTAGCCAGTGTTCCTGTTGCATTTGGAAGAGTTAAAGACCTATCTGCTGTAGGATCTGCCAATGTTAATGTAGTTTCAAATCCATCTGCTGTAGCACCTTCAAATATAAGAGCAACACCAGTGTCAAAAGAAACTGTTCCAGTAAATGTAGGTGAAGCAAGTGACGCCTTTAAATCAAGGGCTGTTTGCTGGGCAGTTGATACTGGCTTGTTAGCGTCTGTTGTATTATCAACGTTTCCTAAACCAACCATTGTTTTTGTAATTCCAGCAACAGTTCCAGTAAAGGTAGGTGAAGCAAGTGGCGCCTTTAAATCAAGTGCTGTTTGAGTTGCTGTGGAGATTGGCTTGTTAGCATCGGTTGTATTGTCTACTGAACCTAAGCCAACCATGGACTTTGTAACGCCAGAAACAGTTCCTGTAAATGTTGGGTTTGCAATTGGAGCGTAGATGCTTGCTGCAGCCGCTGGGGTTAGGTTGATATAAGGTAGAGAAGCCCAAACTGTAAGTCCGTCTCCAACTTTAAGTTTTTTAGTGTCAGTTTCTAAACCAACTTCAGCCTCAAGAAGAATTGGGTTTGACGCGGTCCACTCAGCCGCAGTTCCCCTGCGTATTAGAATATTAACTGCCATTACGAAACTCCTCCGTCATAAGATCCTGTATAAGAGCTTGTAAGTGTAGAAGACGGATAACCGCCGTCTACATTCGGTGTTCCACCGTAGAACGATGCTGGTCTCCCACCATCTACTTGAAGTTGACCTGCGCCACCAGTACCGACAATGTCAATCCAAAGTGTTCCATCATATATTCTTAACTTTAATGTTGTAGTATCAAAGTATAAGTCACCTGCTCGTTGACCAACAGGCTCGCTGCCTTTAGCCAGTACGTTTAAGGGTACTAATGCTTTTGTACTCATTTATGTTATCCGATTATAACTACTCTGTAGGCGTTAGATGTTGGAGCAGATGCAAATCCCAATGTTACGGTGTTACCGCCTGCAGGACGTGCGTTATCTACAAGAACTTCTTCGCCAGTGGCTACTTCGTAAACCTGAACGTGAACGTCTAGCGTTCCTAAGTTGTGGGTGATTGTGTACGTGGTAGCTGAGGTAGAAAGTGTTTGTGAAAACTTGCGAGCTACTACTGTGGCGTCAACAGAGATTGTGTTGGCTCCAACGGTAATACCGTTACCAGCACCAATTGCAAAGCCGTTAGCGTCTGTAGCAGCACCTGAGTTGGTAGCAAGCTTGATTGCTCCGCCGCTAGAATCTGTCTGTAAACCGCCTGTTGTAGATGGAGCAAATGTGAAGTTAGTTCCTGTAAGAAGAACGCCGTTAGAGGCTGTAAATGTTCCAGCGCCTGAGAACTGTGTAAATGTAAGAGCAGTAGTTCCTAGGGTAATAGGGTTGTCAGTTGTTAATACCCAACCGCTATTTCCGTTTACAGTTCCTTGTTCTACGAATGTAAACATTCCCGAAGTAACGTCTGCGTTAGAGTTTGCATCCAAAGCACGGTCTGGAGCTCCAGAGGTTTTAACTACATAGATACCGTTTTCAGAGCCAGTAGACTGGTTCTTAACAAGAACGCGGTCACCAGTAGCAAGAGTTACTCCATCAAGAGTATCTCCATTTTCAAGGTCTGTAGATAAAGTTACTGCTGCGGTTGTAGCGGCACGTACTGAAGCCTTAACGTCAAGGCCCTGGGCAACAGAATCAACGTAGTTCTTAGTTGCAGCATCTTGTGCGCTAACTGGGTCGGCTACGTTTGTAATTAACTGACTGTTCATTGTAAACGAGCTAGTTGGTGCGGTTAAATCTGTTACCTTATTTGTGGTAAGGATTACGGTACCTGATAAGTCAGGAAGAGTAATTGTGCGGTCAGCTGTTGGGTCAGTTACAGTAAGAGTTGTTTCGTTAGTATCTGCTGTAGAGCCTTCAAATACTATTGAGCTATCTGTAATAGCTAGGCCAGAAACAAGTGGAGAAGTAATTGTTTTATTTGTAAGAGTATCTGTTGTGTCTTGACCTACAAGGGTTGTAGTTAGGTCAGGAAGAGTAACTGTGCGGTCTGCCGTTGGGTCACCAGAGGTAAGGGTGAGCTCAAATGAGTTAGGGGTTGCGCCTTCAAATACAAGGTTGACACCTGTGTCAAGTGTTACGGTTCCCGTAAAGGTCGGGTTGTTAGAAGGAGACTTAGTATCAATCTGAGTCTGGATAGCAGAGGTTACGCCATCCACATAGTTAAGCTCTGTAGTGGTAAGTGTTGCGCCATCAAGAATGTTGATTTCTGCGGCATCTGCGGTTACGCCGTTAAGTCCAACAGCTTCCCAGATAGTACCGTTATAAACACGCATTTCATTAGAAGCAGTGTTGTAATAAACCTGACCTGTTACAGGACTTGATGGGTCAGTGGCTAAGTTTTGAATACGAGCATTTTGCAGCTCGTTCTTAGTTAAATCTAGTGACGTTAAATACTTACGTGCCATTTATCTCATCTCCTTAAGACAGATACGCTTTGCCGCTGAATGCTCCAGTAAAAGTTATCGTAAGGGAGTTAGTGTTCGTGTAGGCTATTTCACCTTCAACGATTGATCCACCCGAGTCCTGAACGGTTACGTTTGGGTGCCACCCAAGATTGTGCGTTACTACCCACACAGCCAAAGATGTTCCCTGGGTATGAGTATATGCGAGAGCTTGACTTCCAGGTCCCCCAACTATTACTGGATTTATTCCAGAGATACTTCCTGGAGCTGGAGCAGAAATAAGAACAACGTCTGGATTTGTCCCTGCGGACTCACTTGGGCGAACGTATTGGGTCATTGAGTCACCTGCGCAGTTACGAAAATTTTTCCAGTAACGTAGGTATGTACCAACCCACTTGAGTCAGTTAGCTGTACGTCGTAATAGCAGACTCCAGGAAGCTTTAACGTTTGTGTAGAAGTTAAGTCTAGCTGCAGTGTGCGTAACCCAGTCCCATCTACGGCTCCTACGTTTGGGTATGAGGTTGCAAAAGCTGCAAGTAGAATTGGGCTATTTGGAGCAGGACGAATTTCTGATTTAGCAACATAGCCATTTACCTCAAAGCCAAACTGAATTTGTACTGAGTAGCTGTCTCCAGTGTAGACATACAGGTCTTGAGTAAACGCAGAGGTTAGTTTCTTTATACCGCCGTAAGTAGGTATTGGCAGGTACACGCGTTCCTTTGGTTCTCTGTCATCTATCTCTTGAGGAGTGTAGATAGGTACATAGTGATTTGTAGTTTTAGAAATTCGGCGCATAGTAAAGACGTCAATCTTGTAAAGACCGATACCAAGTTGTGAGCAGAGTTCTTTGTATTGAGTCTTACGCACTTCAATCATCTGCATCAACTGACGGTAGCGTTCAGAACGAGGAATCTGAACTCCATCAGGAGCTGTGATATTAATATCAAATGAAGCATCTGTAGCGAGAGTGTAAAGGGCTAAGGTAGAAGCCCAAACAAGTACTGGGTACTCTTCTAGTGTGGGTAGAGTTGAGATAGCAACAGACCGACCATAAGAGTCTACGTGATTTGCGGTGTGCTGTTGAAAAGCAGTAGTAACAAACTGTTCAATTTCAGCGCTGGTAAAGTAACGATAGTAATTTCCAGCAACAACAATTAACCGACCTGAGACAGGGGCTGTATCAAAAACAATGTATCCAGTTGCTTCTTCTACCTCTACAGTTGTAGAGACGTCCACACCATTAACGGTAACAATTAAGTTAAGGCCATCAAGAGGTGAGTAAGGAATTAAGTAACGTGTTGAGGTTCCATCAGCTGTTGTTTGGAAAACAAACGATTTAGGAAAGTCACCAAGCTCGGACCGTAAGCGACCTGCCAAACTTGTAAGAATAGCCACGTAACCTCCAAAAGCTGTATTAAGCAATCATCTCAAAAATAATGCAATAAAAAAGGTCCAACCCCCAACTGGGAGGAGGGCGGGAACCAGTTGAGGGTCGGACTACTTTTTGGAGGCTTAGTTAGGCCGCCAAATATATCCGAGCTCTTCTAGGTAGTTCGCAAGATGACCAGAGACGCGGTACTTCACACCAGCTTTAAAGCTGTAGTGGTTTCCTACTCCGTATGTCATCTCGTCAATATCTGTAATTGTGCGAATGATGACTGAGTCATTCGCTGTTGTAACTCCGATGTTCTCAATGTCATCTAGGACAAGTGGAGCATCTGGTTTCTTTGGGTCAAAGACATTATTCTCTAAGTTCTCTGCCTCAACTTGTGCCGCAATTGAAATTTCATCTTTGCGTTCTTGTAATGCTTTTGCGTTTTTCTTCGCTGCAGTTTCTGCTGCGCGTCCTGTTGCATCTAACGGACTTGTTGGTGTGTTTGCCACGGTGTATTTCTCCTATGTTAGTTGTTGATTAATGATGGCTGGGGACCCAGGAAGGAGTAGGGTCCCCAGACATCGGTAAAGCGAGTCTTAGTTTGTGTAAACCTTGACGATAGCCTGGTCGGTGATAACACCAAGACCCCAGATTGCGTACCATGCAAGAGCGTGCTCACGACCGAAGTCAAGAACGCCACCGTCACGTAGTTCAACTGGAAGGCTGATTGCGTGACCAAATGCGTTGTCACCAATCATGATTGATTCGTAAACATCTGCTGAGTTTCCTGTAGCTGATGTTAGGTAACCCTTTTCTACTGTGTAATCAGCAGACTCTGGGTTTCCACCTGAGCCTGGGGCTGTGTTAGAAGAAACAGGAATGCTACCTGCTGATGCTGGTGCACCAACAAGTGATGATGTGGTGTATGAACCACCAGCAGCAAGCTTCTTGATTTGTGTTGTTTCAATGAAAACTACGTCGTACAAACGACCGATTTCACCGAGCATGAAGTTACCTGGAGCAGCGTACTTTGTGACTTCAATGAACTCTGGGTTAGAGCGTAGGTCACGTGACTGCTTTGGGTGTACGAACTGTACGTATGTCTCACCTAAGCGCGGGATGTTCTTACCAGCAAGGGTAAGAGCTGCATCCTTGATTGCGCCTGTTGTTAGCTTGTGGTTTCCATCAAGCTGTGAGATTGCTGTTGCAGCTGTGCCTTCATCGTAGTTAGTGAAAGCGCCACCTGTGATGCCTGAGCGGTCATAACCAAATACTGCAGAAGTTGCTGCAGAAAGTGTGTTACGTGCTTGTACATCTAGGTACTGTGCCATGTGACGACCAAGAAGACGTGAGGCTGAAGCCATTACGTCATCAAATGATGCATTCAAAAGTAGTTCAGAAACTGCTACTGCGTAGCCGTGTTCTGCAACTGTGATTGCAATCTGCTCTGCTGTGAGAGCGTTTGTTGTCATACGGACACCTTCAGTAAGAGGTGATGGGTCTACTGCGAAGTTCTTGTAACGAAGGAAGTTAACGCGAAGACCAGGTGCTACACCTAGTTCAGTCTTCTTTACTGCGAACTGTTCAAAACGAAGAATCGGCATTGCCTGGAACAAAATTTCTTTTGACCAGATTGTTTGAATTGCTTGGTTCAAAGATGAGTTTGAACCAGAGTAAGCTGTTGGAGCACTCGCTAGTTGCGAGGAGCCTGTAATTGCACTTGCCATTTAGGTCAAGTCCTTTCAGTAGTTGGTTGGTGGGGGATTAACCGAACAGTCCCTGACCACGGTTGCTGGCTGCAGTGCCAAGAAGCTTGGCTCTTTGTTTCGCATAATCTGCCAATGACATATCCCTGATTGAATCAGGCGTGTACGAATTGTTTTCCGAATTGTTATCCAGGGGTCCTGATGCAGGCGCTGTAACTCGTGCGCCTACCATTTGTTGCTTTGCAGATTGCATGGCTGCTTGAGCAGACTGCAAAATACTTTGTGACTTCTCACGCAATAGCGTGATACTAGCCTCAACCTCATCTTGCGTATTACCGTTAACAAGGTCAATGAGCTCAGGAACAATGTTGTCACGTTCCTGCTCTACACGAGTTGCACGGTAATTTGTAAGGTGGTTGAGTTCTTGTTCTTTGTGCAGAAGAGCAAAAGCTTTTTCTCTTTCAAGACGTTCATTGTCTAATTGAACAATGAATTCTTGCTCCTTCTTAGCGAGGAGTTCCTTGGCAGAAAGTTCTTCTTCTTCCCTGGACTTTTTAGCTTGTTCTTCTAGCTCACGTACTGACTGCTCGTGAGCAGCTTTACGTGCGACCTCGTCTTCTTGTGCTTTCTTCAAAGCCTCAAGTTCCTTAGCCATCTTTTCCATTTGAGGATACAGCTTAGACTTCTCCTGCGCACGAGCCTTTGCAAGGTCATCTGCAGTAAAAACCTGGTCCACTGGTTCACTCACTTCTTGAGCTACAACTGCTGCTGCAGTTGCTGCTTCAAATACTTCTTGATTATCGGCCATTATTAATCACCTGTTTTTCTTATGTCGTTGTCCGTATGCCTTGCGGCGTATCACATTGGGGTTTAACAAGACAATTTCATACCATTTAAGATAAAAAATCTCGTTATATTGCTATTTATTTTTTTACTTGTCTACTGCTCTCCTCTGAGGAATTTTAGTTCCGTAGGCTTCAGTGACAAGTCTTTCTCTAATTGCAGCTTCTTGGCTCTTTTCAATGCCCATCATTTGCTGCTGAGTTGGGTCGTTAATAGCGTCTTCACTTGGAGGGCCCTCAATACCATCTCCCATGAGGTCTCCATCACCAAGTTCGGTAGGTTGCATAGGGATAGCAGAGTTTCCATCAGGTCCTGGCATCATTCCAGTCATATCCATAATTGCTTTCTGGATTTGAATCTTTACAAGTTGCAAGGCGCCATCTGCTCCAGCATCGGAGATTAGCTCTTGGCGAATCTCTTGTAGCTTCTCTTCTGGGAATTCCTCGCCAAGTGTACGTAAAGCACCTTCTTTAGACTCAAGTCCCATACCAATCTTGGTTTGAATCTCATTCAAGATAATCAACTTATCAAGAGGAAGAGGTTGAGGGAACTGAACAGAGTTCTGGAAAGTAATTGGGTCTGTAAAATCAAGTTGTGTTAACTGACCTTCTTTGATTGGGCCGTCTTCATCGGGGTTGTACATAAATTGCATTGGCTCTTTTAGAGCAAGAGTGCGAAGGGCAAGCTCGTTAATCTTCTCAATACCTATACCGTACTGAGCAACCTTCTGTGAGTAACGGTTCATCAATGGCTGGTACTGAATAGAAAGTGCAACACCAGAGGTATTAGAGATAGGTTGAACTTGACCCAGTGCGGTTTCTGGGATGTTCATTAGTTCGTGCATTGAGCGCTTTAGAAGTTCTAGGTACTTCAAGGCTCCGTCAATACCTTGTGCACCGCCTTCTAGGTTGAAGACCTGAGCATCTTTTGGAAGACCGCCCCAAACCTTCTTTGCGCCCTTTTCTAAGTTAGATGCTTTAGCACCAACAATAACTGTCACAGGAGAAGCGTGATAGTTAATGATGTCTGCTACGTCAGTTGATATCTCGTTGTAGGCGCGGTTTATTGTGATGATGTCGTGTGCATCTGGGAGACCCCAAGGTGAACCAGAGACTGGGACGTTCGGTATGTGTACAACAGGAACTAATCCAAGTGGATTAGGACGAGAATCAATTAACTCGTCGTTGATGTACTCTTCAATTGTGTCATCTGTAAGAATCTCAGTGTAAGTAAATACTTGACGTGTTCCTTCAAGTGATGTTCCCCAGAAACGATACTTCTGCTTAAAACGCAGTAGACGAGTACGGTCGTGCGGGTGGAATTCAGGGAAAGCAAAAGAAGAGTTAAGAGGAAGAAGACGAACTTTACCTGGGTGGTTTCCTCCTGCAGAGTCTACCCAAGGTTCTTCATATGCGATCTTTACAAAACAGTCTCCAGTAATTCCGCCTTGTTGCCCCATCTCAAGTAGAACACGCATCTTGTCGTTGTCTACTTCCCAGATTCGTTCTAGGCGGTCTGGAATAATTGCTTCCGTTGCTTTTGGTGAACGAAAGTGAATACCCTTACCAAATACAAAACGCGATAAAAAGTCATTAAACGCACGGTAGTAATTAACCGCAATTTGCATTTCGCCAGACTCACGGCGATAGCCCCAGTGGTGACCAAGGTACATTGCCCAGTTAAGTGAGTAGCGGTTTAAACGTGGACCGTGTACTTCAAATTCTTCGTCAGCTAACTCTACTAATCCGAGGGGAGAAATAGAGATGGTTAAATCGCTGGATGCGGCTCTATACGATGGCGGAGAAAAATCAAGATATGACATTACTTATCTTTCTTCTTATCTTTCTTAGAGTCGTTTTTCTTAGAAGCAACTGTAGCACTCTTCTTCTTAACATCGCTAGCGTGCTTTTTCTTGCGCATTTCTAATTTGCGAGTTTGTTCATTTGTTTCAATAAATTTGCCGCCTGATTGGATGTAGCGCTCATGAACCCAATGACTTGCTCCAGGATTAGGGTAGTTAGAATACTTAGCCTTTGCCTGAGCAACAATCATCAAATAAAGTTTTTCATTTGCTGGCTTACTTGCCATTACATCTCCTCCTGATAACCCGATAGCCCCCACAGTAGTGTGGGGGCATACCGACGTCTGTCTAAATTAGTCGTTTACGACTGTTGCAGATTGACGCTGTGAGCGTCCGCCTGATACTACTTTGGTCTCAATTACTTGAGCTGCATAGTCATTGTTTGTTCCGTGTGCAAACTCGCCAAGGAATGTTGGTGCTTCTACCCATGAGGCAGAACCAACGTGTGCTCGCTCTGCAAGAGTTTCTGCAGCTGGCTTTAAGAATACGTTTGCATTGTGGTTAGGACGACCTGGCGCAGGAGTGTAACCCTGCATCATGCCCTTCTGAAAATCATTTGGTACGTCTGTGTCTGTCGCAATACCTTCTTCAAAGCGAAGTGGTCCACGACGTGTTGCATTGCCTGATTCTTTTAGCTCGTACACATTTGGTGCACGCTCTGGGAACTGCGGTGCTGGGGATAATCCCATAGTAAGACTCCTTAAGGTTGTATAGGGAAGGCCATTCCAGGTAATAGTTTCTCGCTTTTTAAAGGGCCTGTGTGGTTAACCGAAGAAAGGATTTGAAGAAGAAACAACTTCTGGCATTACTAAGTCCTGAGTTAAAGAACAGGCAATAGACAAAGAGTCAACAAAGTCATCGTGAGCATAGCTTTCATCAGGGGCAGCAACCATAAAGTTAGGTCCTTTGAACTGAACTTCAGCATCAGTCATCTGCTGATAAAAGCGTTTCCAGGTACGTAATCTTCTTGTCTTGGCATGAGCAGGCCAGGAAATCATTTCTCGTTGAAGTAGTGCTTGTAGATGTTTCCATCGTTTAGATTGCTCACTTGGGCTTGATGTTACAGGCATAACTTCAGCTCTTGGCAAAAGGAGCTTTAAACGTTGCGCTACTGCATCTCCTACACCGTTTGCATCTACACCGACTGCAAGTACGTCGTAGTTCTCTAAAAAGTTAACGATTTGAAAATACTGTTCTTCCCAGTCATCGCCCTGTAGTTCTAACCAGTTAAGGATACGGTGGTCAAAATAACCAAACTCATCCGGTCTATCCCAATCAACCCAAACAACTGTTACAACAGTTGAGTCAGTTTTACGTGCAGGGTCAATACCTACAACACAAGGTGTCTTATGCCAAGACTTAACTAACTCCTGTGAAGTATCGCCAAGCTCATCCATCTTAGATGAGGTAATGAACATTCCTCGTTCAAGTAGCCACTTACAGTTGTATGACATTTGGAACTCATCAGAGTCTTCACCGATACGTAACATCTCTTTTTTAATTGAGCGTTCGTAGTTCTTGTTGTACTTAATAACTTCTTTCCAGTCCCACTGGTAATGGTTTTGCCTGTTACCGCGAGTAGTCTGTCGTCTGCGGTTTAACTGAATAGCTTTATAAAAGTTGTTCTTACTTGTTGTTGGAGTACCTGTCTTTACCATTGTTCCTGCGTAGTAGGCAAGCATTGGAGAGATTGACTTAGATACAACAAAGTCATCTGCTTCTTGACACTCATCAATAACGATAAGGTGGAAAGACTTAGACTCAATCTTTGCACGTGGGTTAGCTGTCATCATCGTGATGCTTGAACCAGAGTTAGTAAGTTTAATCATTCTTGTTACTCCACCAACACGTGCTGCTTTATCATCAATTTCAACATCGTTTAAAATCTCTAGCGCACGCTCAGAGGTAAGACGCGTTACTGCACGACCAAAGAGTGTTTCTGCCTGTCCTTCTGTTGGAGCAAATAAACCAACCCACACACCGTCTTTGAACTTACCAAGTAGTTCTGGGTATAGTTTTGCTAACCGAGGTAACAAAATCATTAGAGTAACTACAGTGTCAGCAACCGTCTCTGATTTACCTGACTGACGTGCAGCGAGAGCGGTTATCTCTTCAGCATCGTTGATAATCACTGACTCCATAATGCGACGTGCTAAAGGCTTTTGGTACGGGTGCAGGTCATGTCCTACTAGAACTTTTAAAAAGTCCATCATCTTGTCAATTAGCTTGTCTACAAACTGTTGAGAGAGCTCATCAAGCTCTTCTTCTTTTTCAAGCTCTATCTGCTCAAGGTCTTCTTCCTGCATATAAAACTCAGGATTAATTTCCTCAAACTTTTGGTCATCAAAATCAATAGGCATTTTTCCTCATTAATTGACTAGACCCACATTGCTGTGGGCCATCGCCAGACCAGGAGAGAGGTGAAGCAGGCAAATCGTAGCACACACTACGCACGTTTCTTTAATTCTTTAGCAATTGCATTGAAAACTTCAGTTCCCAGTACAACTTCATCAAGAAGATTTTTGTTGTGACTCTTCTGCCATTCTGTAATAAGTTTGCCAATCGTGTACATGGACTGCTCCATCCACAGAATCAAGTCGGGCGTTGATATCTTTGAGACTCGCTTCTCTATCCGAGTCTGGGGCTGTCCATCCCGCTTCTTCCGTAAAATCATCATATGTTACTTCCCGTGTGTTGAGTGCCGATTTAAGTGCGTCTTCTTCAGTTTTAAAGCCAGTCCACTTGCCGAAGGCTAGTGCTTTGTACTTAGGTAATCTTACTAAAAAGGGTTCAGAAGTTCTAAACGGTTCTTCTATCTCTTGAGTCCATCCACGAACAACAAACTTCTTTCCCCAGATAACAGGTAAGTCAATTAGTTGTACGAAGTGTTTTGGTCCAATGTTGTGTACCTTTGGCATTTATCTTCCTCTTGGGTTTTTTCCACCTGTAGATGGGTTCTTACCGCGTTTACTTTGAGCAATCGTTTTGTACATAGTTTTAGTTTGTCCTGGAACTTTTCCTTTTACAGCAATCTGAGCACCACGACTATAGCGGTAGAACGCTTGCTGTGCCTTCTTGGACAGGCTTGAAACATCCGCTGGACCACGTGGCTTGAAGTCAAGCATACGAGCAATAATAGCGCCCTTAGAACGGTTGGCTTTAAACGCAGCCCATTCACCACCTGTTACTTCGTAGTAGTTGTAGAAGGTTCCATCACGGAAAATAACTGTAAGTTTCTCTTCTTCTTCATCGTAACCAGCAGCAACTGTTCTTGGTCGTTCTGGATTAGTAGTAGAGGTTGGAACTACTGTGATGTCAGCTGGAGATGTATCTTCCATCTCATCCGGTTGAAAACCAGGTATTTGCCAATTAGCAGCGTTGTCTAACTGGTCTGCGTTCATGTTCTGATTGAAGTCAATAATTTCGTAGAAACTACGTCCAGGAGCAAGTCCATCGGCTGTTTGGTATTTCTCACCAGCCCAGTTACCGTAGTTAGTGGGATTGTAGTAATCCATTGACTGGTCATCATCAAACATGATGTCAGAGATTCGGTTAAAAGAACCTTTAGAAGATGCGGTTACTCCGCCTTGAAAATCATCACCGAAAATATCTCGGCCCATTGCATTTAACATTTCCTGAGCAGACGGAGCAGCCCTCCGAGAAGAGCTGCTTCCGCCTGTAGGACGTACCATAGATTAACTCCTAATTAGGAGGCTGTTGCCCAAGGTGTAATTGTTACTGCTGCACCTGGTGCTGTTGTTGCTGCGCCACCTGCAATTGACTGTGTCTTGATTGTTCCAGCAAGACCAACAAGGCCAGCAACAGAAAGTGAGCCTGTTGATAGTGTTCCTGATGTTGTGGTTGTGTAAGAAACAGTGTTTGTAGCAACTGCTGTAACTGTGTAGGTACCGTTTAGTGCGGTATCTGGAGATGCAAGAGATGAAACTACAATCTTTGTTCCAACTGGGTACTTAGCGCCAGCACCTGATGAGGTAATTGTTGCTGTTGTACCTGTGCGTGCGACTGCTGTGATTGTTGAAGCAGCGTTAACTGCTGCTGTTGCAGTTGTAACTGTAAGGCCGTTGTCTGCCAATACGTCTGCTGCATCTGCTGTAAGGAATCCACGAACATCGGAAACCTGTACGTAGTCAGTTGAACCTGCTACGTCAGAACCTGCTGTGTTTGGCGTGTACTGTGGATATCCATTCCAGCCTGATTCTAGGTTGATGTGATCTGCAAGTGCTAGGTTTAAACGAGTTGTGCGAGCATCGTTTGGTTGTGGAGCAAAGTTGCCCCATACAAAATCAATTGCGATTTCTCCTGCGGAGTCTAATTGAGCTCCTGCATTATTTACTGCCATGATATCTACTTTCTCTAGAGAGGTGTGTAATTTCCCCATGCGCTTAGGGGAACCTTAAAGATAGTATCCAAGACTATTGACTTAATGTCAGCGTTTATTCCTCACAGATGTGGTCATCAAGGTCTTCTTGAACTAAGATGGCGTCACAATGACGACACTTAAAGAATCTGATGTTGTCTAATCCAACGTGTAAAGAGTCTGAATGACTAGGGTCAATTGTCATTTCTGGTTCAGCTAACACTTCTGGAGGAAAAGGTCCTCTAGGTTCGTGCACTATTGAAGGTATTGCGTGACCCTGTACCGCAAATTTGCGAATGACAGGCATTATTCTTCAGGTGTAGTTGGTTCTTCTTCAACAACTGGGGTTTCTTCAACTGGCGCTTTTGAAGACTTCTTAGAAGACTTTGTTGCTAAAGCCTCAAATGCATCAGACTGTTCTTGAACCATTTCATCAGAACGCTTTAGTAAACCAGCGTTTTTACGGGCGTTGAGAAACTTTGGCAAGTGAATAGAGCAGTAAGGAATTGTATGAGAAGATGTAATCTCATAAATCCAAACTGAATCGTTAGTGCAGTTAGCGCATGCTGTCATTGTTCTACTCCTTAGTTAACAATCCCACTTACGAAGTGAGAGGGCCTTTCTTGTTGGTCTTCCTTTTTCGTCCTTCATAGGACCAGGCATACCGCCCATCCTAGCGCAGAAAGATTTACGACGTGCTGCAGACTTGGGAGATTTCTTTGCTTGGTCTGCTGATACTGGTGGCTTTAGGTTATGTCCCTGTGCTTTTGCAGAAGCTCTACCTTTAGCATTTAATCCGCCTTCAGGGTTCTTACCCTCTTTGCGAGTCCATGCAGGAGTTGATTTCTTAGCGTGAGCCTTTTTCTTTGTAGCCATTACTTCCTCTTAATACCAACGATGCGACCAGTTGTTTTATCACGAGTCACTGTTGGTTGTCCTTTAGTAGGAGCTACCTTCTTTGCAGTTGCCTTCTTAGCTGGCGCAACATCAGGTGTTGTTTCTTTAAGAGAAACCATACGCCCATTAGGTGCACGCTTTACTGTTGGCTTTGGTCCACCAGCTGCTGTAGGAGCGGGAGCTGGAGCAGGTGTATTTGTGCGAGTTACTGGCGTAACATGAATCATCTTTTTTGCTTGGCTTGGAGCAACAGTTGGTGGTGGATTAGTTGGTCCAGGTGCATCTGGCATCTTTAAAGTAAACTTTGCTGTAATTCCATTACCAGAAAATTCAGCTGGTTTTCCGCCTTGACCAGCTGCAGCAATACGATTAATTAATTCGCCAGCGTGCCTGTGAGCAACTCCAGCTTCGTTTATTGTGTTATTAGAAGTGTTGTTTGATTCTCTAATTCTTAATTTAGACTCTGTACGCAACTTGTCTGTTGATAAGTGATGGTCAACAGCTCTCTTCTCTAAGTCGTTGTGATGGTCAAGAATAGCCTTTTTAATTACGTGACGATTAGTTGCTGCATTTTCTTTAAGTCTTTGCCCATGCTCTTGTGAAGATAGTGCAGATGTTTGACCGTGCTCTTGTGCAGATAACGCAGAGTTAATTCCACCTACGTGAGAAGCGTAATCTTTACCTAGTTCGTTACCGTAGTGAGCAGCTTCTAAGCCCATCTGATGTGACAACACCATTTGGCTTGTACTGGTTGCACGAGCAGACATATTGCCAAAGAAGTTGCTTGGCCCAGATGTGTTTACTGGCTTGTTGTATCTGCTTAGGTCCATGTGCTAATAGTCCCTTACTTTTCGTCTTCTGTTTGGTTATTCATTAAGCAATTTTCAATATTGATGAGTCGTTCACTCAGCTCATCAAAAGCATCCATTATCAACACTTGATTTTCGTATAACCTGTCTACACGGTCTTTTACAGTTGTAAAGCCACCATTTTGACTTAGTTCGCCATCTACGTTGTTGAGGCGTTCCATCACACCTGACACACGGGCACGACCTGGCGCCTCTTCTTCGCCTTCCCAATCGCGCATGAAACGCTCCATCCATTGAGCCCAACGTTTTACTCGTTTGTATATTGGACTCAAGAGCACCCCCACACTAATGAGAGCACCAGCGACAATACCTAAAGTCATAAATTTGTTTGTCACTGGTGCTACTCCTCTAACTTACTTCTTTGAGCCGAAGCCGTATGATGGATCTTTTGGGTTTACAAACTTTGCTGCTGGACCGAGAAGACCTGCAACAAAAGCATTTGCCAATGTCTTAGGGTCTGAAATTCCGCTCATATAGAGCGCTGCAACAGCAGCAAGACTTGCACGCAGCCAAGTAGCTCCTGCAGCCTTAAGTGTGTTTATATCCATGGTTCTCCTTACTGAGTGCCCTACTCAGAGATAATGGTCTCTTATTCTTCGCGGTTACGCAGTGGATACGTAATAGCCCATGCAACTAATGTTGCAACAATTGCGTACCCAACAACTGTCTTTGCAGAACCATCTAGAACTACCCAAGCAATAAACATTCCAAGTAATGTCCAGAGTTGGTCAATCATATCTTTTAGTACTTTCACGGCTTACGTCTCCTTACGCCTTTAGCTTCACCTGATGAGCCTCCACCACCAGAACTTCCACCTCCACTAGAAGATGAACTTCCAGCAGAGCCTGTTGCAACAGCGGCTGCGTTTATAGCAGCACCTGCAGCAACAACAGTTGCAACAACCATTTCGGTTGCTTCTTCACGTTCTTCATTTGACATATCAGCGCCGATACTTCCAAGGGCTTCTAAAGCTGCGCCTGGGTCTGAAAAGGCTGTTGCCAATAGTTCTCCAGGATTTTCCAACAACTCAATTTGCGCAGCAACTTCAGCGGTGATTACAACTGCATTACCGTTTTCATCGGTACGCACATCAACTGGAGTTTCTGCAGGCAAGTCTTTGTATTCAATTCCTGCTTCTTGTATTGCAGATGCGGAAAGTACTTCACCAGGAGCAACTGATTCAATAAGAGCAGTTGCAACAACCGTTTTTTGTTCTTCAGTTAGTTTACCTTCTTCGGCAGCTTTCTTCAGTGCTTCTGCTTCTGCTTTTTCAGCAGCTTCTTCTTCTGCAAGTTTTTCTGCTGCAATTCTTTTTTCTTCTGCAAGTGCTTCAGCCTTTGCCTCTGCAATGGCCTCTTTTTCTGCTGCTATACGCTCAGCCTCTGCTTCTGCTTCTGCAATGGCTCTTTCTTCTTCCGCTATGCGCTCTGCTTCTATGCGCTCAGCCTCTGCCTTTGCTTCAGCTTCTGCTTTTTCTTCTGCTGCTTTAACTTCTGCTGCAATGCGGTCTGCTTCAGCTTTAGCTTCTATCTCTGCTTGAATTCTTGCTGCTTCAATTTCCGCCTCTATGCGCTCAGCCTCTGCTTTTGCTTCTGCCTCTGCTTTAATTCTTGCTTCTTCTTTTGCAGCTTCTTCTGCTGCAATTCTGTCAGCTTCCGCTTGTGCTGCTGCTTCTGCTGCAATCCTTGCAGCTTCAACCTCAGCGGCTATACGGGCAGCTTCTGCTTCGGCTGCTATACGAGCAGCTTCAGTCGCTGCTGCTATTCTTTCAGCTTCAATTCTTTCTGCTTCTGCTAATCGTGCAACCTCAGCGAGTCTAGCTACTTCGGCAAGTCGTGCTACCTCTGCCAATCTTGCAACTTCTGCTAACCTAGCAATCTCTGTAAGCCTTGCTACCTCTGCTAACCTTGCTACTTCAGCAAGTCTTGCAACTTCTGCTAGTCTGGCAACCTCAGCAGTTGCTGCTGCAATTCTTTCTGCTTCAAGTCTTTCTGCTTCAGCCAGTCTTGCGATTTCAGCAAGTCGTGCTACCTCTGCCAATCTTGCAACCTCAGCCAATCTTGCAACCTCAGCAAGTCTTGCGACCTCTGCTAATCTTGCAACTTCAGCAAGTCTTGCAACTTCTGCTAATCTCGCTACTTCTGCAAGTCGTGCTACCTCAGCAGTTGCTGCTGCAATTCTTGCCTCTTCTTGCTGTGCTGCTAACAACGCTGCTGCTTCTGCTTGAAGTCTTGCCGCTTCTTGGGCTGCTGCGATTGCTGCAATTCTTTCTGCTTCTGCTTGGGCTGCTGCTGCTTGTGCTGCAATCAATGCTGCTGTCTCTGCCTGTATTCTTGCTGCTTCCGCTTGTTGTGCAGCTAGCTGGGCTGCTACTTGTGCTGCAATTTCTTCTGCAGTTGGGCCACTAGGAGTAGGCGTTGGTGTAGGCTCTGGAGATGGAGTTGGTTCTGGTGTTTGTGTTGGGGTTGCTGATGGGCTCGGTGTTGGGCTACTGGTCGGTGTTGCTTCGGGTGTGGCGCTTGGAGAAGGAGTTGGCTCAGGCGTTGGCTCGGGACTTGAAGTCGGAGTCGGAGTGGGTGTGGGTTCAGAAGTCGGAGTGGGAGTCGGTGAAGGTGAGACGTCCGTAGGAGTTACTCCGTTGTAATAGCGAAGGTTATCTGGAGCAGTTGTTGAAACAAAAATTGGAAAACCGTTAGAAAATCCGCCAGTGCAATAATGTGCGGCAATATCACCCTTGCCATTAAAATAAGCTTGAGCGTTATCCCAACCAACGTTAAAAACTTGTTGGGTGCCGTCATCTTTAGCGCAGGTAACTGTATTCCCTGCAGGAGTCATCTCTGCATAAGCTGGTGATACGAATACTGCAGGTAAAAGTGCTGCAGATATAAATACGAATAGTGCTGCGAGTGGACGCAGTGTTTTCATTAACCCCTCAAAAGTTAATAAGACCCTCTGAGAGTATTAAACCAGAAGTTACATTGGTTTTCTTAGTTTATTAATAATTTGTTTTGAACCAACATCCCCTGAAGCGTTAACAGATTCTCCTTGAACACCGCGTCCTCTACTTGCCCAAGTAAATATTGATGCACGTGTTTCAGACTTAAAAGTTGATGGTGTAGAAACAAATCTTTGTTCAACACCCTTTCGGTTGTTAACTTTAAGGGGTCTGCGATTTAACTGCGGCTCCATTAGTAACTACCACCACCGCTGTCTCCACCTGCGCCCGCAGAATCTCCGTAACTTCCAGCAGATGTTCCGCCCATTCCACTGTAGTCACTTGCTGAAGCTCCTGAAGAGGGCTCTAAGTTACCTGGAGTGTTAGTTCCTGAAGATGTTGTCTGTAAAAGATTGCCAGCCATTAACGCACCAGTCATATAAGGGTAAGAACCCCACCAGTAACCGTTACCAACAAAGCCGCGTTCTCTGGGACGAGAAAAACGTTGACGCTGTTGGTCTTCTGCGGTTTCAATTGCTCCGTCAAACTGACGACCTAAGTTGTGATGACTCATAAGTTACCTATCTGCATATATAAACAAGCCCTCTGGGTCGTGGACTTGAACTGACTGTTGAACTAATGTGTAACCTGTTTCTCGTGCGTGATGTCCACAGAAGTAAAGCTCTCCAGTTAACAATGTTGCACGAACCATTGCTCGTGCAGCACATTTGTCACAGCGGTCTAATGCCGTTAACTCTCGCTGTGCGTGGGCTGTATCTATCAATTGCTAAACCCTGGGCTTGGTGGCTTAGATGCAGTAGCTCCAGCAAAGTTATTCTGTGCACTGCTTATCTCAAGAGGTTTTTCTCCTTCAAACTTTTTGGTTTGAGGCATAGCACCTTTGAATTCCTCACTAGATAACATGAGTTTAGTTTACCCCTTTCCTAGAATAAGTACGGGCATAATACGAAGATGGAGTCCAAAGAGTTCTTGGAACGTTACACTTGCGCTCTGTGTAGTAAAAGATACGTAGTACCCGATTTAGCACGAATGTGCGAGGAAAAACACTTGGAGAACTCTGATGCCTAAATACGAATACGCCTGTATCCAGTGCGATGTAGATTACGAAAAAGAGCGTAGCATCCATGCTGCAGAACCTAGTTACGTCTGCGACAAGTGTGGCTACGCTCTTCAACGTGTTTACACCCCTTTTGGCCTTCAGTTCAAAGGCTCAGGGTTTTATAAAACTGGTGGTTAGTTAGAGTTCTCTTTACCAACTGCTGTTGTTGTTACGAGTCCACCAAACTTAGTTGCTCTATCTGCTGCTTGACGTTCTTCAACTTCTACATCCGCAACTGTCTTTGCGCCCTTATCAACGACAGAAAATGCTGAGTTAATCTCATCAAGTGTTAGCTTTCCATCATCCATAAATGCACGAGCTAACTTCTCAACCACTGATGCAACCGCAGTCAAACCAGCAACTAATACTGCTTTTCCAACTGGAATACCTGCAACGGCACCAGCACCAATTACTGCAAGACCGCTTGCTGCAAATACCGCAACAATACGCATCAATACATTCTTCAATGTTGACATTAGATTCCTCATCCGTTTTTCTCCTCTGTATCGTAGTTTATCTTAGTGACGGTATCGTTGTACTCTTCTAGTGCTTCTAGACATATTTTTTGCTCAGACATTAAGAAGTCCTCAATCTCAGTACGACGAAGAGTAATCTGCTCCTCTGTTTGAGCAACTACTTCTTCAGAGAGTTCGTCTCGGTGCTCTTCATATTGTTCAACCATATAGCCCAATACAGACTGCATTGTGGCGGCTCTTAGCTGTGCTTCTTCCCAGCGCTTTTCAATAGCGGTGCGTTTTTTTCCTTTTAGGAAATCTTGTTGTTCTGCTTTGTTTATTGCAATCTTATCTTGGCGGTTACTCATGCCTTTACAGTACCAGACTACTTGTACTGCTCAACAACCTGGATAGGTCCAGAGGTATTGACATCTAGCTTTGCTGCAATCTGAATTGCTTTCTCTGGTGTAGAGCCTGCGTGTATAGCCCCAACAGCGTAGTCCGAACCAGAGCCAACTCCATAAACGCCACCTTCAGAACGGCAAACAGATAAATCATCGGCAATGTCAAATACTTCTCCAGAAACAGCCATGAGGAAGTTAAACCTACCTTCCCCTGATTTGCCACCTTCTTTACCCTCATTGAAGTCATACCCATTATCAGTGAGGCATTTACGAAGAGAAGGCATAACTTTAACAATCATAAAGTGATAGATATCTTCAGAGTCTTTTAAACTCAGTTTTGGTGGGTTCCACATATGTTGCACAACATCACAAGGTTGAACTTCGCCACTTCCTGCAATTAAAAAAGCCCCACGCTTTGCAATCTTTTTCATATCTGGATGGTTGTAACGACGACCACCCTCACTAGTTACCTGATTATCTGCAGCCATAACACATTTGTCTTTGTATTGAACAGCAACGATAGTTGTCATACTTACCCCCAGATAGAAGAACCCCCCTAGATTACCATCCAGGGGGGCCTTTTGGGGAATGTCTGATTAGAGTAGTTTGACCAATTCAGCCCAAGTCTTCGGTCCAACCACGCCATTTGAGTCAATTAGGTCGTGATTGTCTTGGAAAGCAATAACTGCCTTCTTAGTGGCAGCGCCGTATATGCCGTCTGCACGCAGGCTTAGAGCCTCTTGTACAACCTTGACGTCTGCACCAGTATCTCCTGGCTTAATGGGTCCTGGGAACGCTGGAGCCTGTGAGACGGGCACCTCAGCTTTGACCTCGTTGCCCTTGTAGTTAGGACGGCCCCAACCTACGATAGAGACTAGAACCTTCTTTTTGTTTGGCTTGTAGGCACGAACCTGCTCGCATACTTCGCCACCATTGCGTTGGTCACCCTTTTTCTTGCCAGAGGTGTTTCCTTCAATGGTTGCTACAACGCCGTCAGCAATAATGCCTGAGCAGATACCTACGTGAGAGATTCGGTTGACACCGTCTCCTGGGAAATCAAAGTACAGGATATCTCCTGGTTGAGGTGTTTGACCACAGTCTGCTTCAAACCATGTGCCCATCTTTTCAAATGCTGCAGCACCTGCAACTGTAGAGACAGTATTAGGAATCTTAACCTTTGCCTCGTTAGCTACCCACATGCAGAAACTTCCGCACCAAGGTAAAAAGTTAGCTCTTGCAAAAGCTCCGTATTTTGTTTGGTTGTCCTTTGGGCCTTCAATTACGCCGACTTCTCTGCGAGCAATGTCAATCATTGCTTGAGCTGTTCCTAATGCTGCCATTATCTTTTACGCAATTTTCCAATTACTTGCTTAACAGCTCCAGCAAGGGTGTCATTTGGCAACTTTGTCTTTGTCCGAGTCTTTTTACTTGAAGTTACTGCAGGTGCGGCTTTACTTGCGGGAGCACTAGGCTCTGAATCCCACAATGACTTTGCTGGCTGTGCTGCACGTGCATCATTTGCAGCCTTAGTTCGTCCTGCAGGTGTCTGCATAAATGCTTCGTGTTCACGCTTTACATAGTGATGTTTGCGGGCATCGTACCCAATGCTCTCCGCAGAAACTAGCGCATGTCCACCAGGCACTCCTTTAGGGTGTCTTTCTTTTAAGATGTTTAGTCCGTGACGGATGTCTGTGCGAACGTCATTAACAGTTCGCGTTCCTCCATGGGTATTCGTTAAACGGTTGTCATGCATTGTTCCTTGATGATGTAAGCCAGTGGTACTTCCCGTACTTATTGGGTGATTTTTTAAGTAGTCATTTTCATGCGCTAGGTATCGTGGGTTGTCGCTATACCCCTTGTTAACATCACTAATGCCGTTCTTCATATCTGCAGCATCGTAACCAACTTTTCTTCCAGTGTGGTCGTATGCGCCACCTACTGTAAATCTACCGTTTTCATCGTATGTCATTATTTTTTCTTCTTTCTGTGTTGGTTACCTTTTGCGATGTTCTTAGAAGCATCCATTACCTGGAGGTTCTTCTTTCCTTCGTTATGCTTGTTATTATCTTTGTGGTCAACGTGCTTGCTCTTAGGAAGCTTCTTGCCTAATTCTTTTTCTTTCTCATAACGAGCTGCGTTAGTAGATTTGAACTTCTTCGTTACTGTGTTGTAGATAGTCATCTTCTTGCGACCACCCTTGGACTTATCTTCGTAAGGGCCGTAAACTTTGACTGTCATTGGTCTACCTTATACGCACAGATGCATTTACAAGTGTCTACTGTGCAGACACCCAAGTCCATCTCGTGGTCACACTTAACACAGGTCATGGTAATAGTGTATGGTGTCTCCTATGCCATTTAAGGATAAAGTCAAGCAAAGAGAGTCGGCACGTAAACATTACGCCCGCAACTCCGAAGCTATCCAGAAGAGGACGGTCAAAAATAATCGCCTCATTAGACTTCGTAATAAACTTTACATTGATGGCGTTAAGGGCACGAATCCTTGTGCGGATTGCGGAGTCTCGTACCCACCTTACATAATGCAGTTTGACCACATCGTTGATGGCAAACGAGGCAACGTGGCTGATATGGCACGCTCTGGGTTCTCCATTGAGAACCTTAAGGCTGAGATAGCCAAGTGCGAACTCGTGTGCGCTAATTGCCATGCTGAAAGAACGCACGGACTCAAAGACGAGTTAGAAGAAGACTTTCCTAACGAGGCTTAACGCCGAGGACGCTTTTTTCTCAGCGACCGCTTTTTAACTCATCTACTAAGGAAGCCCAAGTAGTCAGGTGCTTCCTATCAATCTTATAGAAGGTCTCGGTGATCTTGCGATACGGGTCTTGCGTTGTGTGCTTGAACCAATGTTCCTTAGTGTTGGAGTGAACAACCAACATATTGCCTGACTTCTGACTGACCATCACGTATGCGTACGGCTTGACCTCTTTAGCTTCGTAACCAGAGTAGGTATCTACATAAAGATTAGATTGCCAGAATACAGATGGGTCCTCTGAGAAACCTAAGTTACGCGACTTAACCTCTAGAACTAAACCGTTATCTAGGATGATGTCTTTCTCTTCTTTTGTTAGGCGCCTGATATCAGCGTCCGAGGTGACAAGTTCTAACTCAGGGACGGTACAACCAATACCTTCTGCACGAAGACGCTGCGCAACTAGTTCATTGAAGGTATGGCCTTCCGTCATAGCTGCGTGGTAATCAAACTCTACGAGGCCCACAACTCTTCCTCCAGACGTAACGCTGCCTCAACGGTAGCGGGGTCTGGCTTGGGCTTCTTTAGCTTGGTTACTTGCTCATAGTGCCAATCATCTTTTTCTTTATAATGATTGAACTGTTGTTTTCGCGTCTCGTGCATCTTGTTATATTCTTTGGCGTACTTGTCATCCATTTTATTCCTCATCCCTTCTCCAGTGGATAAATGATTTCACATAAACTATGGCATAAGCAATAGCGGAAAAGATAAAGCCGTACTGCTCTGTTATCAATGCGTAGGTAATCCATAGCACTTCATTGGCGCAGAGTATTAGCCAACCCCAAATAGTCTTGCGGCCTACGAAGTAGATGCCTGCTACTCCGATTACTGCTAATACCCAGGACCACATTACTTGAAGTCCTTCTTAGTCCAAACCTCAACGTAGAAGTACCAGTGCACTAACTCAAGGCAGATACTCTTATCGTAATTACAGTAAAAGAGACCGATGCCCCAACTATCCCACTTACCCCATCCGAACTTGAGCTTCATTAAGCGATTGCTCCATTTGCCTTTAACTTGTCATAGATATTTGACATCATAAAACCAAGGCTTGGTTGTGATTGCTCAATCTGAGACTTTAGTGCTGCTTCATCTAATCCGGCCTTTATGCCTAACGCTAAGTTATCTGCATTAATGCTTTCCATCATTATGTCTATTGCTTCATCTTTTGTCATTCTTGCTCTCCTTTGATTTGTGGTTTTTAAAATGTTCTGCGGCTTGGTCTTGGCGGTATGTGCCGGCACATAGTACACAGTTCTTTAATATTTTCACTACTTGCAACTGTTAATCCTTTTCTCGGTAATGGCGAAGTATCTCAACGTCATATTTAGCGTTGGCTTTAGCTTCTCTAATCATATCGTCAACGATGGATTTACGGATTGCGGTGTAAATCTCTTCGGGGAAGTCTACGTCAACCAACTTCGTCCAGGGCTTGCGTAAGGTGTATTTTCCAAGTTTCATGCCCTGGAGCCTACTACATACTCCTACGGATTTGGTCCATCTTGTATTGAGTCCTTGGGTCCTTCTGAATCTTGCCCCAGTTCTTTCTTATCATCTTTACCTGCTTCTTATCTGCCGCAGGCCAGTGGAACGATTCGCCATTTTCAGGGGTAACTATGGAGATGCGTCCTGGTTCATCGGGAATGGTCTTACCGTTACGGGTAGCCATGCCAGATGGTGTCTTCACAACTCTAAACGCACTGCCGTTGTGTTTACCAAACTGGATGTACGAGAGCTTATCTTGGGCGCTCATTCGTAGCTGCCCTTACGACCGTAGATGGTCTTTCCGCAACCACCGCTACAGGTTGTTAGGTCACCTGAAGAAAAGTCGGTGTTGTATTTGACCGTAGGCTTTTCTTCTCCAACACTTCTTTTAACCCAATCTGGGTCTTTATGGCAAGAGGTACAAAAAGTCACTCCAGCATTGTCGTACTGATAGGCCATGGTCCTTTGACGCTTTGGCTTATCAAATTGCTTACTTAGGTTGCTCAACTTTAACCTTCTTTACCTTCTTACGGTTGTACACCTTCTTTGAGGGTACGGCGCCTGCAGCGTTAGAGCGACGAAGCTCTTGAATACGCTGAACCTTGGATAAGTTGTCTTGAGCAGCCATCTGCTAATAGTAAGGCTACTGCCTTGTCGTTACTGGATAAAAAAATATTAGATAGGGGAGGTACTAAGCTTTCATCTCACGAGGCTTTTTATATCTAACTTCTCTTTTGCGCATCTCTCCACCCTTAGTCACTCTGTGACTTGTTCTGGAGGTTAGCGCGACTGTTTCACCTGGTCGTACAGTTGTCTCCTTCTCAGTGCTGTCAAAGGAACCACCGATATGGTGAATCTTTGCTAAGCGCTTTCCTTCGGCAGATTTTGGGTCTACAACTGATTTAGGGCTTACTTTGGCATGAAGAACAATCTGGCGACCATCTTCATGGGTTTGTGGGTCAGCAAATATTGCTGCAGAACGCAAACTCTTTGTCCAATGAATACCTACTGGCTCTGATGGCAAGGTGGCATTCAAACCTCTATGTAAAGTGAACTGAGGTCCTAGGTGGTCTGAGGCTGCCATAGGCCTAGTTTACGGCTACTGCCTTACCCTGTATCCCTCAACCACGCCTGAGACCTGGGGGTTCCGTGCGAAAAACACGCTTAACCCTGCCCCCCTTTTGTACCAAAAGATTTTTATTTAACGATTACATTCACTACTTGTTTCTTAAAGAAGTATTTATTGTTCTATCTACGCACTAATAATTAAAATAACTATTGTTTGATAGCGGTTTTGATAGCGTGATGAAATAACTATTGGCTACTGTGTATTTAATTGTGTTTTGTTGTGCGGATACCACCAGACTATCAACCAACTTTACAAGTTGTTATCAGGTACTAATCACGCTACTAAATACATTGTGTATCACTAACTATTTACATTGTGTATTACAAGTTATGTATTCAATAGTTATGTAAATACATTCATTCATCACACTCATTGTTGTATCTATCTATTACTTATTCTCTTATGTATTTATTACTACTCATTCTTCTTTAGTAGAAGGGGGCTACGCCCCCTTACACCCCCACTCATTCGCAATAGTTATTAGCACTTGTAATCTGCTAACAATTAGTTAAAGAAACAACTAACAATAAATACATACTGAAGTAACTATAAATAACTATCTATAACTTCTTTTGTATTTGTTTCTTATTTAATTTATCTGTTACTACTTATGTTTAATCATTACTGAAAATAAATAACACTAAATAACTTTGGCGTTCTTCTTTTGTATCTATCTCCATTCCGCCGACAGCACCGCCCATTCCGACACGAACTCGCGCCCAAATCACGCTCAATTTGGGCGGTAGTTGCTACCTTCTTTTGGTTCTGTTACCCTTGCGGAAGCAAGTTGCTCTCCCTCGCGGGACAGGCGGTTAGCGAAATAAACAAAAGTTAGTTTTGTTTTTATTTTGTACGCAACGAATTGTGTTCGTTATTTAACAAAACAAAATAAAATAAATTGCTTAACTTCTTTTGCGCAAACTCGCTACGAAAATTATTTATCTATCGTATGTGTATAAAAAACGCTCACGCATAACACAACACTAATTAGTGTGCGAACGATAAATAAAATAGAAAGCGTGACACTTTCTACTTGCCAATTATTTAATTACATTCTGCTATTCACTAATTGTTATTAACAGTTAGTGAATAGCGGTGTGCGATTAACACTTGCGCACTTCACTAATAACAAATACACAACAACAACTAATAGAAACGGAATAACAAATGACAACAACAACAACTATCGCACCAATCATTACCGACACTTCACTTATCACTCACACACCACGCAAAAACAAATTAACGATTACATACAACGACTTGTATCGCGTGAATGTTACAACTATTCACGACCAACAACGCAAGCAGTATCGCACTTATGTTTCTGTTGTTTCTTTTGAGAAGTTAGATAACAACTTTAGTATTGAGAAGTCAATCGGTTCTATCTTCGGTGACTTGTTCGCAAAAACAATTCGCACTACACCTGCTAATCGTTTCTCTCAATCTTCTTTTGAGATTGAATGTGCGAACGCACGCAACGATTACAACTCACTTGTTAATCACTACGAAACAATTATCACTCACCTACTAAACGGAACTGGAGTAATCACAAATTGACTAATACCTTTCGTATCTGTTCTGTTTGTAATCGTCTAATCGCTGGTAACTATTGCTCACACCCAACTACTGAAACGGAGAAAACAAATGAACCAACTAAATAAACGCGGTCACTTAGTTGTTGGCTTTATCGCTGGTGTATTTATTACATTAGTTATTAACTTCTTTTACAACTATCACTCAGTTGTTGATGAAGATACTTGTAAATACTCAATAGACGCTAGTGCTTTTATCTGCGACTTCCACTATGAAAGGAATAAATAAATGTCAGTACCTACCGCAACAATAGATGAAACAGGCGTGACAATTTTGTTTGATGATGAAGATGTTACTTCTTACTTCCAACTCGTATCTTTACTGAATAAAAAGGAGAATAAATAAATGAAGAAAAAACAATTACTGATAACAGTTTATTTTGATGAACCTGATACAACAGACAAGTTTGTTGTTGATAAAAATACTGATGATGATTACGACTATGAGTTGTGTATTACAAAAGTAATTACCGACCACTTAGTAAGTGTCAATGACTCTGATGTACGAATTGTTGATGTAGCACTTGATACAAAACCTGAACGAATAAAGGAGTTAGTCAATGCGTATTAAAATTGTTAAAGATAATCACCCAAGCAACGAAGAACTAATTACTTCAATACTAATCGCAATTCAATTCTTAAATCCTGAACACGATAAAGAAGATGTGTTATCGGCAGGGTTACAACTACTAAGTGAAATTGTAGATAGAAAGAAACTTCTTTTACTAGCCGACAATGTGTGCGGTTCTGCTAGTGAGAAGTTTGATGAAGTTAAATCGCTATACGAAATGTTCCAACTAGACACCGACATAAACAACTAACAACTA
>Ga0209107_10000165_pt1 | contig 38775 bp, 33 predicted proteins | sample LakErihyJuly2011_2_FD_187460 | JGI IMG/M metagenome (GOLD analysis project Ga0209107, IMG submission 187460) | Freshwater microbial communities from dead zone in Lake Erie, Canada - CCB hypolimnion July 2011 (SPAdes) (version 2) | ecosystem: Environmental > Aquatic > Freshwater > Lentic >...
GTACGTGGCCGTGGGCATCTCCGGCGCGATCCAGCACTTGGCCGGCATGAAGGACTCCAAGGTCATCGTGGCCATCAACAAGGATCCGGAAGCCCCGATCTTCCAGGTGGCCGACTTCGGTCTGGAAGCCGATCTGTTCACGGCCGTGCCGGAACTGGTCAAGGCGCTGTGATGCCACCGTGACGCGAGCCGGGTGAGAGCCTGATCTGGCCCTTTGGGATCAAGCTCTTCATGCCGGACGGCACGCCCCTGACGCGGACAAAGTGAGAAAGCCCCGCGACCAGAAACAACAACGCCGCGAGATGATCCCCAGAGGGACACCTTCGCGGCGTGATCATGTGCAATCCTGGTCGGGGTGAGAGGATTCGAACCTCCGGCCTCTACGTCCCGAATCATGCTCAGCGCACCAAACGGGTCGGGGTTTACTTACAAAACAATAGCTTAGCACAGGCGTTTGCGTCTGTTCGCGCAGCCGCAAGGGCCCGTCTCAGCTGATCACTCACAAAAACAACGACGGACGCACGGTCGTGTCAAAGGAAAACGCCAAAGCATGGCTCATCAGTCGAAACAAGTACGTTGAACTGGTGACCCGTTGGGACTGGACTTTGATGGACCTTACGAAGGTCAAGTTCGAATCAACTGACGATCTGAGTCGCGCGCTCTACGCCCACTGCCGAGCACTCAGCGACCAAACACCTGAGCGCGATTTCCTCGCCGAAGCCAAGGCACTGTACGTACGCCACGGATTCGAACCCTTCTTCGACCTTGACCCATTGCTCAGCGGGTCCATGGCCTTGGTTGGCGAGTTGGCGGATCTGCTAGGACTTCCAAAGGAATTGCTGACATTGCGTGTGCGGGAGTGCTCACTTCGCCACGAGCTAGGACGGACCGATTACCAGATCCGACAAATCACCTCAGAACGAGGCTGACTAAAGCAGCTGGCCTCCAGATAAACGCCGCTGGTTGCCCCATGGGCGGGCAACCGGCGGAAACAGACCCGACCGCCATGAACACCTCTGCTCACGCCAACACACGCCTCCAGCAACGCGCGATCCCTGCCCTGGTTCTGGATCTGCTGCTCCAGTTCGGAGCACCGAGGAACAGGTAGCCGACGTCTTTGTGCGTATCAATAGCGAGGGCAAGAAGCTCAACCAGTCAGACTTCATCATGACGTTGATGTCAGTCTTCTGGGACGACGGTCGCACCGAACTTGAGTCGTTCTGTCGCGCAGCTCGCAACCCAGGATTGGCTGGACAAGCAAGCCCCTTCAACCAATTATTCCAGCCAGACCCAGACCACCTTTTGCGTGTAGATGTTGGCGTGGCTTTTCGCCGTGCCCGGCTTGAGCATGTGTATTCCCTGCTTCGAGGCAAGAACCTGTCGACGGATGAGTCAAGCGCTGACTTGCGCAAACAGCAACACCTGAAGAAGCTGGGCGTAGAGAGTATTCGGGACATCAACCAGATTGCCAACTACGCGTTGCTTGAATGGGATGACAACATCGCCATCTCTGATGCGCCCCCAGCAACCTACTGGCCTGCTTATTCGAAGCGATTCACCAAACAAGAGCTGGCTCAAATGTGTGAGTGGCACGCCCTCCCTCCTGGCTGGTGGGAGTTGACGTACAACGACTTCCTTGCGCAGCGCCGCCCACTCATCGCACAGGTCGTCAAGGCTGGCTATCTCAAGTTGGTTGGGCAAGCCGCATGACATCGCCACTTCAGCGCACCCGTCTTGAAAAGGCTGCCGCCGATTGCGGCTTTGAGCTCTCGCCCTCATGGGCAGGTGACATGCTGACGATGCGCTCAGCACGCTTCCCGGAATCCGTGCAGGTGACCCTGCTGCCTGATGACACCTTCGTGCTGGAACCGTCTCTTGAGGTGTTGCTGCCGCCCGAGCGACCTGCCATCACCTTGGGTTGGGCTGCTCTGTATGAGCTACTGGATACAGCCTCTGCACGGGCCCACACCTTGCCTAATCGCGTGGCCCAACGCTTTCAGGTTGAAACCGCCAAGCTCCCCAAGTCGACGGAGGCGGAGCGCCTGGTGGTACAGCGGGTTGGCCAAAACCTGTTCAGGGATGCCCTGCTCAGTTATTGGCAAGGCCAGTGCTGCGTGACAGGCCTAGACGTTCCCACTTTGCTCAGAGCTTCGCACATCCGCCCAACCTCAAAAACCGCCTGCCCTCTGCCCGGACAGTCCACGTAAACGAACTTTTGGATCAACCGCCCGAACATCGCCCTGACCTGGAGAACCGATGGCTGACCTGCGAGAAGACGATCCACAAGGTCGTCGGCAGTGACTGCGCACTGACGCTCGACGGCCGCGGCGGTCAGGCTGCCGGCTTCTTTCGATAGTCTCTGAACAGTCCCTGATGCTGCTCTGCGTTGATGGTGGCCACGAAGGCCTCTGCTTCTGCCAGCTTCTTGAACGTCTTGATCTGACTCTTGTGACCCACGCGTCGCACGCGCACTTGGAAAGAGTCTTGCTCCTGATCGATGTCGGGCTTGAAGCCCTGATCCATCAGGTTTTGCATGTACGACTGGGCGTCTTTGCTCCGCGCCCACGGGAAGATGCGTTTCAGTTTCGGGTAATGAGGAACAGTGACGATGAAAGCACTGCGGTTGTCGATGGTGGCCATGGGATCTCCAGCGTGGTGGGAGACCCGTCTAGAAGTGCGTTTTAGCCTGCCAGCAACAATCTGCTCGCATTGACAACTTCGTCACACACGTCGTGTGCTGCGGCCGCCAACACTGCGCTGAAGCGCAGTGGATGGCATCGAGCACTCTGATGAGGAGAAGCGAGCGGGTGAGAAGGGACGTGGGGGCCGTGCGAGTGACCGCTGGGAGGAGCGATCACTGTCTGAACCTGTCACCTGACCGATTTGGCGCAGAATTGGAGCAGAACGCTGGAATTTGGCGCACAAAGCGCTTTTGGCGAATCTGTCGGATGCTGCAAGTGCTTGATTTAGCACGAGAAATCCTGGTCGGGGTGAGAGGATTCGAACCTCCGGCCTCTACGTCCCGAACGTAGCGCTCTACCAGGCTAAGCTACACCCCGATGTCGATCTCCTTGCATTGCATCTCTGCAAATGCACCCGCAGCCATCAACTGGAGCGGTGGATCGAATCAAACGACAATTGTAGCAGAGCTTCGCGCCATTCGGACTGCGGCAGCACGCTCAGGCTGCGCTGGGCCTGGTCCACCTGGGCCTGGGCGGCCTCGCGGGTGGCGTCCAGCGCGCCCGTGGCTTTCACGATCTCGACGATCTGGGCCATGCGCTCGACCTCGCCGTGCTCGATGGCGTGGCGGATCAGCGCAGCCTGCTCGGGCGTGCCGCGCTGCATCGCCACCAGCAGCGGCAGCGTGGGCTTGCCTTCGCGCAGGTCGTCGCCGATGTTCTTGCCCAGCTCGGCGGTGGAGCCCTCGTAGTCGAGCAGGTCGTCGATGAGCTGGAAGGCCGTGCCGAGCGCGCGGCCGTAGTCGGCGCAGGCGGCTTCCACCTCGGCCGGAGCTTCGGTGATGACGGCGCCCAGGCGGGCCGAGGCCTCGAACAGCTTGGCGGTTTTGTACTCGATGACGCACAGGTAGTCGTCCACCGAGATGTCGGGGTCGTGCATGTTGATGAGCTGCAGGACCTCGCCCTCGGCGATCACGTTGGTGGCCTCGGCCAGGATCTCCATCACCCGCATGCGGTTGGTGGACACCATCATCTGGAAGGCGCGCGAGTAGAGGAAATCGCCCACCAGCACGCTGGCGGCGTTGCCGAACAGGGCGTTGGCCGTCTTGCGGCCGCGGCGCAGGTCGGACTCATCGACCACGTCATCGTGCAGCAGCGTGGCGGTGTGGATGAACTCGACCACGGCGGCCAGTTCGTGGCGCTCGCTGGAGCGGTTGCCCAGCGCCCCCGAGATCAGCAGCAGCAGCATGGGGCGCACGCGCTTGCCACCGGCACTGACGATGTAGTGGGAGATCTGGTTGACCAGGACAACCTGGGACGCCAAACGCCGGTGGATGACCTGATCGACCTCGGCCATGTCGGCGGCGGCAAGGGTGCGGTAGCTGGCGGGGGAGGTGGTGGAGGTCACGCGGTCGGCAAGCGGTAAGCGCCCTGAGAACGCCTCAGCAGCGTCGTCCCGGATGGGGGACAAAGGCGGATTATAGAAAGCGGCGCCATCCCGACTGTGTCAGTGCGGCCAAAGCACCTCACAATGTGTGGTGCCTGCGACCCGCCGGGGCCCTGGAGCCCACGCCCGTCGCTCGGTTTGTCGCCCAATGACGCCCCATCACACCCCATCACGCCCGCTTTGCCAGGCCATCGCCATGCATGCCGCCCAGCCCGAACTTCCGCCGGATGCGCCCGCATCCCTTGCCCCGACTTTGCGCCTGGCCATCGTCGGCGCCGGCCCCGCAGGCCTGAGCCTGGCGCTGCAAGCCGCGCGCGCCCTGCCCGAAGCCCACATCACGGTGTTCGACGCCCGCCCGTCCGATGCCGACATCTCCGGTGACGCCCGCACGCTGGCGCTGTCGCAAGGCACGGTGCAGGAGCTGACCCGCATCGGCGTGTGGGACGCCATCGAGCGCAGCGGCCGCCAGGCCCCCATCCGCGAGGTGCACGTGTCGCAGCAGCAGCCCACCGTGCTGTGGCCGGGCACCGAACAGCCCGAAGTGCGCATCTCGGCCGCCGAGCAAGGTGTGCCGCAACTGGGCGCCGTGGTCAGCTACGGCACCCTGGTCACGCCGCTGCAGGCCGCATGGGTGCGGGCCGTGGCAGAAAACGAGCACCGCCTGGCCATGCGCTTTGGCACGCCGGTCAAGGGCCTCAAGCCCGTGGCGGATGGCGTCGAGGTGGACGCCGACATCGCCGAGTGCCATGACCTGGTCGTCGTGGCCGAAGGCGGCGTGTTCGCCCACCAACCCAAGCTGAACTGGCCCGAAGGCCTGAGCCGCGATTACGAACAGACCGCCTGGGTGGGCCAGGTGCGGCTGGAGGATGTCACCGCGGACAGCGCCGACGCCGCCACAGACGGCACCGCCTACGAGCGCTTCACGCCCTCGGGCCCGGCCGCCTTGCTGCCCCTGCCCCCTGGCCCGGTCGTGGCAGGAGGGGCCAGCGGTCGCCGCGCCGCGCTGGTGTGGTGCGTGCAAGCAGGCGACGACCCGGTGCGCGACCTCGACGAGGCCCAGCGCCTGACCCTGCTCAACACGATCTTCCACCCGCGCGTGGGCCGCATCCTGCAGACCTCACCGCTCAAAGCCTTCCCGCTGGGGCTCAACGCGCACCGGCGCCTGGTGAGCGAGGGCGCGGTGGTGCGCATCGGCAACGCGGCGCAAACGCTGCACCCGGTGGCGGGCCAAGGCTTCAACCTGGCGATGCGGGATGTGCACGAGCTGCTGGCCGCACTGAAAGCCGAGGCCTGGCACACCGACGCCGATGTCCAGCCGCAGGTGCGGCGCGCCTTGAACCGCTTCGAGCGCCGCCGTCAACCCGACCGGCTGGCGCTGCTGGCCACGACCGATTTCCTCGCGCGCAGCTTCACCTGGCCTGCGCCCATCCTGGCGACGGCGCGCGGGCTGGGGCTGGGCGTGGTGCAGCAGTTGGGGCCGCTCAAGCGCCTGGTGGCGCGCAGCATGATGTTCGGCTGGCGCTGAGCGGCGTCCAGCCGGAGGCCTCAGCGCATCGCCATGGTCTGGGCCGCGAAGGGCCCGGCGGCGAGCGAGGTGTCCGCCGAACTGGGGCCGTGCGCCAGGTGCATTGCCCAGGCGGCGACGGCCACCAACAGGGTGTGTTGCAGCAGTTTCTTGCGCATGGGGCCTCCTCGGGGTGTCGTGGCTGGGTCGGTGAGGCCATCGTAGGCAAAGCGGCCTGACGCCATCGCCGGAACAAGCCCACCAGCCGGCCTCATTTCGTGCCGGATGCCACAGAATCGGTGGCCGCCGCACGGGCTGGCTCCGCCACCAAGGCCAGGCTGGCATCGCAGCCGCTGCCCGCGGAGATCAGCCGCCGCACCCAGGCCAGCCAGACCCGACGCCACAGCGGCCCCACCCGCCAGTCCGGTCCGTCAGGGCCGGCCGCGCGCAGCATCAGGCCGCACTGGTAGCGCGCAGGAGCAGTGTCGCTCGCCTCGGACCACACCAACGCATCGCAAGCCCCATGGCGCTTGCGGCTGACCAACATGCCCACTGGGCAGGGCTCGGCCAGACAGCACACGCCGCAGCCATTGCAAGGCGCGCCCTCCGCCGGTTTGGGCGGGGCCTCGGGGTGGATGTGGATGACCTGGAGGTGCCTGGACATGGTGCCCCCGCAGCACAGCGGGTGCAGGGTTGGTCGGGGTTTGAGACAATCATGGCATGAACACCGCCGCATCCACCGCCGCCTCTGCCTCCGTGGCCTGGTCCGAAGGCCAGTCCGTCACCGACTACATGGACGCCGTGGGCCGCGCCGCCCGCACCGCCGCCACCGCCATGGCCGCCGCCAGCACCGCCGCGCGCAACAACGCCCTGCTGGCCCTGGCCCAGCAGATCCGCACGCACGCCGGCGAGCTCAAGGCACGCAACGCCAGCGACGTGGCCGCAGCGGAAGCCCACGGCCTGGCCGCCCCGATGGTGGACCGCCTGCGCCTGACCGACAAGGTCATCGCCACCATGGCCGAGAGCTGCGAGCAGGTCGCCGCCCTGCCCGACCCCGTCGGTGAAATCACCCACATGCGCCGCCGCCCCACCGGCATCAGCGTGGGCCAGATGCGCGTGCCCATCGGCGTGTTCGGCATGATTTACGAGTCGCGCCCGAACGTGACGATCGAAGCCGCCTCGCTGGCCATCAAGAGCGGCAACGCCTGCGTGCTGCGCGGCGGCTCCGAGGCCATCCACTCCAACCTGGCGCTGTGGAAGCTGGTGCAAGCCGCCCTGACCGACGCTGGCCTGCCGCCCAACGCCGTGCAGCTGGTGCAGACCACCGACCGCGCCGCTGTCGGCCAGCTGATCACCATGCCGCAGCACGTGGACGTCATCATCCCGCGCGGCGGCAAGGGCCTGATCGAGCGCATCAGCGCCGAGGCCCGCGTGCCCGTCATCAAGCACCTGGACGGCAACTGCCACACCTACGTCGACAGCGAGGTGGACCTGGCCCTGGCCGTGACGGTCACCGACAACGCCAAGACGCAGAAGTACAGCCCCTGCAACGCCACCGAATCGTTGCTGGTGCACAGCGCGCAAGCCGCCGCCTTCCTGCCCCTGATCGGCCGCGTGTTCGCCGACAAGGGCGTGGAGATGCGCGCCGATGCCCGCGCCAAGGCCATCCTGGCCGACGTGCCAGGCGCCAAGGTGGTGGACGCCACCGAGCAGGACTGGTTCGAGGAGTACCTCGCCCCCGTCATCGCGGTGAAGGTGGTGGACTCGCTGGACGAGGCCATCGCGCACATCAACCGGTGCGGCTCGCACCACACCGACGCCATCCTGACGACCAACCACCCCCACGGCATGCGCTTCGTGCGCGAGGTGGATTCCAGCAGCGTGATGATCAACGCCTCGACGCGTTTCGCCGACGGCTTCGAGTACGGCCTGGGCGCGGAAATCGGCATCAGCACGGACAAGTTCCACGCCCGTGGCCCGGTGGGCCTGGAGGGCCTGACCTCGCTGAAGTACGTGGTGCTGGGCCAAGGTGAAATCCGCAACTGACCTGCCTGCGCTTTGCTGGAGCTGAACCCCACGAACATCGGCCTGATGCTGCTGGCCTCGGCCAGCGCCGGGCTGGTGGACGCCATCGTGGGTGGCGGCGGGCTCATCATGGTGCCCTCGCTGTTCGGCCTGTTCCCGCAGGCCGTGCCGGCCACGCTGCTGGGCACGAACAAGGCCGCCTCGGTGTGGGGCACGGGCTGGTCGGCCTGGCAGTACGCGCAACGTGTGCGCCTGCCGTCGGCCCGATTGTGGGGCGCCATGGTGGCCGCCCTGGTCGGGGCGCTGCTGGGCGCATGGCTGGCCACCCGGGTGCCTGCGGCGCACTTCCGCCTGGCCCTGCCGCCCGTGCTGGTGGCCGTGTGGGCCTACACCCTGTGGCGCAAAGACCTGGGCCACGCGCACGCACCGCACCTGTCACACCGGCAGGAAGCGCTGGTCGCCACCGCGCTGGGCGCGGGCATCGGTTTCTACGACGGGGTGTTTGGTCCGGGCACGGGCAGCTTCTTCGTGTTCGCGCTGGTGCGCGGCCTGGGCTGGGATTTCCTCCACGCCAGCGCCGCGGCCAAGCGCCTGAACTTCGCCACCAACGTGGCCGCGCTGGCCTGGTTCATCCCCCATGGGCACGTGGTGTGGGCGCTGGCGCTGCCCATGGCCGTGGCCAATGTGGCCGGCAGCGCATTGGGCACGCGCCTGGCGCTGCGCCATGGCGCCGGCTTTGTGCGCGGGGCCTTCCTGGTCGTGGTGGGCGCGCTGATCCTCAAGACGGGCTGGGACGCCCGCGCCCACTGGCTGGCGCCCTGAGTTGTCACCTTGAGTTGTCGCACTGGGTACTCAACGGGTGACTCACCACATGACTCACTTCGGCGGGTAAGCCATCCAGCCCAGGCTGTGCGCATGCAGGCTCTGCACGAAGAGCTTGCCATCGGCCTCGGTGGCCGCGCTGGTTTCGGGATAGGCGCCTTGCGGGTCTTGCAGGTCGGCCAAGACCTTGCCATCGTCATCGAACGCGATCAGGTGGCCATAGGCCTTGGGCACAGGCCACAGAGCGCGCGGCAGGCGCAGGGTGATGCTGCGCAGCATCGGGTGCTTGGCCGCGGCGTCGATCACCGGGCTGCGTGGCTTGGTCAGGCCCACCCAGATGCGCCCGCCCTCGCCACGCGTGAGGTTGTCCGGGTAGCCAGGCAGGTTGTCCAGCAAGACCGTGGCCGCGCCCTGTTGCATGGCCTGGGCCAGCGTGGGCACGCCGGTGTGGCCCGAGGCGGTGCGCACCAGCGAGAGCTTGGCCAAATCCAGCTTGAGGATGCGGTAAGCACCGGTCTCGGACAGCAGCATCTGCTTGCCATCGGCCGTGAAGGTGATGCCGTTGGGGAAGCACAGGCCGTCCAGCGCCACGCGGGCTTGCAAGGTGACCGGGTCTTGCGCGATGAGCCGGCCAGTGCAGCTGTGCTCCAGGATGTCGAGCACGCTGGCCTCGAAGGTGCCGCCCAGGTCCTTGGCGCCAAAGCGGCGCGTGGCGTCGGTGAGCCACAGGGTACCGTCAGGGCCCACCTGGATGGCATCGGCGTAACGCACCGGGTCGTTGGGCACGGGGTGAGGCACGGTGGCGAGCAGCGTCTCGGTGCGGGCTTCGGCCCCCTGCCCTGTGACGCGCAGCAGGCCTTTCATGGCGTCGGCCACCAACAGGCGACCTTGCGCATCCATGTCCAGGCCCAGCGGGCGACCGCCGGTGTTGACGACCACGCTCTGGCGCTCGCCACGGGTGTCCAGGCGCAACACATCGCCATTGGACAAGCCGCTGTACAACCAGCCGCCGTGCGCGAGGATGTGCTCCGGCCCTTCCTGCCCGGCCCCCAGGGTGATCTGCTGCAGCGGCGTCAGGCGGGTGTTGGCGACGTGCGCACCGCTGTAGCCCAAGTTGGTGGGCGCGTCCCAGGCCACGGGGGCGATGGGCGTGGGCCAGAACAAGAGGTAAGCCGCGGCTGCCACCAGGGGTGTGAACCAGGAAGCCAGCCAGTGGAGCTTGCCTGAAGCGGCTGAAGCTGAAAGTGGGGACGAGGGTGCAGCGGCGCGGGGGAACACAGGCATGGATGGACTCCGTTGAACCGTGAAGTATTCAACAAAGCTGCCCAACTGCCATGGGCACGACCCCGAACAGGGGGCCTGATGGTCTGCGCCTATCGGGGTGATGCAGGCACTTGCCTTGCGAAGATCCCGCTCACCAAGATAATGAGAATCATTCTTGATTGAGCAGCACCCCGGAAAGGAGCACCCCATGGCCAAGACCGCAACCTTCGGCGCCCTCCACGTGGGCACGTCCTTCGGGGTGACCTATGCCCTCACGGGCAACCTCGCGGTGGCGGGGGCCGTGACCTTCGTCGAGCCCCTCGTCAACACCGTCATGCACTACTTCTTCGACACCTACTGGGACCACCCGAAGGTGGCCGCCTGGCGCGCTCACTTCTCGACGAAGGCGCGCTCGATGACGTAATCGCCGGCCTCACCCTGCGAGGGCGAGATCTTGAAGCCACGGGCGTCCAGGATCTTGCACAGGTCGGTCAGCATGGAGGGGCTGCCGCACATCATGGCGCGGTCGGTGTGCGGGTTCAGGGGCTGCAGCCCCAAGTCGGCGGCCATCTTGCCGTTCTCGATCAGGTCGGTCAGGCGGCCCTGGTTGCGGAACTCTTCGCGGGTGACCAACGGGTAGTACAGCAGCTTGTCGCGCACCAGCTCGCCCAGCAGCTCGTGGTCGGGCAGCTCTTGCGAGATGAAGTCGTGGTAGGCCAGCTCGCTGACCGTGCGCACACCGTGGACCAGCACCACCTTGTCGAATTTCTCGTAGGTGTAGGGGTCCTGGACGATGCTCATGAAGGGCGCCAGGCCCGTGCCCGTGCCGAACAGGTAGAGGTTGGGCGCGGGCTTGAGGTCATCGACCACCAGCGTGCCCACGGCCTTGCGGCTCACCAGGATCTTGTCGCCCACCTTCAGGTGCTGCAGGCGCGAGGTCAGCGGGCCGTTCTGCACCTTGATCGACAGGAATTCCAGGTGCTCTTCGTAGTTCGCACTGGCGATGGAGTAGGCGCGCATCAGCGGCTTGCCATCGACTTCCAGCCCGATCATCACGAAATGGCCGCTGGCGAAGCGCAGCGCCGGGTCCCGCGTGGTCTTGAAGCTGAACAGGGTGTCGTTCCAGTGGTGGACGTAGGTGACGGTTTCTTGGTTGAACGCGGCCATGGTGTCGGGAGCGCCTGGTGTCGGCTCTGAGCTGGGAGGAAACCCTCTATTGTCGCGCAGAACGGGCGCCCACGGTGCGCAGGGACATGCCCCGAGCCGCGGTGGGGCCGGCGGCCCATGGCCATGGACTATGCTCTGGCCATGCCTCCGTCTGTCGCAGCCCCATCCCCCTCGCACCTGGACCCGCGAACCGCCCTGGTGGTGTTTTCCGGTGGGCAGGACTCGACCGTGTGCCTGGCCTGGGCCCTGAGCCGCTACGCCCGCGTCGAAACCATCGGCTTCGACTACGGCCAGCGCCACAAGGTCGAGCTCGATTGCCGCCCGACCGTGCGCGCGGCCCTGAGCGCGCAATTCCCGGCGTGGGCGGCCCGCCTGGGCGATGACCACATGCTGGACCTGCGTCTGCTGGGGCAGATTTCCGACACCGCCCTGACCGAGACGCGCGCCATCGAGATGCAGGCCAACGGCTTGCCCAACACCTTCGTGCCGGGGCGCAACCTGCTGTTTTTGACCTTCGCCGCGGCCGTGGCCTACCGACGCGGTGCCTCGGTGCTGGTCGGTGGCATGTGCGAAACCGATTTCTCCGGCTACCCCGATTGCCGCGACAACACGCTCAAGGCGCTGCAGGTGGCCGTCAGCCTGGGCCTGGACAGCCCCATGACGGTGGAAACCCCGCTGATGTGGCTGACCAAGGCGCAGACCTGGGCCCTGAGCGCGCAGCTCGGGGGCGAGGCGCTCAACGCGCTCATCGCCGAACACACCCACACCTGCTACCTGGGCGACCGCAGCCAGCGCCATGCCTGGGGATACGGCTGCGGCAGCTGCCCGGCCTGCGTGCTGCGGCGCGATGGTTTCGCAGCGTTCAGCCAAACGGTCACAGAAACCGCGGCCAAGCTCTGAAAAAATAGCCTGATCTGCACAAAAACTTCCGGGAGACACCTTTGGACACCACCATGCTGCTGTTGCTGGGCGCCGTCGCTTTCACGGTGGTCTGGGCCACCGGCGCCTACAACCGCCTCGTGCGCCTGCGCAACGACATCGCCAACGCCTTCGCCCTGATCGACGTGCAGCTCAAGCGCCGTCACGACCTGATCCCCAACCTCGTGGAGGTGGCGCGCAAGTACATGGAACACGAACGTGACACGCTGGAGCGCGTCACGGCCGCGCGCGCACAGGCCATGGCCGCCAACGACCTGGCGCGCAGCAAGCCGCTGGAATCGGGCGCCATCAAGAGCCTGACCATGGCCGAATCGTCGCTGGCCAGCGCGCTGGGCCGCTTCCAGGCCGTGGCCGAGTCCTACCCCGAGCTGAAGGCCGATGCGCAGATGCGCGACCTGTCCGAAGAGCTCACGCACACCGAAAACAAGGTGGCGTTCTCGCGCCAGTACTTCAACGACGCCAGCCTGCTCTACAACAACGCCGCCGAGGCCTTCCCCACGCGCATCGTCTCAGGCCTGTTCGGCTTCAAGCACGCCGCCATGCTGCAATCGACCTCGTCCGAGGCCGAGCGCGAGCCGGTCAAAGTCAGCTTCTGAGCCCTGGACCCTCGCCATGCAGTTCCGCGAGCATCAGCAACAGGCCCAGGCCCGCACCGTCCGCCTGTTCGCTTGCTTTGCCCTGCTGTTGCTGGCGCTCACCGCCTTCATCAACCTCTTCCTGGCACTGGCCTGGCGCCTGCTGACGCCGTTCGGCCAGGGCTTCCCGGCCCTGTTTTTCGAGGCCAACACCGCGGTGGTGATGCTGTTCGTGCTGGGCGGCTGCTGGGTCGAATCGCAGCGGCTGAAGTCTGGCGGTGGCCCGCGCGTGGCCCGCTGGCTGGGCGGCCAACCCGTGCAGGACGATGGCGATGCGCTGTCGCGGCGCCTGCTCAATGTGGTGGACGAGATGGCGATCGCCAGCGGCCAGCCCGTGCCGCAGGTCTTCGTGTTGCCCCGGGAAGACGCCATCAACGCCTTCGTGGCCGGCTGGGGCCCGCAAGACACGGTGCTGTGCGTGACCCGTGGCGCGCTGGAGCGCCTGCAACGCGCCGAGCTGCAGGGCCTGGTCGCCCACGAGTTCGGCCACCTGCAGGAAGACGACCTGCCCCTGACCATGCGCATGCTGGCCCTGGTGTGGGGCCTGTCGCTGGTGCATGGCTGGGGCCAGAGCCTGATGGCCACCGACGACACCGGCCACGTCAACCCCCTGCGCTGGCTGGCCGGCGTGGTGTTTGCCGGCGTGGGCTGGCTGGGCTGGCTGGCCGGGCGCCTGCTGCAGGCCGCGGTCACGCGCCAGCGCGAGTTCCTGGCCGATGCCTGCGCCGTGCAGTTCACCCGCACGCGCGACGGCCTGGGCGGCGTGCTGCGCAAGGTCTGGTACGACCAGGAAGTGCTGGCCGGCCGCATGCGGCATCCAGCGGCCGACATGGTCTCGGCCCTGCTGCTGCACAACACCGGCAGCAGCCCCTGGCTGGCCACGCACCCGCCCTTGCCGGAGCGCATCCGCCGCATCTGCGGCTCGGCCCTGTCGCCGCTGCCCGCCCCCCTCATCCGCCTGGAAGCCACCGAGCCACGCCGGGCCGCATTGGCATCGCCCATGCCCGAAGGCGCCCTGGCCGCAGCCACGCCCTTTGCCGCGCAGGCCAGCCTCTCGCCCGGCGAAGTGCGCCGCCAGCAACTCGCGGCCGACCGCGAGGCCCTGGAACGCCTCCGCTTGTTGGGCGGGCCCACCGAGCTGCGCCTGCTGGTGCTGGCGCTGATGATGGACCCCCACAACGGCCGTGAGTGCAAGCTCTGGCGCCAGCTGGCCGAGGGTGTCCACCAGAGCGAACGCATCCTGGACGATGTCGCCGTGCTGCTGCCCGTGCGGCATGTGCCGGAGTTCGAGCGCGTGACGGAGCTGGTGCGCGAGGCGCCCATCGAGCAGCGCCGCACCCTGGTCGAGCACGCCCGCGACCTGCTGCGCGCCGATGGCAAGGTCAGCCCGCGCGACCGCCTCTGGTGGCTGGCCCTGCGCCACCGCGTGGGCGAGCACCGCCCCACGCCAGGGCAGATCCTGCGGCCCATCACCACCCAGGGCCAGGCGCTGAACGAGCTCGACGCCGAACAGCGCCACCATGCTGCCGCGTTGGCCGCCTACCTGGCGCGGCTCGTCCCGTGCGACTCGGTGGGGGCAGAACTCCCTGCGGCGAACACCGCCTGGTTCGCTGCCGTGATGAAGCGCTGCGGCGCACTGCACCAGCCCGCGGCCGACCAGCAAATGCCCGACGCCGACGCCCTGGCCCACGCCCTGTCGGCCATGCAGGAGCTCTCGTGGATGCTGCGCCCGCAGCTGCTCAAGGCCTGGGTGGAAGAGGCCTTCAACCACAGCCCGCAAGGGGTGCTGTCAGACGCCAGCGCGGACGCGCTGAGGTTGATGGCGCGCCTGCTGGACGCGCCCTTGCCACCGATGCTGGAAGCCCACTACCCGCGGCCCTGAAACGCCGAGCCGCCGCCCTGGGCGGACAGGGGCGGACAGCGCTCACTCGCCAGCGCGTGGCAGCCGGGTCAGGCCCAGCAGGCCATTGCGCAGCTCCTCCGGGGCGTTCTGCCCGATGTACATGCGCAAATAGACTTGGTAGGCCAGCTCGTCGTTGATGGACAGCGTCGCGCCGCCATCGCCCGTCAGGGCCTTGCCGTTGTGCGTGGCCATCCAGCCCACGCCCGGCACCCAGTCGAGGTTGACGACATCGCCCTTGCTGACCCGCTTGACGTTGGCATAGGCCGCGCCGATCAGACCGATCGGGCCGATCAGGCGCTTGAACTCTTCCTCGGTGGCGGACTGTTTGAAGTCGGCCAGGAAGATGCGCGTGATGGTGGACGAGGTGAACTCGCGCAGGATGTTGAGCTGGATGCGGCGGATGCCGTTGAGCTTGTAGATGGCGTCCGGCGTGGTGCGCTTCTCAGGCAGGTACAGGGCCGTGACGTCGGCCTTGAAATAGCCGCGCTTGCGCACCCCGGCCCCATTGAGCACCAGCTTCTGGCCGTAAGCCGTCGTGGTCTCTGGCAACTCCACCCCTTCGAGCTCCACCGCGGGCGGCGCCGCCTGGGCGGTCGAAGCCCAAGGCAGCAGCGCCGAAGCGGCCGCCACGCCAAGCACATCGCGCCGGCTGACAGCCGACATGGGCGAACCCAGCAGGTCTTGATCAGGCTTGTCCAACATCTTCAAACCTCCTGCCACCGTGGCAGCGACATCACAGGGGCTTGGACACGGTCAGCCAGAAGGCCTGACCTTCCGTGCGGTTGCGGGCACTGAATTCGCGCAGGAACTTGCCCTCGACCATCATCTCGCCGCCGTTCATCAGCCAGCCCACGGCCGGACCGATGGCGTTCACGCTGCTCTTGTTGCCCGAGGTGATTTCCTTGCGCAGGTTGCGCTCGGTGATCTCGGTGGACGAAAAGCCGCTCAGGTTCTGGGTGTCGCGCGAGAGCTGGCGCACAAAATAGCCCTGCAGGCCCACACGCCAGTCGTCGCTGACAAAAGCCATAGCCTGCCAGTCGAGATTGAACATGTTGCCCGAGTAGTAACCGTTGTCCTTGTTGCGGGTGTTGAACGAGAACACCGTGCGGGCGCCCACGTCCCAGCCATCGCCCACGAAGCTGTACTGCACCGACGGGCGGAAGGTGTAGAAGTTGCCGTAACCCGTGTTCACGCGGCGGCTGACGTTGTAGTTGCCGGTGGGCAGCACGACCGTGGGCGCGAAGGTGACGGCCTGGTGATCGCCGATTTCCCAGTGCAGCACGGGCGAGACTTCCAGGTCACCCAGGCCGGTCTGGTCGCCGTCCTGGGTGGCATCGATGCGGGCGTTGATGTTGGACGTGACCTGGTTCTGAACGGCCGGTAGCAGCGTCGCATACGGCGTGCCGGCGAAGTTGGGCGCAGCCGTGAAATTGGCGCGGCGGTTCATCACCGGCAGCATCGCCGTGAAGCCGACGTTGGCGCCCAGCACGCGGCGGGCGCTCAGGTAGGTGATGCGGGGCAGCAGCGCGTAGGTGTCGGCATCGATGCCGATGTTCGAGCGCAGGCCCGGCTGCGCGGGCACCGGGCCTTGCGCATCGATCGGTGTGGCGCTGGTGGCCTGCTTGCCGTCGTTGCCCTTGATCTTGTTGGCGTGGTAGGCCACCAGGGGCGCCTGCACGTACCAGCCCGGCACCAGCGGCGCGGTCATGTCGCTGCCGCCCACGCCAGGGGAGTAGCGCTGCAGGCCGTTTTCGGCCGCTCCGGCGTGGTGGGCAACCAAGGTCAGCACCACGGCAGAAGCCGCCAGCGTCAAGGCGCGGAGGGGCTGGGGGCGCAGGGCGGGTTGCAGGGAAAGGCGCGGGTGGGACATCGTGGACTCCTGGATGCGTGGCGATCGCCTTGATGCACATCCAACGCTCATCGCGCACCGTGCCCGGCAACCTTGGGGTCAGACTGTGCCAATTTCGCGCAAGCCGCGGTGACGCGCTGTGGCCAGTTCACGACAAACGCCGCACTTTTTGAGGAAGATGACCGCGTTTCACGCCCAAATGAAGGGGGTGGTTGCCCGGAAGTGCCACCACCGCCCCGCTGCGGGGTGGCGGCGCAGGTTCACTCGCCTTCGCCGAACTTGTCGTTGATGAGGGCCACCAGGGCCTTCATGGCGTCGTCTTCGCGCTCGCCCTCGCATTCCAGCTCGACGCTGCTGCCCAGGCCGGCGGCCAGCATCATCACGCCCATGATGCTTTTGGCATTGACGCGGCGGTCGTTGCGGCTCATGTGCACCTGGCAGGGGAAGCCGCTGGCGAGTTTGGTGAGCTTGGCCGAGGCACGGGCGTGCAGGCCCAGCTTATTGCTGATGGTGACGGTGGTCTTGATCATGGGTGGGCTGGCTGACCTGGTTTTGCGGCCGGCTGGTGGCGATCTGCATGACACCCTGGACGCCCCCCGCCACCGCCCGGGTGATGAGGATGTCCAGCGTTTCGGAGGAGTAGTTCAGCGCGCGCCACAGCATGGGCAGGTTGACGCCGGTGACAACCTTGGCGTGCACGCCATCGGCCAGGCGCTGCACGGTGTTGCAAGGCGTGGCGCCAAACACGTCGGTGAGGATGAGCACTTCGCCGCGGCTGTCACCGCTGCGGGCGGTCTCCAGCATGATGCGGGCCTGCGCTTCGAGCTCTTCGGGCGTCTGCTGGGCGTGCACGTCCAGCGCCTGCAGGCTGGCGGCGGCCTCCGGGAAGCAATGCTGGGCGGCCATTTTCAGGGCAGAAGCCAGCGGTGCGTGCGCGATGATGATGAGGCCGGACATAGGTGCGCGATTATCGGCGCCTCAGCCGGGAAAGTGAAAGCCCCGCAGGAAGGTGGTGACCCCTTCCCGCCCGGAATGCGCACTTGCGGCCTCACCGGACTGCCAGACCGAGGCCTGGAAGACCGTGAGGCCGTGGGAAAAATGCGACGCCGTGACGGTCAGCGGCACGCTCGGGCCACCGCCCTCCCCCGGGCGCCGGGCCTCGAAACGCCAGGCGCGGGAGTCCGGCTGGGGCGTCATGCGGGGCACGGCGACGGGCGCCAGCTCGCTGGCACGCACGGCCGGCTGGGCCAGGGGCTGCGGCACCGCTTCGCCAGAGACGGCCCGGGCGGCCCCGGCGGCCTGTGTTTGCCGCGCCGCCTCGCGCGATGCCGTCTCCAGGTTGCCCCGGGTGGCGGCCGCCAGCGCGCGCAGGGCGACGGGCACCAAGCTGGCGTCTGACACGCGCAGGTGGCTCAGGGCCCAACGGCTGCCTTCGGCCTCGCAGCTCAGCAGGTGGACGGTGACAAGATCAGGCAGGCCGGGCAAGGGGATCTGGCGCTGCGCTTCCTGCGGCTTGCACGGGAAGGTGGCGAGCAGGCCCTCGGCGTCGGCCGGGCGCACCTCGCGCCAGTTCAGGGCCGGGGCGCAGGCCGAGAGCCCCACGGCGCACAGCGCCAGCCAGCGGTGGGGCCGGACCGGTGGGATCGGGTTCGTGGGCATGGCGATCCAGGCGGTGCGGACCATCGTGGCCGTCAGGCCGATGCGGGCGCCGCCAACAGCTTCGCCAGCAGCTCATGCAGGGCCGCAAAGTCAGGCTCGCCGATGTAGCGTTTGGCGATCTGCCCGCGGCGGTCGATGACGAAGGTCGTGGGCGTGAGCTGCACATCGCCGAAACCCTTGGCGATGCTGCCGTCGTGGTCGATGGCCACGCGGAAGGGCAACTGGCGGGTCTGGGCGAACTGCATGACGTAGGCCGGCGGGTCGTAGGACATGGCCACCGCGAGGAATTCGAGGCCCTGGGCCGCGAAGCGGCGGTGGGTCTCGATCATCTGGGGCATCTCTTTGACGCAGGTGGTGCAGCTGGTGGCCCAGAAATTGACGATGGCGACCCGGCCCTTGAACTCGGCGGTGCGGTGCGCGCTGCCATCGAGCTGTGTGAAAGGCAGGTCGGGCAGCTGGCCGCTGGCCTGGTTGGAACAGGCGCTCAGCCAGGCCGGCGCCGTGACCAGGCCGCCCAAGCCGCCCAAGGCGATGGCAGCGGGCAGCGCGGGGGCGGACTGGAGCAGGCGGCGGCGGGTGAGCGTCATGGCAAGGCGGCGGCGGGGCGGCAAAACGGGTCGGGCAGGAACGGGGGCGGGAGCCCCATTGTCGGTCAGGGCGAAGACCCTTGCGCGGGCTCGGGGCTGCCGTCCGGCTTCGGGCCACCGCCCTTGCTCACCTGCGGGTCGGCCCAGGGGCCGGTGACCCAGAACTCCCGCGTGGCCGCTTCGGACACCTGCTTGCGCAGCAGCATCTGCGCCAGGAAGGTGCCCAGCCCGACCACGGGGTTAATGGCCGCATAGGCCAGCGAAGCGGTGCCGGCGTTGATCTCGGGCACCACGAAGACGTGCAGGTTCTGCGTTTCCTTGACCAGGTCGGCCTGGCCCTCCATCAGCACGATGGCCTGGACGCCGCGCATGCGCAGGTTGCGGGTGGTGGCCACGCCCTGGGCGATCTTGACGTCGCCGTCGATGCTGTCGAAGGCGAAGCCCTGCTGGAAGAGGTCACGGAAATCGAGCACCAAGCGGCGCGGCAGGGCCTGCAGGCTGAGCACGCCCAGCAGCTTGGCCATGCCCGGGTCGGCCTTGAGGAACTGCCCTTCGTTGATCAGCACCTTGACATCGCCGCCCATGCTGCGGATGTCGAGGTCCAGCGGCGAGCCCAGCCAGCTGATCTGGCCGGTGAGCGTGCCCTTGCCGCCCTTGACCGCTTGCGGCATGCCCAGGCGCGCCAGCAGGGCGCCGCTGTTGTGCAGGTCCAGCGTGAATGCAAAGGCCGAGCGCGGTTTGCTGCGTGGCAGCGCAGGCTGGGCCGCACCCAGGTTGGCCGTGGCGGCATTGGCCGTGGCCTGGGCGCCCAGCGCCGTCCAGTTGCCGGTGGCATCGAGCTGGGCATCGGCATTGCTCAGGCGCAGGCGGGTCATGCGCCACTCGGGCAAGGCCGGGCCGTTGGCCACGGGCACCTGGCGGTTGACGGCCTCGACCTCGATGCGGCCCAGGTTCAGGCCGCGCCATTCAAACCGGTCGATGACGATGTCGAGCGCAGGCAAGGTGGTGGCCTCGCTGCCCATCATCTGCGCCGAAGCCTGTTCTGCCAGGGCCTGGGCCTCGGAGGGCGGCACCGACAGGCGCGACAGGCGTGCGACCAGGCGGCTGGCCGCCCCACCACCGGCCACGGGCGTGCGGTCGGGCAGCCACTCGACCTGACCGGCCAACTGGGGCGACTCGACCTGGGCGCGCCAGATGCCGGGGCCCGGGTGGGCCACGGTCAGCGAGATGTCCTTGAGGGTGCGCTGGCGCCAGTTCAGCGTCGAGCTGCTGATGGCGATGGTGTCGGGCACGTAGCTGTCGTCGGCGCTGGTGTCTGCCGATGCCGCGGTGCCCGTGCCGGTGCGCAGGGCCGCCACCTTGCCACCGCGCGGCGCAGGCGATGGCGCCAGGTCGAACACCGTGGTCAGGGCTTCGCGCCAGGCATCGACGTCCAGCGGGCCGCTGGCCACCTGCACCGCCATGCCCTTGGCCGGCAAAGGCTGCAAGGCCGTGGCGCCGCCCAGACCGGGCTGCACGAGGTTGACCACGCCGCGCTGCAGGCGAGAGGCCTCGGTGCGGGTGTCGCGGCGCAGGTCCACGCGCAACCAGGGCAAGGTGCTGGACGTCATCTGGGCGACCTGAGGGTTGCCCAGATCGACCAGCACGGCATCGCTGTGGCCCTCGTCGTCTTCCAGGCGGTAGGTGAGCTTGAACGGCCAGGCGGCCTGCGCCGGTTTGTTCAGTGGCACGGGCAGCGCCGCGGCCACCCCGCGCAGGTTGGAGACCACGGTGACCTCGGTGCGCGCCGGCTGGCCATTGGGCTGCTTGCCGCCCGTGCTCACGGACACCGTCACCGGCGCCTCGCCACTCAAGCGCGGCGCCAGGCGGGCGACGAAGGGGTATTCCTCGGCCTGGCGCAGCGCTTCGGCGGTGATGCTGCCTTGCGCACTGAAGCGCAGCAGCCCCTCGGCATTGCGCTGGCCTTCGACGGCCATCTCCTGGCCCCACACCTTGGTGCGCGCCGACACATTGAGCAGGCTCTCGGTGAAGGTGATGCGACCGCGCACCGCCGTCATGGGCGGGATGGTGGCGCCGAGCTTGAGCGTGGCGCGGTCCTTGTCCTTGAGGTTGACCTCGCCTTTGAGGCGGGTCTCGGCGCTGCGGTTGAGCGGGATCTCCAGCGCCAGCTGCATCGCGCCGCGGCCCTGGCCCTGCGCCTTGGTCAAGACGCTGCCCAGGCGGCTGGACAGGGGCGAGGCGGACAGGTAGCTCAGCACATCCTGCAATGGGCCCTCGCCCTGGCCACTGATCTTGAGCAGCGGGTCGGGGTCGCCCAGGTCGTCGATGCGGCCTTCGACGTTGACCAGCTCGAACTTGCCGCTGGCCACCGTGCCCAGGCGGGCGCGGCCCCGGTGGATGAGCAGGCGCTGCCCTTCGAACACCAGGTCGCCATCGAGCGCGGTGAAAGGCGGCCAACGCAGCTGGGCGTTGTCGCTGCCCATGAGGCCGGCCGGGGCGTAGTCCAGGGCCACATCGCGCAGCGGCACCTTCACGCGGAAGCGGCCGCCCTTGTCGTCCTTGAAGGGGAATTCGGCGAGCTCGCCCTCGGCCTCGAAGGTGGCGCCCTCGGAACGCCCGCCCTGGATGGCCAGGCGCACGTACTCGCGGGCCGGCGCCCCGATCATCAAGGGCAGATAACGCCAGACGCGCGAGGCCTCCACCCGCTTGAAGCCGCCTTTGAGCGTGAGCATGCCGGGCAAGCGTGCCACCGGGGCCGTGCCGGTGCGCCAGGTCGCTTCCAGCTGGCCGGCCACGTCGGCATTGGCAAAACGGGCTTGTTTGACGTCCACCTTCCACTGCGAGGGCTCGCCCGGCTGGCGGCCCGGCTGCACCGTCCAGTTCACCTTGGCGGCCAGTTCGTCCAGGTCCAGGCGGGGCACCTCGAACACACCGGGCAGGGCCAACCAGCCGCGCTGGATCTGCAGCTCGGCCTTGCCACCGGCCTCGGTGGCGCTGATGCTGACATCGGCCCCCGACAGGCCCGGCCGCCCTTCGGACGGCGATTCGGCCAGGCCCAGGCCCTTCACGCGGCCGGCCAGCTTGTAGGCCGTGGGCGCCCCCGCCGGGCCATCCCACTGCCAGGACAGCCCTTCGACCACGCCGTGCGGTGAGAGCTCGGCCAGGCGCGCACGGGCCTGTGCCGCCAGGGGCAGGCGGTCGGCGAGGGCGGCCAGCAAGGCGAGGTCCAGGCGGTCCGCGCGCAGGCTGCCGGCCAGGGTGTCCGACCAGGTGCTGGCGGGCCAGCCTTGCGGCCACGCGGGGTGTTGCCAGGACAGGCTGCCGCTGCTGGCCGGCCAGCTCACGCCATCGTCCAGCGTGAACTCCAGGCGCGTGTAGGACAGGCTGGCCTTGCGGTCTTCGTTGGCGGCCGACACCTCACCGCTGAGGTGCTGGAAAGCCAGCGGCTGCAAATCGGGCGCCAGGCGCAGGCGCACGGCCTGCAGGTCGGTTTGCAGGCGCACGCTGTCGATGCGGCCGCTGCGCAGGGCCAGGGAGGCGCTCAAGGCGCCGTGGCCGCTGTCCACCTCGATGGGCAGGCGCACGTGCTGGCGCAGGCGCTGGACGTCCACCCGGGGGAAGGTCGCGGCAACCTGGCCGGACCAGGTCTGCCAATCGGACGGACGGGTGCTGTCCACGCCCCAGTGCCGCGCCCAGAACACGGCGCGGTCCACAGCATGCTCCAGCCAGGCCACCGGCGCGGCAGAAGCCAGCGCCAGGCCCTGCGGCTCGGCCGGGGCCCGCCCCACCAGCCACAACGGCTGGGACACCGCCCCGTGCAGCTCGAAGCGCTGGCCAAAAGCCTCGGGCGGGGTGGCCGCCACGTCCAGCTCATGCACGCGCCCGCGCAGGCTGGGGCGGCTGCGCAGCTTCACGTCCACATCGCGCAAGGCCAGGGTGGGCGCGCGCATCCAGTCGTCGCTCCAGCGCACCGTGCCCTGGCGGATGTCGATGCGCGACTGCGACAGCACCCAGTCCAGCCCGCCGCCGTCACCCGAAGGCGCCGAGGCCGCCGGCAATTTCAGCCCGGCGATGTGGATGTCACCGGCCGCATCGCGGCGGATGTCCAGCGCGGGGCGCACCAGGGTCAGGCGGTCCAGGCGCAACTCGCCATCGAGCAAGGCCTGCGGGCTCAGGGTGGTCAGCGACAGGCGCGCCTCCACCTCGGGCAGGCTCAGCGCCACACGGCCATCGGCATCGAGCAGGCGCACGTCTTGCAAGGCCAGGGCGGGCCAGATGCCATCGGCGCGGCCCCGCACCTGGCCGATCTCGACCTTCAGCCCCAATGCCTTTGTGGCTTGCTGCGCCAGGTCAGCACGCCAGCCATCCACACGCGGCAGAATCGCCCACAACAGGACAGCCCAGGCCACCACCATGAGCATGACCAGCCCGCCCACGCCCCAGGCCACAGCCTTGAACAGGCCGCTGCCTGCCCGGCCCAGCCACCGCGCGGAAGGCTGGCGCGGCGTGGCAGACGGGTCTGGCGATGCGGCACCGTCGTCGGGAGAGGAAAACTTGTCTGACATGAAATGCGGTGACGTCCGTCTATTCCCCGACTTGCAGGCACCGGGTGGTGCACTAACATCGGCGCATGGGATTGGCCCATGGGCTCGCAGGCAGCGGGGTTTGACCAGCGCGAACCCTAGCACAGACCTGCCGTCGCACCTTCTGAACGCATGATGGATTCCCTCCCCGACGCCGCTTCCTGCGCACCTTCGTCCACCGCAACAGCGGCGCACTCCCGCTACGTCCAGCGCATCCGCCGCCGCTACGAGGGCGAGGTCGCCGATTTCGCCGTGGCCACGCCCGGCCTGCCGCGCAGCGCCGACATCGCCGCCCTGATCGCCCGCCTGCAAGCCGGGGGCCGCGACCTCACCAGCGCCCTGCGCGTGGCCCGCCAGCTCGTCATGGAACGCCTGGCCGTGCTCGACGTCGAGCAATCCGCGCCCATGCAGGACGTCACCGTGGTGATGACCGAGCTGGCCGAGGTCACGCTGGACCAGGCTCTGGCCGCCGCCCAGGCCGAACTCGACCTCAAGCACGGCGCCCCGTTGAACGAACAGGGCCAGCGCATCGACTTCTGGGTCATCGGCATGGGCAAGCTCGGTGGGCGCGAGCTCAACGTCTCATCCGACATCGACCTCATCTACGTCTATGAGGAAGACGGCCTCACCGCAGGCGTCAACGGCCAGCCCCACACCCAGGTGACGGTGCACGAGTACTTCGCCCTGGTGGCGCGCAAGCTCAGCACCCTGATCGCCGACAACACCGAAGACGGCTTCGTCTTCCGCGTGGACCTGGCCCTGCGGCCCAACGGCAACTCCGGCCCGCCGGTGGTCAGCATGGGCATGCTGGAAGAGTATTTCCTCGTGCAAGGCCGCGAGTGGGAGCGCTTCGCCTGGCTCAAGAGCCGCATCGTCGCGCCGCGCCACTGCATGCCGGGTGGCGCGCACCACGCCCGCGCCCTGGCCCTGCGCGACCTGGTCATGCCCTTCGTGTACCGCCGCTACCTCGACTACGGCGTCTTCGAAGGCCTGCGCCAGCTGCACCGCAAGATCCGCGACGAGGCCACGCGCCGCGCCGCCGGCCGCGCCGACCGGGCCAACGACGTCAAGCTCTCGCGCGGTGGCATCCGTGAAATCGAGTTCACCGTGCAGTTGCTGCAGGTGGTGCGCGGCGGGCAGTTCCCGGAAATCCGCACCCGCTCCACGCTCAAGGCCCTGCCTCGGCTGGTGGCGCGCGGCCTCATCCCCGAGGCCACGGCCACGCGCCTGGCCGAGTGCTACATCTTCCTGCGCCGCGTCGAGCACCGCATCCAGTTCCTCGACGACCAGCAGACGCACCTGATGCCCACGCAGGACGCCGACGTGGACTGGATCGCGCGCAGCCTGGGCCTGCAGCAAAGTGACGCCGACACCGCCCAGGCGGCCCCGGCCACCGAGCGCAGCGACTGTCTCACCGCCGCCTGCCAACTGCTGCACACCCTGTGCGAGGTGCGCGAGTTCGTCGCCATGGAATTCGACGCTCTGCTGCACGATGGCCGTGAAGGCGGCAGTGGCAGCAACGGCGGCTGCAAAGGCTGCAACGGCCCCGCCCTGCCGGTGGACCACGAAGATTTCGCCGCGCGCCTGCCCGCCGAGCTGGCCCCGCACGTCACCGAGTTCGCCCGCCAGCCCAAAGTGGCCATGCTGTCGGACACCGCCAAGCTGCGCCTGGCCAAGCTGATCGGCCGCGCCACCAAGCTGGCCCTGAGCACCGCTGAAGACGCCGATGGCGACGCCACCGAGCCCTTGGGGCTGGACGCCGTGCGCCACTTCATCGACTGGCTCAACCCGCTGCTGCGCCGCGACAGCTACCTCTCGCTGCTGGCCGAGCGCCAGGAAGTGCTGCGCCGCCTGCTGCGCCTGCTGGGCCTGGCCAAGTGGCCGATGCGCTACCTGCTGCGCCACCCGGGCGTGATCGACGAACTCGCCGACCCCCGCCTGCTGGAAGGCCGCTTCGACGCCACTGCCTACCAGCGCGAGCTGGACGAGCGCCACAACGCCTGGGCGCGCGCCGGCCAGGCCGATGAAGAAGCGCTGATGGACACGCTGCGGCGCGCCCACCACGCCGAAATCTTCCGCACCCTGGTGCGCGACATCGAAGGCCTGCTCACCGTCGAGCAGGTCGCCGACGACCTCTCCGCCCTGGCCGACGCCACGCTGGACACCACGCTGCGCTGGTCCTGGCGCGAGCTGCAGCAGCGCCCCGGCAAGCAGGGCAAATGGGCGGTGGGCCGCCAGCCGCACTTCGCCGTCATCGCCTACGGCAAGCTGGGCGGCAAGGAGCTGGGCTACGGCAGCGACCTCGATGTCGTCTTCGTGTTCGACGAGCAGCAAGACGCCCTCGACGCCGACAGCCAGGCCGACGCAGGCCCGGACACCCCCAGCCCCATCGACGCCTACCTGCTGTTCGCGCGCAAGCTCATCAACTGGCTGACGCTGCGCACCGCCGCCGGCGAGCTCTTCGACATCGACACGGCGCTGCGTCCCAACGGCAACTCCGGCCTGCTGGTGACCTCGTACCACGCCTTCGACGACTACCAGCGCCAACGCGGCAGCAACACCGCCTGGACCTGGGAGCACCAGGCCCTCACCCGGGCACGCTGGTGCGCGGGCGACCCCGCCCTGGCCGCACGCTTCGAAGACACGCGCCGCGGCGTGCTGTCCTCAGGGCGTGACGTGGCCGCGCTGCACGAAGAAGTGGTCGCCATGCGCCAACGCCTGCGCGACGCCCACCCCTGCCCGCCCGAACACTTCGACATCAAGCACAGCCCTGGCGGCATGATCGACGTCGAGTTCGCCGTGCAGTTCCTGGTGCTGGCCCACAGCCACGCGCACCCCGCCCTGATGGACAACCTGGGCAACATCGCCCTGCTGGTGCGCGCGGCACAGGCCGGCCTCATCCCTGCCGATGTGGCCGAGGCCGCCGGCCAGGCCTACCGCGAGCTGCGCCGCATCCAGCACAGGGCGCGCCTCAACGAAGCACCCACCGTGCTGTCCGGTGAGGCCCTGCAAGCCGTGCTGCACCACCGGGATGCCGTGTGCACGCTGTGGCAGGCCGTTTTCGGTGACGCCAAGCCCTGAGCCCTCAGGGCGCCCGGGTTCGCGCCATGGCCTTCGCCTGTGGTGGGCGCTGTGCCTGGCGCTGGCACTGCCCACCCTGCTGCTGAACGCCGCGCTGCGCACCTGGCTGCCGCAGGGCAGCGTGCCGCTGGACATGGCCGTCACAGGCTGGCCGCCGCTGGCGCAAGCCCTGGTGATGCGTCCGGACGCGGGCCTGTCGCAGCCGCCCTGGGTCTGGTGGACCACCGCCTGGCTGCACGGCAGCACCCCGCACCTGCTGCGCAACCTGGCTGGCCTCGCCCTGATGGCCGCGCTCGGCACGCTGATGCGCCCCTCGCGCCAAGCGGCACTGGCCGGGTGGCTGGCCTGGCCGCTCACCCAACTGGGCATGCTGATGGAGCCGTCTTTGAGCAGCTACGTCGGTCTGTCGGGCGTGCTGCACGCGGGCGTGGCCGTGCTGGCGCTGCATGCCGCGATGGCACCGTTGCGTCAGCCGGTGTCGCAATCATTGTCGCAATTGGCCCCCTCGGTCGCGGGCCTCCGCCTCGGCGCCATCGCCCTGCTCCTGGGGCTGGCCGTGAAGGTGCTCATGGAAAACCCCTGGAGCCAAGCGCTGGTGGTGTCCACTTCGTCGGCTATAAACGTGGCCCCTTGGGCCCATTTGAGTGGCTGTGCGGCGGGTGCGCTGGCCACCGGAGTGCTCTGGGTGCTGGCCGCAGGGAGCCGGTTGGCGCGCCGATGTCACTGAACGACAACGTCGCATGAGCTGACATCTGCGCTCCGTACACTCGTTTGAGTGTCCATGCGTGTCCCACGGGAACTTCATGGGCGCTTTCTGAATCTCGCACACAGGCCAGGATCAATCTGGCACCTGTGCACCTTCACTGACCAACCCCTCACACCCGACCATGCAACACCGCCTGCACGCCCTTGCCCAACCCCGCGCCCTGCGCCTCCTGGCCCTGCTGCCGGTGGTCGTGGCCGCCACCCTGGCCGCCGGTTGCGGCGACAAGTCCAAGTCCGAAGGCAAGGCCAGCCAGGCAGCTGCCCGTGTCGATGGTTCCGAGATCACCGTCCACCAGATCAACCAGGTGCTGGAGCGCCAACAAGGCCTGCGCCCCGAGCAGGCCGACGCCGCCGGCCGCCAGGTCCTCGAAGGCCTGATCGACCAGCAACTGGCCGTGGCCAAGGCCGAAGAGCAAAAGCTCGACCGCGACCCGCAGGTGCTGGCCGTGCTGGAAGCCACCCGCCGCAACATCCTGGCGCGCACCTACATCGAGAAGGCTTCCGTGGCCGGCACCACCCCGCCCACGGGTGACGAAATCCGCAAGTACTTCGACGCCAAGCCCGCCCTGTTCTCGCAGCGCAAGGTGTACGCCCTGCAAGAGTTCACCGTGCCCGCCAAGCCTGAGCAGACCAAGTCTCTGATTGAGAAGCTCAAAACGGTGCACACCCCGAGCGAATACGCCCAGGCCATCCAGGCCGCCGGTCTGAAGTTCACCACCAACCAGGTGACCCAAGGCGCCGAAGGCCTGCCCATGCCCATCATCGAGCCCCTCTCCAAGGTGGGCAACGGCGAGGCCCTGTTCCTGACCGCCAAGGACGGCTTCAAGGCCCTGCTGGTCATCGCCAGCAAGGACCAGCCCGTCACCTTCGAGCAGGCCAAGCCGGCCATCGAGCAATTCCTGACCGTGGAACGCCGTCGTGAATTCGCTCAGAAGGCGATGAAGGACATGCGCACGGCCGCCAAGATCGAGTACATCGGCAAGTTCGCCGAGAAGGCCGCTTCGGGTGCTGCTTCGGGCGCCGACGCTGGCGCGAGCGCTGTTTCGCCGCTGGCACCCATCGCCCCGTCGGCACCGGCCGAAGGCGCCAGCACGGCCCTGGACGCCGCGGCAGTCACCAAGGGCCTGTCTGGCCTGAAGTGAAAACCGGTCGCCTTCGTTCAAGTTTGACGCGATGATGACGAAACCGGAGCACGAGCGTCTTCGTGACGATCTGCCCGGTTTCGTTTTTTGCGGTACCCACACACACGTCCATGACCTTTGACCAGTTCATCCGCGTCATCCGAGCCCGTATCTGGCTTGTGCTGATCATCGCGGCGTCGATCTTCCTGCTCACGCTGGGCGTCAGCCTGATCCTGCCGAAGTCATACGACGCCACGGCCACCGTGATGGTGGACGCGCGCCCGGACCCGGTGTCGCTGGCCGCAGGCTTGCAGCAGCAATCGTCCTTCCTGGCCACCCAGGTGGACATCATCAAGAGCCCGGCCGTGGCCTTGAAGGTGGTTCGCAACCTCAAGCTGGACGATGCGCCAGACCTGCGCGAACGCTGGCAGAAAGAAGCCCAAGGCAAGGGCGAGTACCTCGCCTGGGCTGCCTCCGTGATCGGCCGGGGCCTGGAGGTCAAGCCGTCGCGCGAGTCCAATGTCGTGGACATCGTCTATGGCGGCGGCGACCCCAAGTTCGCTGCGGTGCTGGCCAACGCCTTCGCACAAGCCTACATCGACTCCACCGTGCAGATCCGCGTGGACCCGGCCCGCCGCTACGCCGACTTCTTCGAAGAGCGCGCCAAGCTGGCGCGCGCCAAGCTGGAAGCGGCTCAGGTCAAGCTGGCCGAGGCCCAAAAAGCCAAGGGCATCGTGATGACCGACGAGCGCCTGGACGTCGAGCTCAGCCGCCTCAACGAACTGGGCAGCCAGATCAGCACCTTGCGCGCCTTGAAGGCCGAGTCCGGCAGCCGCAGCAGCGTGGCACGCGACAACCCGGACCGCGTCCAGGACGTGCTGAACAACCCCGTGGTGGCCGGCCTGAAGGCAGACCTGGCCCGCAACGAATCCAAGCTGGAAGAGATGTCCGCCCGGTATGGCAATGCGCATCCTCTGGTCATCGAAACCACGGCCAACATCAATGCGCTGCGCGAACGCATCCGCGCTGAAACATCGCGCGTGACCACCAGCGTGGCGCTGAACAACACGGTGAACACCTCGCGCGAATCGCAGGCTCAAGCCGCTTATGCCGAGCAACGCGCCCGTGTGCTCAAGCTCAAGGACGACCGCAGCGAGTTGCAGGTGCTGGAGCGCGAAGTGGACAGCGTCCAGCGCATCTACGACTCCATCCAGTCCCGCCTCAGTCAGATCAACCTGGAAAGCAAATCGGAACAATCCGGCGTTTACCTGCTGAGCCCGGCCACCGAACCCATCCGGCACTCCTCGCCCCGCGTCTTCATCAACTGCATGGTGGGCGGCTCCATCGGCGTCTTCATTGCCGTCATGGTGGCCCTGGGCTTGGAACTGCTGGACCGGCGCGTTCGCGGCCCCTTCGATCTGGTTCAGGCACTCGACATGCCGATCCTGGGCGTGCTGCCAGGCCCGCTGAGCGGCAAGTCCTTCCTGGCCCGCATGCGTGGCACGGCACCGGCCATGTTGCGCAGTGCGCCCAAACCTCAACTTGCCGCCGCCACCCCTGGCGCAGGCGTGGACACGATCTGAGCCCGTCATGATGTCGACCTTCTCGAACTCGCGTCCCCACCCCATGGACCCGCCTCCCTCGAACTTCCAGGAAACCCAGCAGATGCAGGGTGAGAAGTCGATTGGCGAGATCATCCAGGAAGCCAACAACCTGTCGCCCAGCCAGATCGAGCAGATCCTGGCTTACCAGCGCGAGAACGGCGTGCGCTTCGGCGAGGCTGCCGTGGCCCTGGGCTTGGCCAACAGCGACGACGTGCTGTGGGCGCTGGCACAACAGTTCCACTACCCCTACGCCAACGAAGGCAAGAGCACGCTCAACCCCGAGTTGATCGTGGCGTCCAAGCCGTTCACGGAGCAGGCCGAAGCCTTCCGCGCGATCCGCAGCCACCTGATCATGAAGATCTACAGCGAAGAGGGCCCACGCCCCGCGCTGGCCGTGATCAGCCCCAATTCGGGCGATGGCAAGACCTACTTCGCCGCCAACCTGGCCGTGGCTTTCTGCCAGTTGCCAGGCCGCACATTGCTGATCGACGCCGACATGCGCAACCCGCGCCTGCACGCCCTGTTCAACCTGACGAACCGTGGCGGCGGCCTGTCGTCGATCCTGTCAGGTCGCGCTGCCAGCAAGGTCATCCAGTCGGTGCCCGAGCTGCCCAGCCTGTTCGTGCTGCCGGTGGGCGCCACGCCACCCAACCCCTTGGAGCTGCTGGAGCGCCCGGCGCTGGGCCTGCTGCTGCGCGAGCTGAAAACGAAGTTCGACCGCATCATCGTGGACACGCCAGCCGCTTCGCTGGGCACCGACGGCGCCGTCATCGCCGCCAAGTGCGGCGCTGCCTTGCTGGTGACCCGCCAGGACCAGACCCGTCTGCAGGCCGTGCAGCAGTTGACCCGCGTGATCGCCATGGGCCCTGCCCGCATGGTGGGCGCCGTGGTCAACGAGTACTGAGACAACAGCGCTGACAAGGCCTCAGTCGTTGTTGACGACCTTCACACTGCCCAGGCAGGTCCGAGCCGCCTGGGTGGCCTGAGACACCCACCCCATCCAGACCACCTGGCGCCAGCCGGCGCTGACCATGCCCAGACCCGGGATGGTGGTGGTTTTGCCATCGGCCGTCACAGAGAGCTCCCAGCTGGCATCCGCACGGCCCAATGGGGCGCTGACCTTGACGCGGTACCAGGCCTGGGGGCGCCAGCGCAAGACGTTGCGCCCCCCCACGAACACGCCGTCAGGGCGCAGCGTCAGGCTGGGGCCGACCTTGTACGGCTGGCTGTCGTCGCGCCACTCGTGCTGGAACTCCGTGCGGGCATCGACCCACACATCGAACTCGGCCTGCAAGCTGCCTTTGCGCACCGTCTGGTCGAGGAACACATGCGGGTCGTAGGAGACCAGGCCCGGCTCGCCATCGACAAAGCGCAGGCAACGCCCGGGCCGGCTGCTGCCGGGCTCACCCGGGTCCACCGCGATCAGGTCCAGCCGTGCGGCCGGCGAATAGCGCAAGGGCTGCGGGTGGGCCCCCACGGCCTGCGCGGCGAACTGGATGTCGATGGGTTCGGCGCGCCGCTCAGGGACACGCACCAGCGTCAAGGCTGACGCACCCGGTGCTGGCAAGACCTGTTGCCCCGTCATGGCGCGCGCCCGGGCGACCGTCTCCTGGGACGACTGCACCAGGCGGCGCAAGGCGCTGCGGCGCTCGGCGGGCAGCCCCTCGACGTCCACCTGAGCCACGTCCTGACCCAACCCAGTGAGCGTCAGCAAGGCGGTGGGCTGGCAACCGCGTGAGCAGCCCATGCCCATCTCGGCACGGCTGGCCACACCGAACAGGTTGTCGCGCGCCTGCATCTGGGGCTGGTCGGCCTGAGGCGCCCAGGGGCGCTGCTCGGCGTGTGGCACGAGCACATTGCCCTCCAGCTGCCAATTGCCCGTCTGGCTGGGGTTGGACCACACCACCTCCGGGCCGCCACCCGCCAGGAAGAAGTTGCCCGCCACACGCAGCCGGTTGCCGAAATGCAGGTGGTAAGCGCCCGCCTCGGCATCGATGACGGCATTGCCCTCGACGCGGATGTCGGACGAACCTTCGTCGTTGTAGATGCCCCAGGCGCCAGCACCGTAGTTGTGCCAGCCGCGCACATGCCGGATCAGGTTGCCAGAGATGACCGTGCCTGGCGACACGCCCAGGGTGTAAATGCCGGCCAGATCGGCCATGCGGCCCTGGCCGATGTCCCACAGCACGTTGTTGCGGATCTGGTTGTCGCCCGACGTGGCCCTGCCAAAGCCCCACTGCCATCCCACGGAGATGCCGGTGTACGTGGTGTGGGCCACCACATTGCCTTGCACGACATTGCCAAAGGTGTGCCCCAGCCAGATGCCCACGGCACCGGGGAAATCGCGGCCGGTGTCCGAAACCACGTTGTCCACCAGGCGGTTGAAACCGGTGGCCAGTTGGCCAGGTGTCGGCGCTTCGGGCTCACCCACCTTCACGCCACCCGCGCCCAGGTCTTGCAGCACGCAGCGGGTGACGCTCACGTTCTGAACCGCATCGCGCAGCCACAGACCGTATCCGCCGGTGTGGGCGATCCGGCATTGCGAGAAGGCGATGTCGCGGGCGCCCGACAGCTCGATGGCCGCCCCCACCTTGACCGCGCCCTGCCAGTCACCCTGCGCCTGATCCCCCATCAGCGCATGGTGCGCATAGGCGAACGCCAAGCCTTTGACCTGGACATGCTCGACCCAGTCACCACGCGACGCACGCCCTTTCATTTGCAACAGCAAGGGGTTGACGGCCAGGTAGCCGGTCAGCTTGCGCTCCGAAGGCTGGCGCGGCATGTAGAACACCGCATCGTCTTCTTCCAGCCATTCGCCCGGCGCGTCCAGCGCCGCGCGCACGTTCTGCACCGTGAAGCGCTGGCGTGGCCCGAAGCCTTGGAAAGCCCAATTGGCCGGCGGGTTGATGCGCACCACGCCCAGGTCCGAGACCTCCGCCACGCGGTGACGCCCGGATGTCCAGGACTGCATCAGGTGCACGATGGCCCGCGCGCGTTGCGTGGCAGACAGGGTGTCCAGCCAGGCGGTTTGCTCGGGGCTGGCGACGAACTGAGACTTGCCGTTTTCGGTGAAGGGCCGCTGCACGAACCAGTCGGTGCCGGCGTTGGGCTGTCGGGCCAGTTCGGCACGCTGTTCGCCGATGTAGAACTGGCCGCCCATGCGCGCGTCCACCCTGTGACGGATGCCCTTGAGGCTGTAACGCCATGGGCCCGTTGCCGGGGCATCGGCAGACGGGGTCAGGCGCAGGCCACCCACCCAGATGGCTTGTCCCGGCACCTCGGCCTCCAGCACCGTGGGCACCAGCTCGGTGCCCGAATCGGCCGGGGTCAGCACGACCGGATCGAACACCGGGTACTCGCCCGAAGGAAACACGATGCGGATGGCACCGCGCGAGCCTGCGGACAAGCCTGCACGGGCCTCTCGCGCCTGACGCAGCACGCGCTGGATCTCGGCGGAGCCCGCACCAGGTGTGACTTTGAGCACCACGTCAACCGACTGGGCCCAGGCCGGGTTCAAGGCCCCGCACAACAGCCAGATGCCCAGACTGCGCCAACACATGGAGAAGGTGGACATGTGCGGCCTCCGAGGGTCAGATCAATTGCCAGTCAGGGGGGCACACCCCCAGAGGCGCCGTGGGCTGCCCCACCAACCAATGGTCGGGTGCCACAACCTGCTTGCCCGGGCTGTTGGCCAGGAACGCGGCCCACCAGCTGTACGAGCTGTTCGAGATGATGAAGTGATCGCAGCGCGACATGCACATCATGTCCACCCATGCGGGCTGCCCAGGTTCTGCCTGAGCGAACTGGGTGTCAGGCGCAAAGCTCAGGTGCTCGCGCGCCCAATCCGGGTCATCGGAAAACACCAGCAGCTGCGGCTGGTCCAGGCGCTGCTGCAGTCGCTCCCAGCCACGGCGGTAGTAGCCCACATCGCACACCAGGTGCATGGCCGCCGCGGGGTCGGAAACGTAATCACCGCGACGCGCGTGCATCGCCACCAAAGGGCGCCCCTGCGCGCGCAAAGCATCGATCTGCCGCGCACGGCCCCCCAGCTCCACCCGGAACCGCTGCCTCAAGGCCTCCTGGTGCGGCAGGTAAAACTCGGCCTTCTGCCAGTAACCATCGGTCAGCCAGGGCGCTCGTTCAGGCCATTGCGCCACACTGCCATCCAGTGGCTCCAGCCACATGCCAAACGGGCGCTGCCACCCCAGGGTGCGCTGCAAACGGCGACCGGCCATCACGGCGTAACGCAGCGCCAGCCATGACACAGGACCGACGACGTCGCGAGCGACACCGAACACAGACAAACCCCACTCGCGGCCGACCCGCGCGTCGGTCGAGAAGTCCACATGGCGCACCACCACGCCATAGCGCTGCGCCATCACCAGGCCACAGGCCACCTGGAACATCTGGTTGCCCAGCCCACCCCTGATCAGCACCATCGAACTACGCACGCGCCTCTCCCCTTGTCATCACACACCACCTGCCCAGCGCGAACTGCAGGACGCCGCACGCCACCCACGACCAACCGCCTGCGCGCATGCCCAAGGCAGGCAGACCCACGGTCAGCACCACCCCTTGCACCAACAAGATCAGGCCGTTGATGGCCAGCACCGCACGCCAGGCATTGGCGGCCACCAGACGGGTGTAGTCCGCAGCGTACATGGCGTTGAAGGCCACACCCACCAGCACCAGGGCCAGCACCGATGCCATGCGCGGGTCGCTGCCACGCGCACCCAGCCACAGGTGCAACACCTCGCCCGACCACCACGCCACCGCCAGGCACGGCAGTCCGCACACCAGGGCCACCGCCCAGAACAGGTTGCGCGCCTCACCCCGCGAAGCCACGATGCGGGGCAGGAAAGCCTTCTGCAAAGGCTGTTGCAGGTTCATGAACGCCAGGCCAAACGTCACGGCCAGGGCGTAGATGCCGAAGTCCTGGAGCGGCAAGCGAGATGCCAGCACCATCCGATCGATCTGGGACGTCAACATGCCCGCCAGCACGGCCAGACCGAAACCACCCAGGTGCGACATCAGCACACGCAACGAAGGTGCTGGCGCGCCCTGTCCCTGACGCAGGGCCAAAGCTTCCGGCTGGTACTCGCGGTGCACCGTGCGCACATTGACGATGGTCTCCACCACGCCCACCACCACGAAGGGCAGCACATAGGCCCAGGCTTGAGCGCTCAACTGCGTCACACACCACAGCGCACCCGCATGCTTCATCGCGAGGAACCCCGCCTGGCGGAGGTTGGCGCGCTGCTGCATCTGCAAGCCATTCCACAAACCCATGGGGGCGCTGTTGGCGAAGGTCAAGGCGAATTGCGTGAGCGCCAGACGCACGGCCCACACGCTGTCGTCCGAGATGCCGGGACTCACCCAAGGCAACACCCACGCCATCAAGGCCTGGCCCAGCGCCCAGGTCGCGAGCGCCCCACGTCCGTAGATCATCTCGAAGCGGTGATAGAGGGCGTACTGCCGGTGGCGATCACCATGCACGCTGGCAAATTCCCGCGGCGCCACCTGCCCCAGACCTGCGTCCAGCAGGAACAACACGCTCTGGAAGGTGATGCACAAAGCCACAGCCCCCCACTCGGCGGGGCCCAGTGAGCGCACGTAGACCGGTGTCAGGAACAGCGTCACCGCCGCCATCAACCCCACGTAAGCGTAGTTCGACAGCACGTTGCGCCACAGCAGCCAACGCGGCGCTTGCTCAGCCATGCGCTGCCTTCCCGCCGGACGCCACATGTGCCATGGCCTGCCCGTAGATGTCGATGAGCTGATCGTGGTTGGTCTGCGCCCTGTAGCGCTGCTGGTAGCGCTGAAAAGCGGCCTCGCCCATGCGCTGCATGGCTTGCGGATGGGCCTGAGCCCAAGCCACCCGCGCGGCCAGGGCCTGCGCATCGCCAGGCTCGAACAACAGGCCCGTCACACCGTCCTCGACCAACTCGGCCATGGCACCCATCGCGCTGGCGATCACGGGCAAGCCGCAGGCATAGGCCTCCACGATGGTGCGCGGGAAGTTCTCATAGCAAATGCTGGGCAGCACCAGGAAGGCTGCGCGGCGCATCTGCGCCACCACCTCGGCCAGCGGCTGAAAACCCAACCAGCCGGCACCAAAGCAGTCAGACACCGCCTGGGCGTACTCCGGGCCATCTCCGATGACGGTGATGCCCTGCATGCCCTGCTCGCGGGCGGCGCGCATCAGCACCTCGACGCCCTTCTCCCGGGACAAGCGCCCCACGAACAAACCACCATGGCGCCCCTCGAACAAAGGCGTCTCATCGGTCTCGTAAAAATTGGGCTTGACGGCGATGCGCTCACCGTCGAGCCCTCCCTCGATCAGCTTGCGACGGCTGAAATCGCTCAGTGCAATGAAGCGCGCCACGTGTCTGCCGTAGGTGCCCGCAGCCCGGTGCAGAACCACCGTGGACGCCAGCACCGCCGTCTGCAAACGCGACTGACGGTAGCAGGCGCGCACCACGCCGCGCCAGGGCAGGTGGCCCACGCAGTCCTCGCACACGACCTCCTGGCGCAGCAGCATCGCCTGCGGGCAGATCAAGCGGAAGTTGTGCAGGGTCTGCACCACAGGCACGCCCGCGCGCGCAGCCGCCCAGATGACCGACGGCGACATGGCCTGGAAGGTGTTGTGGATGTGAACCACGTCCGGGCGCCACTCGGCCAGCACACGTGTGACGGCCGCATGGTCTTGCGCCGACCACACTGTGCGCGCGGCCGCCCGCAGCGGCCCGATCTCCGACATCACAGCGTTGTTGCTGCAATGAACGCGCACCTCGTGCCCGCGCGAGGCCAGCAGGTCGCGCTCGGCCTCCACGACGGCATCCTCGCCCCCGCGCAGCTGGTAATAACTGTGGAGCTGCAACACGCGCATGGCTCAAGCCCGCCGGTAGCCGCGACCGTGCGCCAGCACCTGCGTGCGCGCGCCTTGCGGCAAGGCGCACAAGGCCATGCAGACGAGGTCACGCTTCTGCAACCCCGACACGCGCGCGGCATCGCACAGGCTGCGCAAACTCGCACCTCGTTGATTGAGCTCCAGGTAACCCATGGCGCGGATCCGCCACCACAGTCCCAGGAATCGGTCGATGCTGGCGGCTTTCTGGGGATGCTGCACCGCCAGACGCAGCAAACCCTGCGCCACAACATCGGGCGACGCCGGGCGACGCACCACGCTGGCGCGCACACCGGGGGACACCGGCGGCGCCATGTAGACGGCCGTGGCCTGCGTGCCAAAAGGAATGTCCCCCATGCAGGACAAGCGCGCCCAGGTGAGCAAGTCCTCGCCCGAACCCACACCTTGCGGGAAGCCACCGATGCCTTGCAGCGCCGCCTTGCTGACCATCACGGCCGAGCTGTGCACCGGAAACTCCACGTCCACCGACTCGCTGAAATAGTCCTTGATGAGGTAGCGCCCCTCAGGTGCATGAGCGCGGGTGTGGACCACGCGGTCACCGCCCACATCGTCCACCAAACGGTAGGCCACGGCCCACAGCGGTGCGTCGGGCTGCCAGGCGTGCAAGTCCAGCAACTGGCTCAAGTGCCCGGGCAACCAATGGTCATCGGCGTCCAGGAAAGCCACGAGGTCGGAGTCCGCTTGCGCCACACCCCGGTTGCGCGCCACCGACACACCGGCATTGGCCTGCCTCACCAGGGTGATGCGTGGGTCGTGTTCGGCTGCGGCCTCCACCCAGGCTGCACCGCCATCGCGCGAGCCATCATCGACCACGATCAAACGCCAATCCCGACAGGTTTGCGCCTGCACAGATCCGACTGCTGCTGCGATGGTCGAGGCCTTGTTGTAGAGGGGAATGACGACACTGATCATCCGATCGGCGCCCCCCCTCTTGGCACAGGCTTGAGCGCAGACTGGCGCTCAGCGCTTCCAGGAACGTCAGGGTCCATGCGACAGCACATCACGATGTAGAAAATCAGCAGGTAATAGATCAGGCTGTTGTCGGTGATGAACAGCACATTGATGAACACCGCCAGCAACTTCGCGCGGAACCCCCGCACCGAGTACATCGCCCCGATGATCAGCACATACCAAAAAAAACCGTACTCATAGACGATCTTCATCAGGTCGCTGTGCAGGTTCGCCTTCCCGGTGTTGCTCATCATGGTGGCGCGGTGCATCACGTCGTAAACCGCACCTGCACCCTTGCCCACGAAGAGGAAGCGCCACCACTGATCCACGATCTCGGACGAAGGCTGCCGCAACGCGGTCTGTCGCCCCTGTCCCAAGGCGTTGGCGCTGTAATCTGTGTAGTGCAGGATGTAATAGTCGAAGTATCCCAATGCGTAGGCGATCGTGACCAAGATGATGACCAGGTTGGCAATGATCATCGTCAACGGGTTCAGCAGCCAGCGCGTGCGTCGCTCGCCCAGCAGGCAGACGGCACCTGCCGCCAGAGCGGCCAACAGCGCAATCCGCTTGAGGAAAAGCACTGTCGCGAACAAACAGAACAGGTAGAGCACCCAGCGCCGCCTGTACGCTGCGAACACCGCAAAGGCCCCCATGTAAAAGGCCGACGAGCTCTCCAGGGCAGACTCTGACGCCACGAAGTTGAACTTCACGATGTCCTTGATGTGCCCGAACATCACAAAGAAAGCCAGAGTGCCCAAGAAGGTCAGTGCCACGATGGTCTGCAGCCGGATCCTCGGCACAGACACCAGAAATCCCACGCTGATCCCTGAAAAAGTGAGGAACAGGTCCCGCATGCCCTCCTTGTTGCCCAGCGGCGCGAACAGCACCCCGCCGAGCAGGAAGAACACATACACGCGCACTTCCTCCGGGAACACGCCACGCCCATCGGCCAGCAACGCCAACACCACCAGGAAAGGCGTCACCAGGTAGAAGTAGCGGAACGGCGGCAAGGTCGCACTGATCAGCGCGGATGCGAAGGCGAACCAGAACACCAGGTGCGACACCTTGACCGACTGGCGCCCAGCCAACCCGTGCTGGTCAATCCAGCCAACCGGGTTGCGGCGGTCCTTGGGCTTGCCGAACAGCGCCATCACTCGTGGTAGTCGTAAGCTTGGAACCCTGCTTGCTTGACCAGGTTGTCGCGCTTGGCCGAGGTGTAGTCGCTGATGACCATCTCACGCACCAGCTCGGCCAGCGTCGTCTT
>Ga0209107_10000167_pt1 | contig 38390 bp, 55 predicted proteins | sample LakErihyJuly2011_2_FD_187460 | JGI IMG/M metagenome (GOLD analysis project Ga0209107, IMG submission 187460) | Freshwater microbial communities from dead zone in Lake Erie, Canada - CCB hypolimnion July 2011 (SPAdes) (version 2) | ecosystem: Environmental > Aquatic > Freshwater > Lentic >...
CTATCAACAGCATCATCTGTTAATCCCCGCAGAAAGTCATTAATCATACCATTAGCAACATTGTCACTATTATCAATAGAGTACTCTGCTGCAATTTGTTGGAAGTTATTTTGTAACCAACCAAAGAAACTTTCAATCTCAAAACTAGTAAGGTCGGCACCTTGTTCAACAGCGTCATCAACCATTCTGGTAAAATCTAAGAAGCCTTCAAGTAAGTCAGCCTTGGCTGGACTTACGATACGCAAAGTTTCTGAAACCTCACCAGTGTTAAATACTTCGTCAACAACACTACCCCAAGTTGGGTCCTCAATACCGACTTCACGAAACACTTTTGCTACAGTATCCGAAACGGTTTCTGGCGAAACAACTTGTTGCATCATTTCCGCATTACGGAAATCAACCAACTCCTCTTCAGGAATAGCATGACCCATCAAACTATCTGGAACACGACTGAAAGTACCAAACTCATCATCAACAGGCTTAGTGGTCCACACCTGAAAAGGTGCCTCAACATCTGTAGCATCAGGAACAGAACCCCAAATTACACCATCATTAGCGTAACTAGCACTTTCACGGACATCGCTGAGAACACGAACACCTTCAAGTTCAATATCAACCTTATCCAATTCGGCAACAATACGGTTACGACTAACATCAAACTCTGCTCCAGCAGGCATCTCATCCAAGGTTGCCCGCAACTGCTTCTGTTTAGTCAACAATCGTGCTTGCTCTCTGGGTTTTGACTTGCCACCATTACGCATACGATTAATACGCTCAGCAAACCATTCAAGATTCTTGTTATCTAACGCTTCAGCACCAGAATCAACACCACCCAAACGAACATATTCTTTACGGAAATCCTGCAACAAAGCATAACGGTCATAAGTATTGTTCGTTATAGCATCACGCAACCCTTCAGCGTAACGCAAATACCCACCCCAAATATCATCAAACTCACCCTTAGCATCCTGAGAAACACGAATACTTTTAAGACGAGCAGATTCAATAACATCCCAAACCTGATTTAACTCTGTTAAAATAGAATCAATTTCTGCATCACGCAACTGACGACCAACATAACGACCCTCAAGAACATCATCCAAAATGTTAGCAAACTCATCCGCACCCTTGGCAACACCCTCTCTCGTCCTTGCCAAACCTATATGCGCCCGCAATCTTTTTTGTGTATTAACCAAAGTGGAACGAATACTAATCAACTCATCAACCAAAGCGGGGTCTTTAACAATTTCTTTAATTACCAAAGGTTTAATAGCATCAGGACCGTAACCCATAGCACGGTCAACATAAGCAATACGGCTCTTAGCCCGTGCAATACTTTCAGCATAACCTTGCGCAATATTGCCCAAGTCATCTTCAAACCATTTGAAACCAAGTTCCTCATTGGAAATTTTATTTAAACCATCAATAGTAGCATCGTCAACCTTGCGACCAAGAAACTCTGCTTGCTCAACAATGTTTCCTGCATCATCATAAATAGGTGCACGCAACTTACGGAACATTAAAGTTCCATTAGGTTCCAACAAATCTTTTTCAGTCAAATTAGTTGCACGATAACCAGACTTAGTTACACCACCCTCACCTAAAGTCCAAGCCTTAGCCTCAGGAGTAATCTTGTGAAACAAGTGATTCTCCAAATAACCCATTTTACTAACTTCTAAACCATATGCGTCACCAAGGTTGCGTTGAAGTTCAACAACTTCATTACGCAACTTATCTGCCCAAGCCTTATAATCAGCATAAACTTGTTTAGCCGCATCACCAAGACCATCATCCGAACCACGCTCTATAGCCTTATAAACCTGTCCAACAGTCTCATCCGTCAACCCAGCAGCCCGAGCGTTCTCCATAGTTTGAGCAATGTCACCAATAGCAATTCTAAGAGAAGTAGTAAAAGTTCCCTTAGCCCAATCACTAGCAGACATCTCCATCAAACCCTGAACAAACTCGGGCTTATAAATGTTTTGTGTCGCCTTGCGACCAAAACCCTTCAAAGTTAAATCCTTCAAAGACTCAACAGTGGTTTTTTGCAACAACGCTTTACCAGCAACCGTGCTACCAACAACATCGCCAAGACCAGCACGGACAGGAGCAACAGTATATCTCCATGCCTTAGCAAGACCACTGGAATAAGGTATTTGTTTACCCATATACTTTACACCAGAAACAATACCTTCAGCCTCACGAATATTTTTTGGTATAACAGAAGCACCATAACGAGCAATATTGGACAACAAAGGTTTTAACTCAGGATACTTTGTTGACAACAATGCAGCCTTATTAGCCAAAGCAAACCGTGTAGCCTTAGATGCAGCACTAGCACCCAAAGTCAAATATGTTGTAGGGTCAAACACTGTATCCAAAGCAAAATTGGTTATACCCAAAACAAACTTGTTTTGCACCCCAGAAGCCTCGGCGGCACTGAACCCTTTTGTCCGTGCTTGTTTAACAAAGTCATCTAAACTTGGACCTTCACCCCTCATGGTGTCAGCAAGTTCTTTTACAAGACTTTGACCTACCTGCTGGAATGGTGAAACAACAGTATCATACACTTCAAAGGCTGCTTTACCAGCAGCCAAAGGTATAGAGGAAATTCCTTTAAGCAAACTACCAATAGGACCTTTATCGGACACAGATGCATTACCGCCTGACGCAATGGTCATTGCGGCAGCACGAGCCTTAGCGGATTCAGCAAAACTTAACTTAGGGTTTTGAGAAAGACCCATAACAACTTGTTTTGTTTTTTGTTCTAAAACATTTTTTTCTTCAGAAAAAGTAGTCTTAGGTTTCCCACCCTTGGTATTGACGGACAATGGCACAAGTGTTCCATCTCCTTTAACATATACAGGGTTTCCATCAGAATCAAATCCATACCCTGATGCTTTTGGAACAGATTTTTTTGAAAAAGGTGAACGCTCTACAGCCACTATCTGCGCCTAATTGGAAATTTTGGTTGAGTTGTTTTCTTTGGAGGAACTACAGGGGGTTCTTCAACAGGTGGTTTGGTAACTGGCGGTTTAACAACTGGTTTAGGTTTAACAGCAGGTGCAACTGGAGCAACAGGAGTTACAGGAGCAACAACTGGTGCCTTGCCTTCATCCACTTTAGTGTTAGCAGCCATCTCATCAGCCTTAGAAATAATATCGTTAATCACACTATCAACATCCGACATTGCACCAGTACGCTCTTTGCCCAATGCTGCCAACTGCTCGGCAAACTGTGTATTAATACCAGATTGAACTTCAGCCCTACGACCACCCAACTGTTGCAACGCAGCCATAGTACCCATCTGTGCAGCGTTTTGCTGTGCAGAACCATAATTCATTTGACCAGTGTTTAATTGGGCTAATGCATATTTTTCCAAATCAGAAGTTTGTTGACCAGTTTGTCTAGCCAAATCTGTAGCAGCCTGAACCTCACCAGTGCCAGCACCCTGAGAACGCAAAGCAGCCAACAACGGATTATCCGCAACACTATAAGTGCTAATAGGAACACCCTCGTATGCTGTGCTACCTTTAAAGTTTTTGGTGTACTGCTCTTGAGCGGTACCAACTTGTTTCTCTGCTAAGTCAAAAGCAGCACTAGCATTTTTTAGAACTTCAGCAAGTTGGTCTTTGGTAGCCTGTTGTTGTGGGTCGTACAATTCTGCTACACGCTTTAACATATCTGTTTTGCGAGTCTTAGCCTGACCACGCAAATATGTTTCGGCAGCCTTACCACCTTCAATTTTTCCTAGTCTGTCTGCTTCTTCTTTTGCTAACTTTGCAGCATCCTGACCTTTTTCATATTTAAATTTATCTCGTGCCAAAGTATCTGCATAACTAGGACCAGATTTATTTCCCGAAGTACCTTTAACAACAAGGTCATAACGCTTTTGAGCGTTCTCAATAGGTGTTGTTCTAGATGTCCACCAACTACTAGGAGGTTGTTCACCATATATTTGTTGGTATGCTTGAGCCTCATCATAAACTGATTGCCACATGCCATCAATTTCATCTTGAGGAGTCATAGGAACATCTTCTGGTGGTGGGGCATCAGCAGATGGGTCACGACCAATCCACACACGACCAGTATCTTCAGATGGTTTAGGCAAAGACACTTCACCATAACTACCTTTTCCAACACCATAAGGATTTGAACTAGTAGCAGTTACCTTCTCATACTGTTTTCGTGCAGCAACTTCCTGCTTACCAGTACCATACAACACTTGTTGCAAAGACAAACCAGAAGCAGAAGCAATGCGCCTCAAATCAGAATCACCCTTTTGGGATTCTGATATAGGTTCCCACTTATTGGTGGTAGGATTTAATTTAAACGATGCCATAATAACTCCTAGTAAGCCGAATACTGCTTCAAAGCAGTAGCCGCATCAATAACATTCTGTTTCTTCTGTAACGCTAACTGTGCCAAATAGTCATCTAACTCAGCCTGAGCATTAGCCTCCTGAGTAGCAGCCAAATTAGCCTCATCCTGCAACTGTTGAGTACCCTCACCTAACTGTGTTTGCATATCAGCAGCATACCTAGACAAACCTGCACGCTGAATACCAGACTTAACATTAGCACCAGCCAAACCACGCTGACCATAAGAAGCCATCTTGGGACGAAACCCCTCAGTAAGTTGCTGTGTCAATTTAGACAGTGACCTTTGTCCACGCATCTGCCCCAAAGAAGCAGCCTGACGGTTGGCAATAGACTGTGTTGCACGCCTTTTGCGTGCTGTAGCCTCAGCCATACCATAATCCCCGTAATATGCGTCTGTCATACTCATCACTATTACCTGTTTTGTTCCTTCATCCTAGACTTCAAATCTTCCATTTCCCTAGCCATCTTATCCAACTCATTTTGCAACGACCTAAAGATGCTTTGCAAAGCATCTTTATCTGTACCACTTAGCACGGACAAAAAGGGTGGTTGCCACATATTAACCGAAAATCTGTCCACCAAGAACAATATCGTTATTGTCCCCACTAGTTGTTAAAGCGGTTACGGCAGCAGCCGCTAACTTGGCATAAGTTATAGCCCCGTCATCAATGTTTGTTCCAGCGGCTAATGCTTCAGCAAAAACTTTAACATTGTTAAAGTTTTCTACAACCTCGGTTGCAACAGCAGGAGTTCCGTTTGTAAATGTATTTGGTATGGTCAATGTAGCCATGTTATCCCTTTACTCGTCTTGAATTATATTTATATCCGATACTATTAATACCCCATTTTTGGCTGCTAGGACCAATGAACTCTAGTTGTACTGTCCTTGCCAATCCTAAGTTTCGTCCAGTTTTTACGATAGAACTAACAGCACCACTGGACCAGTTTTCACCCCACAAACCAGAACCCCAAATCAACGAAGTTGTTGGGGGTGTTTGTGTAATGGTAAAAATTTTTCTTTGATTATTATTACCTTCAGTAAAGTCGTGATAAACTTTTACTGTAATGTTTTGTGCAATATCAGATTCTTTTACAACAAAGTCTGGACGGCGAAACATTTTCTTTTGCATATAAGAACCACCATCAAACCAACGAGTTTTGTAATATGATGTGAACGCTGTAGCAGTACCAGTAATGTTATCTGTTTCCTCAGAATACAAATCAACCTTCATCACATATGCTTGTATAGGATGAATCATTAAACGGTAATCATTATTAGATGAATCAGTCCAGTTACAACCACCAATCAAACCATAACCATCAGAAGTCTGAAACTGTGTGTAAACACCACCACGAATACTAGGGTCCAAAACAAAATTGACACTAGGATAAGCAACACTGGTTTCTGTGGAATATGGTACAGAAATCCAAACACGCCGACCAACCCACGAAACACTAATAGATTCATGTTCGGCAGGATTAATTTGATTCAAGTCAATAGCAGTACGCAAGTTGCTAAACATGTCTTGAACAGATGAACCGTTATAATAAAACAAGCCTTGGTTATGGCTAAAGAAATATACGCCATCTTCTGACTGTGCAATAGCATGATGGCTGAGACAACCCAAACGGGTTGTCAATTCAACAACCTGAAAAGTTGCGCTATCATAACCCAAAATAGTATAAATAGCATTAGGTTTAAAAACCACCAACTGTCCAGCAACAACAGCCATACCAGTAATACCGTTACCACCACCAGTAAGTTCAAAATAGTCATCCGAATCCCAGTTTTCAGGAGAGTTTTCCAAAGACCAATAAATACGATTAGGATATTTGGTTGCAGCAATATCAACATTAGCAGCCCACATCTTGTTAGCATGAACAATCAAATGTTCTGCTGTAGGCATCTTGCGTTGCGTGGCATCAGGTGTAGTTTGCCAGTCATGAGGATTAGTGCCAGATGCTGTCAACGCTATAGCATAAGTGTCAGTTGTTTTCCAAACATACCCACCGCTACCAGCAATACCAGTAGAAAGATACATGCTGTCACCCCACTGTGCCATACACACACCATGAGTGCTAGAGGAAACAATATCATTACCGCTAGAGTACTGTAAAGTAGTAAAGTTACCACCAGTTGAACGATATACTTTGGTGCTGTTAGCCAGCATTATAGTGGAAGTAGCACCACTAAAATTATACAATTTTTGTGGTGCCCAAGTACCAGAAACAGCAGTGGTATTCAACCGTTGTTGACCACCACGACTAAACACTCCACCTCGTGGGTCAATTTCAACATTCAACATATCAGGAGACTCATAACTAGCCAACTGAAACTGGTCTGCACGAAAGTTTAAACCACCAGTAAAGTCCGATACTTCACTAATTTGTATCTGTGTCATTACTGATTTACTTTAAGATTTTTAGCCATAGTCTGCAACCAACCATTATAGGTAGGACGACCAGAAGTTTGACCTGCGTTCAAACGCAAATTAGCATGACTAGTAGGCTTACTAATATTAGCAGCAGCCAAAGTAACACCCTCATCAAAAGAACGCTTATATTCGCCAGCCATCAAAGTATCTTCAAGACGCTGATACACACGACTGCAAGCATAATACACTAAAGGGAAATGCAAGTTTGCACTTGCATCAACATTGCCCTCAGAAGTAATCCAATCAATAGGTTCACGATAAGCACGGACAACAAGAGTACGCACATTGTTTGGTTTAGGAAACAAATGAACTTTACCCTCCCAAATAGAATAAAACAATGGGTCACCACTAGTGTCATACGAACCAACATATGTTTGCTCAGCCATATCGTGACCAACCATATCTAAACGGAACCCAATATTGTTGTTATCTACAATGGAAACAACCTGACTAATAGGGTCAGCAGTAAAACTTGATATAGTGTATGCTCGTTGTTCGGCTACAGTATTGAAAGTAAAACTTTTTTCCAGAAAAGACCAACGCTTCTCAAGGTCCAAAATACGGTAATATCCGTCACGCAAATAAACATTCAACAAAGAATCTGGCAAATCCTCAGAATCAAGGTCAGTAATACTACGAACAGTATCCCTAAGGGCGGTAGCGGTCATTTGAACATAAGCCATTAGATACCTTCTTCAATCTTCTCGGCAACCTGAGCCAACGCTTTAGCCTGCTTTAAATGACCTGCACAGAACAGTTGTCCACGCACCTTGTTTGCACCACACGAATCATCGTTACCAGTACATTTGTCGCCCCGACCAATATAAGGTCCACTAGGGGCAGCAATACGGGAATTGGCTACTGCTGACAGGCTGTAGCCATCCACAGGTTTACCGTAAAGAGTATGGGCGTGAACAGTGTTGTTACTCATCATATAAGCCTGTAGGTTCCCTACGGCTTAGATAGACGGCTAAGGACATTTATATAAGCCTTTTTGGAACCAGTGTTTAAAGCAGCCTTACCAGCCTTAGCACCTTTACTTACAGGTCCCAAACCGTAAGTGGCAGCCAACCATGCAAGGTCGGCTGGTTTACCTTTACCAGATATAATGTTTTGTAGTTCAGGCAAAGCAGCCATACCACCTGCACCAGAATTAATTATTGCACCAGAATAATCGCCTTGTTTAAAACGGTCCCGTGCTTCCTGTCCAACAGTCCACGAATCACCAGTAGCCTTAAGACTACCAATAGGGTCAGATTTCAGCATGTTAACATCTTGTTTCAACATTCCACCCAAACCAGACAAAACAGCCCACAACTTTGCGCTACCTTTATCCAACATGCCCATCTTAGGTTGTGGCTTCTGGCTGGCTTTGTAATTAGTCATTTGGTCGGTGGACAAATCTTTAGCATAGTTTTGCAAAGCCTTCATACCACTATCTTCACCATATGTAGCCAAACCACTAGGCAAAATCTGTTGAATACTCCAAGGGTCAACAGGCTTAGGGGGTGTTGTTTGTGGCTTAGATTTCTTGAATCGTGCAGCCATAACTACTTCTTTGTTGGTGGGTTGCCGTAACGCTGAACAGGCTTACTGGACTTAGGTCTTACTGTTTCCTTCTTCAATTTTGCTAGACGAGCATCTTTTTGCTTGTCGGTCAAAACTTTACGGGTACGATTCTTATTTGCTATTGCAGCATTTTTATCTTGTGCAGCCCGCAAACGCATAGATGACTGTGTTTCCACAACAGGCTTATATGCTTTCTTTTTAGCACCAGTAGAAGAACCCATCTTTGAATCAGCCTTCTTAATTAGCCGTTCCTGCTGTTTACGCTGTTCTAAGTTAGCCAAACGGCGTTGAGTAGCCTTTTCGTCAGCAGTCATATAATCAGGTTTCTTACCTTCAAGACGCTTACCACGCTTTTCATAAGCCATAGCCTTACGGGCACCAGTATCAACCAACTCTTTACGGTTCATGGTACCATACTTTTCCATAAGATACTTTAAGTTACCTTTGGCACGAGTATTAGTCCGAGAAGCACTCTTCAAAGAATCTTTAGTGATGGCAGCAATGTCGGAAACAGAAAGGTCATACCCTTCTTTTTTAGCGTAATCTTTTACTTTAGTAATTTGCCTTGTCAACGAATCTCTTCGTCCTTGCGAACCCTTGGTTAGAATACGGTCTGTTGCATCAATGACTTTGTTAAACTTTTCTGTTTCTTGACCAAAGTATGATTTAGCCTTGTCAAGTTTCATTGAGCCGCCACCCCAGCGTTCATTAACTTCAACCATTTTTTTGTCAATATATTTTGTGCGGTTAGCAGATTTGCGAGCCGCCTTTTCGGCGGGTCGTTCAGCAGCAAGTTTAGCATCATATTTAGCACGGTCAGCAGCAGACTTAGCCCTATTGGCAGCAGACCTTTCAGCCTTAGTCATTGCTTTAGCGGGGACAGAAGCAGCCTTACGACCAACACTCTTAGTTGTTTTAGCAGTAGCCTTAGGTGCGTTAGCACTAAGGCGTTCTAATACCTTGCGAACAATGTCGTCGTAAGGACCCTTAGGCATTACTTGTTTCCCTTTTTCTTATTATACTTTTCACGCCCAGCCATACGGCGGGCTTCCATTTCATCTTGACGCTTAGCCCAAGCAGCCTGATTTTGTGCACGAGTTTCAGCCTTGCGTGCCTTAGCGGCAGCACTACTATCAGCCAAATATTTTTCACGACCAGCCCAATGCGCAGCAACATTCTTTTCACGCTTTTCCATACGAGTCATTTTGCTTGCAGCACCACTAGGCTTCTTAGGCTTAGGTGACGGCTTAGGGGCTGCTACACCACTCTTAGGTGGCTTAGGTGGCTTACGACCTGCACCACCAGTAGCGGTCTTAGCAGTAATCTTAGGTGCTTTACGACCAACAGATTTGGTTACAGAACCCATAGCGGCACGAACCTGTTTTTGTCCAACAGACATTCCCGAAGCAGCAAGTGCATCGGTGATGGCTTTTAGTAAAGCATTTTCGTCAATAGGTGGCTTAGCCACTAGTACATTGCTTTCTTAGACATCTTAGATGACTTAGCACCCTTAGACTTTTTGCCCTTAGGATAGTTAGAGGTTTTTGTCCCCGCCTTAGGTTTAGCATCGGCATGGCTGGACAGAATCTTATATTTGACTGGCATAATACTCCTATATACAGAAATGGTGGGAGATTGCTCTCCCACCATTATCGGTTTGTTCCCTGAATGGGGGTTATGCTCGGTAAATTGATACCGTGTTTGCGGCAGTGAAAACTGCAACATACGATGCCGATGATGCTGCTGCAACCGAAAAGGTTGCTGCTGCACCAACAAGTGTTACACCTGAAGCACCAGCGGTAACCACGATTGGGTGGGTTGCTGCGGCGACATTGACTACGGTGAATTGGAAACTTGAACCAACACCTTCGTCTGTGAACGCTGCACCAAGTTCCGCACCAGTTGGTGTGGTCAAGGTACGGGATGCTGTTGGGGTCATTGTGTACAGTGTTTTTGCTGCACCAGCAAGAGTTGCTGCTGTTTGCACGGTTGCTGCGTCAGTTGCTGCAACTACCGTTACCAACTCTTCTTTGAGTGCCCAAGCGGCGAGTCGTGTACGGTCAATTGCACCATCAGTGTTTGATTTTAGTGGCATTTTTTATCCTTAAGTTTAGTTTTGTTTTTATTGTTGTTATTATAATAATGGGGGCTTGCGCCCCCACTATAGGATTTTTTGACTAAGCAGTCTTAGCAGTCAACTTGCCTTGCTTTGCAGCATTGCGACAAGTGAGGTTACCATAACACATGATGAGTGCGTAACGAGCATCCAAGTCCTCTGGACGAACAAACTGTGTTTGTGCGAACCATTTGGACGAGTGACCAACCAAAGTTAGGTACTTGCTGTTCAAGAAGTACACTACACCAGCGGTGCAATGCTCATCGTAAACAACTGGAGCAGCCTTGAACAACAGGTTTTGGAAACCAGCATCTGCTGTCTTGGTGTCCGTGTAACGGAGTTGTGGTTGGAGCAATGCTTCGTACTTCTCAAACAAAGTCTGAGTTGTGAGAACCATGTCTGGGTGGTCGTTACCAACAGAAACGCTGTTGTAACCAGTTGAAAGTTGTGCAAGAGTCAACGCTGTTGCGGTGTTCTCTTCGTATGACTTCCAGTAGTCGTTACCAGTTGTTGCACGGTTGATACCGCCAACAGTTCCTGATGCTTCAACGATATTTCCAAGACCGTTCCAGTCTTTTCCATCGTTTCCAGTTCCATCACCGTAGAACATTTGGTTGAAGCCTTCACGCATTGACTCTTCAGCCTGCATGATTTTGGCTTCCAACAAGTTAATGATTTCTTGTTCGCCGTTGTTCTTGGCTTCTTCAATACCGCTGATTGCGATAGAAGCAGCGTACTGCTTCCAATCGTATTCTGCGGCAGTGATTCCACCTTGTGAAGTCAACGAAATTGAATCGTAACCTGAGTACGACTTAACTGTTGAACTTGTTCCATAAATGAGTGGCTCAACAATTTTGGTTCCACCATTAAGCATACGGATGCGACCCTTGTCCTGAAGGAAGTAGGTCAACGGGCGTGCCGTGAAGATGTTGTCCGTGAGTTGGTCACGATAGTTTGCGAGCGTTGTACTTAACAGCGCATCAAAGTTTGGGTTTGACATTATAGTATCTTTCTAAAGTTTGGTTGATAGTTTAACTTGCACCCATTTGACGCTTAGCCGCTTCCCAAGCCTCTGCTACCGATGTAATAGGAACAAAAGTTTCATTGGTTGTACTAGCGGTAGCCGAGGCTCCACCAGATACAACCGCTGCTGCACGCTTCGCTTCCAACACACCATCTTCAACCTTCTGTTGAACCTGCTGTGCTGACTGCTCTGTCCGTGCTTTTGCAACCATTTTATCGTAAGCAATTTGCTTGTAAACGCCCTCAAGGTCCTCGGTGTTCATCCGCAAAGCGGATGTCACAACTTCCTTGACATCAAAATCAGGATACTTGTTTTGCAATCCCTGAATCTCACGCTCAATAGCCTGTTGACTCTGGTAATCCTCAAACTGTGCTATACGCTGGTCAAGTTCACGATACTTTGCATCCTCAGGACTGTAATCTTCGGGTTCAGAACCCTGAACCATCTGTTGTGCCTGTGAACGGGTAATACCGTAATGTTGACTTAATAGGTCAATCGTTGCCTTAGGGTCATTTTCCAAAGCCGCACTAAGCGCACTAGCAAACTGGAACTGGTCCCGTTGCTGAGATAACTCTTGTGTTTTTCTGGTATAATCCGCTTGACGCTGATAACCTGCGATAGCCTCTGAAAAAGGAACTTGCAATTCCTCACCATCAACCTTAATTGGAACTCTATAATTAGAATATTCCTCAACGGATAATGTTGGTGTATCGGGTGCTTCTGTAATTACACTAGTTTCAGTTGACCCAGTACTTTCTAATACAGGTTCCGTTGCAGGTGTTGCGATTTCATCGCTCATTAAATATGTTCTCCTATAGAGTCCTGAATGGTTGCTCTATATATCCACAAGGCGTTCCCTATTGGGCTGGAGGTTGTCCTTGCTGAAGCATAGCCATCATATCTGGGGCAGGTTCACCAGCAGGGGCAGGGGCACCAGAAGGTGCCGCAGCCCCAGCAGGAGCGGGGACAGGAGGGGTGCCACCTACTTGCTGCTGAGGCTGGGCTAGAAAATCATCAGGGTTCTTAACACCAAAACCGAACTGTAGCACATGTGCCGCAAGTTTAGACATGTCAATAATACCTGCACCAGCAAACGGTGCCATAGCATCAACCAGTTGTAATGCCATTTGACGCTTAAAGGATTCGTTATGTGGTTGTGTTGAACCTGCTGCTACTTCAAAGTCAAAATCACCTTGCAAATAGTCACGGTCATAGTTCACCCAAATTGGTTCACCGTCACGACCCATAACACGGGCAACTTGCTCACCTTGCATAAACTGTTGTGCCAATTGTAACATGCGGCGTGCAACCTCGGCAATAGCCTGTTCTACAACAGCCAACTTGTCGCTGGTGCGTGCGTTTGCAGCATCTTGCATCAAGGATGATTCTGTTGCTGTGCGGCGGATTTCGGAGACAGCACCACGCTGAAACTCTGATACACCAGAAATACGGTCAATATCACCAATAATCATGTTAGACTGGTTATAGAACTCTGGTGGGTTAATTACCGCTGGGAAGGCTGTAACAACACCACCCAAAGGTTCATCACTAGTAACTGGAACCATAACATTATCTTCATCAGATTCTAATGCTGAACGACCCAATTGGTCAAACGCTGATTCCTTATACAGATATTTGCGGCTAAACTTTTTGCGATGATTCATCATCTGTGAACGAGTTTCGTTTAGTTCTCGTTGCAAAGGTTCAATAGATTCCAAATCGCCAATAGGATAGAAATGGTCTGGAACATCATAGTTCCTAATCATAACAAATGGTTGCCCAAACGCATAAGGCATTTTCATTGGCTTAACCAAAAACATGTCTGAACCTTCAGCAAAAACGCTCATACTATTTGAAGCAATATCGTAGTATTCCCAAATCTCTGCGTAACCCTCATTTTTGTCGTACACCTTACGGCGACTAGGGTCGTCCGTGTAACGGCTAACAGCCATAGGGGACACATCAATGCGGGCAGCCTTATTATAACGCTTATCGTTACGGACATCAGCAATAGGGCGGCGGATACGCTGCGCTATCCACTTAATGTCTTTCATTGATGTCGCATCTGGGTCCACAAAAATATCGTTAACAGAAACACGCTCAGCAAACGGACTGTCCTCACGAACAATAGTGTTCGGATGTCCGATGCCATCAGGGTTTGCTTCCGAAATCTCTGCTTCACCTTCAACTTCCTCCTCAACAAAACGGTAACCTACTTTAATCCAACCATGACCGAACGCCAGCATGTCTTTGACAGTGCGGCGAAACTCTGTGCGAATATCTTTATGTTTCCACCAATAGTTTACAACAGCCTCAGCAACAACACCCTGTGGAGCAAACTCTGCACTGGTAGCATTGACAGTAATCTTAGGGTAGTTAACAGAAATACTAGGTGAGATAACATTGATTGTGGAAAAGGCAACATTGACCAACATTTGGTCCTCGTTTTTGTAGTCATCAAAATGTTTTCCACGATACAGGTCATTCATGCGCTTCCAAAGCCCATCGTAACCGTCTTGTTTGCGCCATTTCTTTGATGCTTCAAGACGCATTTTAGCATGTTTTAGATGGTCTGCACTAGTTTTCTTAGCCATTACTCTGCATCCTTAATACCGTCATGCCAACCAATATGGTTGTCAATTTTACTACCAATTTTATCTACTTTATTTCCTATTACTCGTAGAAGAATCCTGCCTTCGGCGTGTTGGGCGGTGTTTTCTTTACGAAGTTTTTGTAATACGACAACTGTTGGTCCCGTGATAATGGCGACAATAATTGGAACCCAGATTTGCGACATTTGTTACATCCAGTTCGTGACTGGTTCAGCATTGTACCCGTTAATTGCAGCCTGTTCAACAGTTTGACGCTGACGCTCACGAATAGTAGGACCATGAAAATCTTCTTGACCGTAAGTAAACCCAAGACGCACCCCTTTAATATGGCATTTAAAACATGTAAACCCACGACGAGGAACCTCATCAACATAAAACGCTTTATTGCAATTTTCGCACATTAATTCCATCATAAAAGCACAATCTGTTCCCTAATTACCAAAAGGAGTGCGCTGACGCACATTATGGGCACCCAAAAAGGTTTTTTCTGGACCATTAGGACCAAACATATGTTGTTCCCACCACAAAAGACTATTAGTAGGAGGAGCCATATCTTGACGATACTCTGGAAGCCACACATATTTAACCATCTGTGCAGCAATAGCCAAAGAAATAACCCTGTCATCATGCGGTGACCCAGCCATCTTACCATTCTCCTTACGCACGAAGGTGCGTAACTCGGCAATAGTTAAACGGTCATACACTTCAATACTGGAATCACGCAAAACAGCACTAAGTTCATCAATCATCAAAGGCTTAGATGTAGCAGTTGTACGCCAACCCAAAATGTCTGTAGCCTCAGGACGAACCCTAGCCAACTTACGCTGCCTATAAAGATTCTTATAACCATATTTCTGTGCTGCTTTAAGAGTTGTTAAACCATGATTATTGTTTTCAATACCCAACAACGCATTATTATACCACCAACCCAACTCAGCCAACAACTCACCAAATAGGTCTGGTTCAATTCGTCCATGCCAATGAGCGCAAACAATCCCTGTAGTGGCATCAATTATGTGCGCTGAACTGTAGTCTCCGTGAGATAAACCTTCAGCAACATCGGCACCAACCACATAAACGCCTTCACTGCGTGGAAAATCCCAGATAGACAACTCACCAGAATCAACATAACGGAACTCACCATTACCGCTAGAGTACAAATGATAATACCCGTTATCTGGGTCAATAGTAACCATGTCGTCCAACATTTGTATATCAAAAACAGGGTTACCTGATTTAATAAAGGCTTCCTCGGGGAAAGATGGGTACTCTTGATGCAATTGCCAAGGGTGCATGTTAGATACTTTACTAGCATACCAATCTTCGTTTCGTTCACCGTCAGCAGACCAAGGGAAAAAGATTCCTTTAAACTTGTTGGTTCCAGTTTGGGAACCAACCCATAATTGATGATAAAAGTTTCCTGAACCGTTAGCAGTGGACAAACCGATAACACGACCACCGACATCGGCTACAGGTTCAATAGAAGCCCACGCTTCCTCAGCGTTAGGCAAAAACGCCCACTCATCCACAATAACCAAATACACCGACTCACCACGAGCAGGGTCATTACTAGAAGGTAATGATTCTATGCTGGATTCGTTACTGAAAACCATTTTAAGTTGGTGTTCAGTTGTTTGTGAAGGTCCACGCTCTTTCATCCACTGAGGCATAAAGCGGTAACCATATTTAGCCTTGGCTAACAGTTTGACAGATTCACGCTCCGTGCGTGACAACATAACAACAAAACGGTCTTGCCAAAAAAATGTTAACCAAAACGCATAAGCAGAAACCAAAGTAGAAAACCCAATCTGACGGGCTTTTAACACAATACTATAGCGTTCCTCCAACCAAACAGACACAGTTTCCAACTGTGCGGGACGCAACTCAAACTTTGTTCTACCCTTTTCAGGATGTTTAATAAACCAAAAATTAGAACAAAAATATGAAAACGCTTCCAACAGTTCCTCAGGTGTAGCACCTTCGGGACCACGACATTTACGAAACTCTTGTTCGTTAAGTAGTTGCCTTAATTCCATTTCGGTTCTCCGCCCCAAGGACCCCATCCATCACCGTAGCGGTTATCACCATAATCATATATAGCCATCATAGCCTTACCGCTAATGATAGGATTATATAACTCAGCACATTTGGTTAACACACCAGCCTCTTGCAAAAAACCCTTCTTAGAGTATCTATTAGGTTTGCACCAAAACTTGTTAATTTGAAACAACCCAAGAGAACCACCATTAGGGTCATTTTTGTTTATCGCCGATGCGTTGCATCGGGATTCACGCCACATAATATAATCCACAGCATACATCATGTCCTTGCTATCAGAAACCATCTCTATAATATCATAGTGTTCAACACATTTAATACTAGGATACTTCTTTGCGTGGACAACAGTAGGTGAAGCCAACGAACATATGGCAATAGCCAGTATAATTATTTTCTTCATAAAACCATCCTAAATGACCGTAGTCATTGATTGGGAATATTACTTAACTGATTCTTTCCAAGCCAACACGGCTTGTGGAGTATCATCTCCAGCGACATAACGGATATGCCAAGGTTCATCGGGAACAACTTCCCAAGACCAACCAAACTTTGCAATGTTATTAAACATCCATTCTAAACGCTTACCATTAGAACTGGCAACATCAACTGCTACACCCAACATGTGTTTTGAACATGTTTTGGCATCATCGTTTGGTGCAGCCAATGGCGCATTTTTGGGTTTCAAAAACCATTTCTTACCATTGTAGGTGCGTGTTGACGCACCAACAATAGGTTCTTGTTGATAGCGTTGCAGAAAACCCTTTTTTTGTTGCGCTATACTGCGAAACATATCACCGCTACTAGTCGGAGTTAGCAATATGCCATCCGCTTTAGCAGCAGCAACCAATGCCTCCCAAGCATCAGCCACACACAACTCTAAAGAACCACCACCAATAGACTTACGCAACATAGCAGGGGTCACCTCACTAGGTTTCTTGCCCTTAAGATGTGAGCAAGGCTTAAATGGTGTTACAAATAGTTTCAACTATTTGGCTGCTTTCTTAGCAGCCTTCTTAACAGTCAACGGCTTACCCTGAGAAGCCTTAGAACCAATAAAAGATGCGACTGTTGGGTCACCAATCTTTGTTGATGCCCACGACAAACCAGCAGCCACCAACGGCATAGCCATAGCAGTCAAAGCAGGGTCAACATTATACTTTACACACAAATAAACAACAATACCCAAAACACCACCCTTAGCGGTTTGGTCAACTGACTGATTACGATTATTCATTTTTATCTCCTAAGAGTGCACCAAGCATGTGAACCATGATGGCTACCAATGTGATTTGTATTCCCAATGTTCTAGTTGAACCAGACAAAGTGATTAGAACCATACCAGTTCCAGCCAATGTCCATGTCAAACTATGAATCTCGGATACAATTTTCTTCATATAGTAGTCTATTTGTTCCTTCTTGTACCAGCCGCAACAGTGGCTGCCCCAGCAGCAACTGCTATAAGGGTTCTACGAGTATCCACAGGAACAGTAGACCCCAACGGAACATAATCACCTAAACCATCATCAAACACATTTATCGTTTCCTCAAACGCATTTCTTACCTGCGTAGGAGCATCCTGAACTGCATCAACCAAAGCATCCAACTGGGTGTTATCTAATACGGTTACATCCAAGGTTTCAAAAATTTCTGTTGCCTGTTCAGCAGTTACTACAGCCAGAACTTCAGTGTTAGATGCTAATGATACTGCTTGGTCGGCTGTTACAGCCGTACCAAGAATCTGTTCAATCAAAGCAACCGCCTCAACCTCGGTCAAATCTTCTATAGAATCAACCACAGTGTCAAACTGTTCATCAGTTAAAGATATATCACCATCACCAGCGTCCTCCAAGGCTTGGACAAGTTCAAGTGGCAATTCCTCAAAGATTGCTGGCGGAAGCAACACAGGCAGTTCTGGTGCGTCTGGGAAGATATCTGGAGGTAGTGGCATCATGTCGGGGGGTTCTGGCATAGTGTCAGGTGGCTCAAGTAACTGACCAACAAATGGTAGTGTATCAAATGTCTCAATAGTAGGGTAAGTGTCAGGAGGTAGTTCTAATGTTTCTGGTGGATATGTTTCAATCTCTGGTAGTACGAGGGGTGGTACCTCTGGCATGGTTGGTGGCTCTATTTGTGGTAGAGGAACCGTTGCTGGCGGGTCTGGTATTGTCGGCTCTGGTTGGGGTATGTAAATTATTTGAGGTATCGTAATAGTTGGTGGGTTTGTTACAGTCACAGTCCCATAGGGTGCAATAGTAGTAGTGGTTGTCGTTGATGTCGTGGTAGTCGTGGATGTTGTGGTAGATTCCCATGATGTTGTTGTTTCCTGAACTGTAGTTGTGGTGGATGGCAAAGTTGTTGTAGTAGTAGTTGTGGGACTAGCAGTTGTTGTAAACGCCTCATCAGGAACCATAGTCCATCCCTGATTGTTGATATTCCAAGCAAGCATTACGCATGTTGACCCGCCATCTTCGTACATCCAAACATCCAAAGGATGGCTGTCTGCACTAATGTCTATCGGACCTGATGACATCCATGTGCAATGCTGATAATTCCAGTTACCCCACTCATTACCATTAATATTGATTATGCCACCGTCATCTGTTGCATACATAAACTCAATCGTATTATGTTCAGGGATTTCTATAAACCCCGTCATATGCACCATAAAATAGTCAACAGTGCAGTCCTCAAACGGTTCACCGTTGTAAGAACGGTTAATGTTGTTTTCTACTTCACTACCGCACTCGGTATAGATGTCATCTGACCGTGTAGGAGGTACTTCGTCAATTGTGTAGTAAGTAGTTTGTAGCCCTGCTATTGGTTCAGCGTGGACAGTTGGGGTAAACAGTGCAAGTATTGCTACTGGCGCAAATATCAGCCAACGGGAATAACGCATCTAAAATGTTATTGTGCCAGAACCAGTAAAAGTATAAACATGATACCCTGCACGACTTGATGAACTGTATGTTGGCGAACCTGTAGTAGCCAACGCTTCATCAAAAGCATTTGTGTAAGCAATAATAACTACGCCTGAACCACCACTACCCGAAGTGGCTGCGTTGTCGGATGAGGCACCACCACCCGAACCTGTGTTGGCTGTAGCGTCAGTACTAGACCCACCAGCAGTTGCACCGCCACCGCCACCTGCGCCGTTGCCGACTCCAGAAAAACCACCGCCACCACCGCCACCTGCTCTAGATGTATTCGTGCCGTTAATGCTGCTATTAGTGCTTGTTCCTCCAGCAGCACCTACACCTGTTTGAGCATTTGTTCCAACACTTGACGAACCACCACCACCTGAAGCCACATTGGTTGCATTGGCGGCAGGTGTGGAACCACCATCAAAACCTTGTCCACTTGTAGCAGCACCACCAGCACGCAACACACCTGACGAAGCACCTGCGCCACCACCCGAACCGCCTGCACCACCGTTTGTGTTGTTGTTGGCACCAAATCCGCCACCATTTGAGGTTATGGAACTGAACACAGAGTTACTGCCAACGGTACCGTCAGAACCTAAGCCTGTGCTTTTTGCACCGCCAGCACCAACGGTAACAGTTAATGCTGTTCCAGATGCAACAGCAAAAGATGCACTAGTAAGATATCCACCCGCTCCACCACCACCGCCACAGCCACCTCCACCGCCTCCACCGCCAGCAATAACTAGATATTCAACAGTTGGTGTTGGATTACTTGCAGCAGCAGACCAGTATGTTGCAACCTGACCAGTGTTATTGCGTTGACGCTTCGGTTGTTTCCAAGAAGCAACCGAAGTACCACCAGAAACGTTTCTTAAAAAAGAAGGCATGATTTAACCTTCCAAAGTGGGAAAAGCAATCCAAGACAATGATTCTTCATCCCAAACAAAATTGCCTTCAGGTTTCGGTGTTGGTGGCTGCCAATCATTATTGGCATCCAGCAACCAAGAAGGATAAGGTTGCAATGCCACAAACTGGTCTTTTACAGAATCGTAAGCAAAACCTACACCTGCATACTGTTTGCGAAAATTGTTGTTGTAAGAAGTTTGTACCCATTCGCCACCCAACAAACCATGACAAAAATCTTTACCCTTCTGTTCGCTTTCTACACCATCAATCAAAAGTTCATTGTTGTGAACAACAATAACATTAGTGACAATTCCATCTGTAATTTTTGCAAAGTGTGCCATTAGACCGTAATACTCCCTGTTCCTATCCAAGTATAAATATGATAACCACCAGTTTTGTTATAACTAGGTGAACCTGTTGTTGCTGTAGCAACATCAAACGAATCAGCATAACGGACAATAACTATGCCTTGATAACCTGCTTGACCTGTTCCATATAAACCACCACCACCACCGCCACCGTAGTAGGTTGATACGCCACCGTTGTTAACTGTTCCACCGTTTCCACCCCCACCGACTCCACCAGATGCGTCACCAACGGAGTTATTGCCACCGCCACCACCACCAGAATATGCGGTTGATGAACCAGTTATAGACGAATAATGTCCTGTGCCACCAGTTGAGTTAGAAGTACTATCTGTTGCTGCTGCTCCTGCACCTCCACCACCACAAGCCTTTGCACTTCCACCACCATAATTGCCACCTCTAAAACCCTGAGTCGGTGAAGATAATGTTCCACCGTTTCCACCACGATTACCACCACCAGATGAACCACCAACAGAGCCATCCCTAGCAGTCGCATCGCCATAAGCACCACCACCGCCACCAGTAGCAGTTATGGAACCAAGAACAGAGGCAAGACCATTACCACCATTTACTGTGCCACCTCCGCCAACGGTTACGGTGACAGCAACACCAGCGGTCACAGTTAAAACAGATTCTGCTGCTCCATTACCACCAGTAGTTTCACCAATAACAGAAGAACGGTAGCCACCACCGCCACCGCCGCCAGCAGGATAACTAGCGTTTACTGCGCCTTGACCCCCGCCGCCACCACCAGCAACAACAAGATACTGAAAGTTCGGTGTAGGTGCAGAAGAAACCCCACCAGCCCAATAATCGTTAACTTGATTAGTGTTGCCACGCCGTGAGCGTGGCGCAAGTGCGCCACCGCCAATGACCTTTCCTCCAGATGTATTTTTAACAAAAGAAGGCACTTAGCCAACCTTACGCAGTAATGCGGTTAACGTACCCGTAAACAACAATACTAGTGTTAGTTGCGGCATAAGCCGTAATAACCTTAGGGGTAGCATTACCCTGAAGAATAAGACCTGGAACTACTAGATACAAACCGTTTTCAGCCTTAACAGTATATTCAATTTCGTTTGTACCAGCAGTTACACCACCATACTGAATGGTAAGTTTGCGGTCAGTCGTATCATAGTTGACTGCATACAACCAAACTTCATCAATTGTTGCAGGAGTACTAGAACCTGTGTGAATAGTTGGACCAGCGACACCAGACGAACCAGAGTTAATCAATAACCCCAAACCGTTTGCTGTACCGCTTAATGCTAGTTTAGTAAAAGTTGCCATATACTATGTTCCTTCGTTCCCTAATTAATAAAAATCTGTTGCTCAACCGTATCTGTACGGTTAAATACTTCCAACTCCAACCACTCATCAGGGTCATTGTAATCAAAGTTTAATGTGTCAAACTCCAACGGATAAACCCGTACAAAGTAATCGTTTGCCAAATCGCCACGAGTTGCACCTGTAGCACCTGCTGCTACATAAAAATCATACTCTAGAGTCCCACGATACTGCAAACCCTTTTCAGACCAAAACGCATACAACAAGTCACCCAAAGTTTGACCCGTTGACGGATACGCCACGGATAGAGCCTCATACATGGCATCATTAGTTGTAGTCATTATCTGTCCTTGCTAACCTTAGTATCCAAACGAAACCTCTGCTCTGATGCTGCGCTAGCGGCAATCAACTCAGTCAACTCACTATCAGACAACTCACTGGCTTTGCCGCTATGTTCAACCTGAAGTTGAACGGGAGCCAAACGACCAGTAGCCTGCAAATACAACTTAGCCGAATTGTTATCCCCCTCAAGAGCACGCTGGAACAGGTTGTCCAGCAACTGTTGTGTTCTTTCGGGTGATTGCTGTTGTTCTGTTACTCTTCGTTCCCACTCGGATTTAAATATAGGTTTCTTTTTCCAACGCCTGAGCGTTGTTTCGTCTATAGATTCTTGTTTGGCATACTGGTTTTGACTGGATGGTATCCGACCTACTGATGGGGTACACAACCAGTTTAAAAACTTTTCTTGCCGTTCATCCAAGTTAGAGTTTTCTGACATTCTATAGAAGCGGTACTGTTCCCTAGGGGGACTAGGGGGAATGTTACAGTTGTGTTAATTCTTTGTTACATTTGTGTTACAGTTTGAGTGTTTTGTTGTGGGTGTTGGGTTTCACAAAAATGGTCGTAGGGAACAGGGTGTTTTGAGTATGGGGGGTCAGGGGGGACTCAACCTGTTGGTTTCGTCCCGTTAACGCCAGTGCAACGGGGCGTTAACCGAGATATTCTATTATACAATATAATACACTGGAATGTGTTTAGCGTGGACAAGGATGGGTTATGGAAGTGTTGAGAACAACCGTTGTAGTAGTAGGGTCAGTTTCTTTGACCTTGACAGTACTTGGTCTACTTATCAGGATACTGTTTAACGCTGTTGATGATTGGACACATAATGAGTTTGACTGATGAAGAGATGGTTTTGTTAAAACTGTTGAAGAAACCGAAACCAAAGAAGTAATGGGTTACACTAAGCCAGAGTTGCGTGCAAGGATTGTGTCAGCCGTTAAGGCTGGCACTGCTGGTGGTAACGCTGGGCAGTGGTCTGCCCGTAAAGCCCAAATAGTAGCGCAACGCTACAAGAAGGCTGGAGGTGGGTACAGTGGACCCAAGACCAGTAAACAGCAATCGTTAAGTAAGTGGACATCTGAGAAGTGGACTACCAAATCTGGTAAACCATCCACACAGGGACCTAAGGCTACAGGTGAACGATATTTGCCTAAGAAGGCTGTGGCGGCTTTGTCTCCTAAGGAGTATGCTAAGACTAGTGCTGCTAAGCGTAAGGGTACTAAGGCTGGTAAACAGTTTGTTAAGCAACCTAAAGATATTGCTAAGAAAACTAAAGGTTATAGATAATGGCTAAGACGGCAGCGTGGACAAGAAAAGAAGGCAAGAACCCTAAGGGCGGTTTAAACGCTAAGGGTCGTGCATCTTACAAGGCTCAAACAGGTGGTACATTGAAACCACCTGTCTCTGCTAAGGCTGCAAAGAAATCACCTAAGAAAGCGGCACGGCGTAAATCGTTCTGTGCAAGAATGGGCGGCATGAAAGGACCTATGAAGGACTCCAAAGGTCGCCCAACTCGCAAAGCATTGGCTTTGCGTAAATGGGACTGTTAGTTATATAAAAGATTATATAAAATAAGGGTCCCCCACAATTAGACCCCCACCCCATGTGACCAAGGTCATAGCATGGACAAGTCGTATAACCCCCCAAAACTAGTACCCCTCTCTGGCTCTAATGCAATAGAGTACCAGACGGAGCGTGCCGTAGCCCCCCCCATGCCCCCCCACCCGCATTAGGGTCGTGAATAGTGTCACAATCGTGCGGGAACACGGGCATCCGTGCGCCCACATGACCTTCCCAACCAAAAACGGTGCGCTAATCGCAGGCAGGCGGACCCGTGCGAAGCAGACCATTTTTCCAGTGTTCTATATGTGCGGGGGCGGGTGTGAGCGTCAAAGATAGGAGGCAACTGTTCGGCAATGCCACACAGTCACTAACGCTTACGGTGTGTGTGGCTGGGTGTGCATGTCAAAGAGTTGTTGTGTCGTTCGGCGTTGCCGAGTGACACGGTGTTCATGCCTGCGTTGGTGGGTGTGAGCGTCAAAGAGGTAGAGTGGTGGTTGCAACATGGTGTTGTGACATTAGGTGTTCGTGAACGAACAGCCACGCAAGTGATAGTCTGGGAGGACATCATGGCACGCAAAGCAAAAGCAGTAGTATCCGTGTTTGGTCGTTATGCCAAGTGCGACAAGTGGTGGACGGTTGCGTTTGATAACGCTACCGAGGTGTTGGAAACTGGTACGGTGGTGGATGTCCGTAAGGTGGACGGAAGCGAGAACAAGGTTATCATCCAGTCGTTGATTGCTTCGTCAATCGTGGAGTCGGATGAGCAGAACCCAACCTTGTTTTACACTTACACGAAGGTGTCCAGCAAGTAATCACGGTTGGTTGAGGGTACACGAGCAGTTTCCCCCTGTTCGTGTGCCTGATTGCACACCGTGTGCAGATATAATGTGACTGGGAGGTCATTGTGAGTAATGCAGTTATTGAGCGTAAGTTGTTACCTAAGGGCGTGTACTGTTGTCCACGCTGTGATAAGCAGGCTGAGGTGTTTGTGCGTGTTGTTGAGGTGGCTTGTAATCAGCATGGACAGATGACTCGCAAAGGGAGGAAGTAATGGAAGCAGTTAGGGTTGGTAGTTTCGTTGTGTATAAGGGTATGCCTAGTAGTCCTATGTTTAGGGTTGCTGAGGTGGATGGTTGGGGTCAGGCAGTGATTTATGAGTTATCGGGTCGTAGCAAGTACGCTAGGACTGTGGAAATTAGACAACTGGAGGTGGTGTGATGTTTAAGCAGGGTGATGAGGTTGCGATTGCCCATAAGGAGGGCATTTGGATTGTTAAGGACGCTGATGAACGCTTTGATAATGCTATGATGTTGGTGTGTCCTTGGGATGCAAGTGGGTTTGTGTTGTTGGCTGTTCGTGGTAAGGATTGCCAACTGTTAGACCCGAAGCATTGTAAAATCTACAAGAAAGTGAGTGAGTAATGGATGAATATAATCTAATGCTAATGATTATGGGGTTTGGTGCGTTTTGTGTTCTTATTGGCTACAGCATGGGTAAAGGAGCAGGGAAATGATGTCACGCAGAGATTATCAGGTGTTAGCAAGGTGCATAGAGTTGGTTGGTGATAATCATAGAGGTAGGGAGGGTGAGGTTGCGTTGGGTGAGTTGGTGGAGGATTTGTGTAAGCGATTGCACCTAGAAAATCCTCGGTTTGATGTGGAGAAGTTTGTTGCTAAGTGTAATGTGTCGTTGCCACCGAAGGAGGCGTAATGTTGCTTTGGGTTAAGACTGGTTATGGTTGGGAGGCTGATGCACCGTATATTGAGGGTAGTTATATTGTGCAAGGTGCAGTAGGTGAGGGGTTTGTTTTGACAAAGTTTTGGGATTGTGCTCGTAATGGTGGACAAAATCAGTCGGAGTATGAACATCCGAGGGTGTTTAAGTCATTGCGCAGTGCAAAGGATTGGTGTCAAATAGATTATGATGGTCAGTGTGGTTTAACACAATAATAGGTTTCCGTTGGCAATCCTGCCAACGGATTAGTATGAACTGGGAGGTTCATTATGAGTAAGCAAATATCGGTTAAGGTTAGTCGGGTTAAGTTGTTGGAGCAGTTGTCGGAGGCATTTCGTAAGGCGAAAGCACTTAGAGATGAATATGATAAGGCTTTGGTTGAATATAACAAGAAAATTGAGGGTGTTGAGAAAAAGGTGCTAAACAATTTAGGTAAGGGTAAAGTCACTGAGTTTCGTGATACTACGGGACATTATGACCGTGTGAACAAAGTGATTGAGTATCGGTTCACGGTGACTTTTCCTGATACCTTTTTCGTTAAGCCTGAAGCACCTGATTATCCTACAATGTTGAGTCAATATGACTTGAACGAGTTGGAGCAAATCATTAAAATGCTTGAGTTGTGTGATAGTGATACTGTTTCTACTGGCGTTTATGGTAATGTAGCCCGATACTTGTAATCGGGTCACCGTGTGGGGGTTCGTAGCCCTCACATGGTACAATTTGCACATACACAGATGGGTGTGCGTGTCAAAGATAGGGAAGTCGGCAACAGCAATTCCGTTGTTGTCGTATTATCGCCCATTAGGGCAGGAGGAAATACATTATGGCTGGGAAAGCGTTAATTGTTTTATCTGTGAACTGTGCAGATAAATCAGCGAAAGTCAAATATCAGGTAGAGTCGGAACGGGAGTACGATTATGCTCTGGTACGACTTGACCGCAACACACTCATTAAGGTTGTTGGGTTGTTAGGTCACAAGTTTGTTGGCAAGTCACCATTATCGTACACACAGTACGAGTTGAAGAACTTGGCTGATAAGTTGATGACAGACCGAACAGACATCGTAATGGGCAAAGGTGTTTCACCAACTCCTAGTCCTAGACCAGTTCCGACTGTGCCAGCACCTACGGTGACTGTCACACCTACTGTCCATGCTAAACCAGCAGGGATTGAGGATGCGTTGCGTAATGTTATCACTGAGGCTATGTCGGCTTACACAGAGAATGGCGTGGACAAGGATGTGGTCACTCAGATAGTGAATGAGGCTATCGGTGCTCATGTTGCTGAAACACAGAAATCCATTGACGCTTTGACACGGATTATCGCCGAGTCTAAACCTGAGGTGAAACACATTACGCTTACTGGTGGTGTTGTCCGTAAGATTGAGGGTCGGACACACTTCCTGTTTGATAAGGTGTTGCGTGTCGTTGATGCAGGGTTATCGCCTTGGATTACGGGGTCGGCTGGTGTAGGCAAAACCATGCTTGCCGAACAGATTGCTACAGCCTTAGGATTAGAGTATAGTCCTGAGTCGTTCTGTTCGCAGTCATCCAAAGCCGAGGTTAAAGGCTACAAGGACGGTCATGGATTGTACCAGTCAGTGGACTTTCGTAAGCGTTTTGAAGAGGGTGGTGTCTACTTGTTGGATGAGATTGACGCTGCGAACCCGAACATTCTGCTTACGCTTAACAGTGCACTCAGTAATGGTTGGATGATGTTTCCTGATGGCAAGGTTAAACGCCACGAAAAGTTCGTGGCTATAGCATCAGCGAACACTTACGGTAACGGTGCTACAGCCGAGTATGTTGGTAGGCAGGTGATTGACGGCTCTACACTTAATAGGTTCGTCAAGTTTGATATGCCTATTGACGAGATTATGGAGGCTGGTATCGTGAACGACCTATCGGTAGACGCTACTAGTGGTCGTACATGGTTGGACATTGTTCGTAAAGCACGAGCCAATGTTGTTTCCAGTGGACTCAAAGTTATTATCTCGCCCCGTGACTCGTATCATGGTGCGAAGTTACTTAATGCAGGGTTCACCTTTCAGGAGTGTGTGCCTATGACATTCGGTTCAGGTATGAAATCTGAACAGTATGCTAAGGTCATGGCAGGTATTACTATGCCTGCTGGTGGTGCTAGAGTTTAATGCTTGGATGTGGGTACACTCACCTACATTCCCAGCGTGGGTGGGTGTACCTGTCAAAGATAGCCGACAACAACTAGGAGGTAGTTATGATTACAGAAGTTATAGACAAGGTTCACATTGACGAGTTTGAGTCGTTAGGTGAGGCGTTACATTACGCTAAGGCTAATGACAATAGGCGTTCATCGGACGCTCAGCGTGATACAGATTGGGCTGGTTCACGGGACTTAAACACTGCTGTCCAACTGGGGTTGGATGGTTGGCATGATATTCGTCCTGATGTTGATGCAATGTTTAGTCGTATGGAGGAGCAAATAAATATGTCGCTTGGTGATGTGTTTGAGATGCGTTACGATTACAGTGGTGATAGTGTGGACATTGACCGTTTCCTTGTGGGTGACCCTGAACACATGATGGATTATGAGACTGTTCCTTCAGGTAGAATGGGGCGTGTCGTTCGTGTTTTGGTTAATGGTTCTGCTAGTGCGTTTGTTTCTCCCGAACTTATTAGACAGCGTGGTGTTTTAGCAGTAGCGTTGATTGATGTGTTATCTAAGTTGGGTGTTGGTGTAGAGTTGTGGTTGGAGTCTGCTACAGAGTATAATGACAAATTGCACTCACAACTTATCAAAATACATTCATCGGAGGAGCGTTTAGATATTGACAACCTGATGTTTAGCATGGCTCATCCGTCCATGCTTAGACGAGTCGGGTTCAGTATTCTGGAGCGTACTAGTTGGGCACCTGCTAAGCAGTGCGCTCAACTTGGTGCAGGTTATGGTCGTCCTCACAATTTAACTCAAGGTAAGCGCATTGGTGCTGATGTTGAGATTGACAAGTTACAGAACGCAACAGGTGACCCTGTTGTGGACGGTGTTGCTTACATTATGTCCACCATTAAAGGATTGGATTTATTGTAAGCACAAACAGTGCCTACGCTGCGATAGTAGGACGGGGGTTGGACAATGAAACTCCAACCCCCGTTAAATGATAACCCAAACAACAATATGGAGGTAGTTATGAGTAACAAAGTGACAGGATTATTGTTAAACGCTGGTGTTGGTGGTAGTATAGATACGATTACGGTTGATGGTTTAGAGTCAATTCAGAGTTATGTAGGTGGTACGATTGATGCCGTCAGGGCTGATGTTTCTGATGATATTTGTGCTGTCGGTTATGTTCATGATGAGGGATTGATACTAGATTTGGAGATGAACTGGTTGGCTAGTGCATTGTTTTCACAAGAAATTCGTGGTAATGTTGTGTTGGTAAATGGATACAACAAAAACAATTATTATGATGGTGATAATCATGAGTTTCCAGATGTTTTTGTTAGATACATGAAAACCTCTTTTCTGAAAAGAGTTGCTGATTGTTACAATGAATCACAAATGATTTCTGCTATGCTACAGTATTCTTTGGATACAGGATTGATTACTAAAGAAGCGATTGATAATCTTATGGAGGATTTAGGCGAGGCTATACAGTATGATGATGAAATAGGTTTAGCCGATTTGTCCGTAAAGATTGAAGAGATTATGTCCAAACTTGACAACACTATGGGTGAGGAAGCGTCCAATAAACTGATAGATGAAATCTACGAGTTCTTAGACAAAGAGGGCAAATGAGTGACACACTGATAAAAGTTGATGCCGTTTATGGTATGTGGCAAGGTGAAAGAATATGTGAAATCATGCAATATACCCATGAAATGGGGCATATTTGGACTACTGACACCATGCTAAATTATTTTGACAAATTACTGGAATGTTACGACTTGTATCGCAGCACTAACGGTTATGTGTCAGAATCGTTTGACGATATACAGCCATTAAGTATGAGTACTACAACTGGTTTTAATCTTGTGAACTGGAAAGCCATAAGGGACTCTGTAATGGATTACTGCATACAGTTCCCTGAGCGGGAACCGTATAGCATTATAGAAAAACTTGGTATAACTGTAGAACAATTCCAATGTGCTGTATCAGTGAACAAAAACAAAACTGTAATGAACTCACAGCAGTTTCGTTCATTCAGTTATGCTTGTTTGGAAGATAACCCAAACTTTGCCAAGATTGGTAGAGACTACGGTACTGGAGTAAATACTATGGTTTTTTACAAGAAACTATTTAGGGCAATAAAATTGGCGAGGACAGAAAAGATGATTGATAGTGGTAAGGTATAATGAAACTATCGGTTTCGGTACCTAGTACCTCAACCTTACTGTCCATGCTATCTAGTCTATTAGAAAAGAGAATAAATGAAAATAGATAATGTGAATAAGATAGTTTATGTTAGACAGTCTTGGTTAAATGATATGGTTATCTGTCCTGAAAGAGCCAGACTTGGTATTATTAGACCAGAGTTCCGTACTGGTAGTGATGCAACTATTATTGGTACCGCTATTCATGCTGGTATTGAGTCGGTGCTGGATGGTAGGTCATCGGAGTTCGGTCAAATGGTAAATGTCGTTGGTGATAACTACGACATTCTTAAGCAAACCAACTACAAAAAAACCAACATTGACGAGGACATGATTCCAGAGTATTTGGAGGCTATGTCATTAGCGTTTTACGACGACATTCTACCGAAAGTAGAATTAGGAGGCAAGGTTGAACATTATTTTAAGGTTCCTTTGGGTGTTACTATTCAGGACTATGCTGTGTGGCTTGAGGGCACGATGGACTACATCGCACCCAGCGGTCTTATATGGGACTGGAAAACATCATCCCGTGCTTATTACATCAAGGACAAACAGAAATCCGCTATCCAGCCTACGGTCTATGGTTATGCGGCGAAGTATGAGGGGTTAGCAAATGGTGATATTACCGATTTTAATTATGGGATTATGGTTCGTAGTAATCCAAGTAAGTCTCAAATTGGACATATCACCCGAACAGAAGGTCATTATAATTGGCTCAAGTACTTTGTTCGTGGTGCTGTCGGCTCTTGCCTTAAGGTGGGTACCGATAGCGAGTGGTTTATGAATGACAGCAGTACGCTATGCTCGTCATCATGGTGTTCGTATTGGAGTATCTGTAAAGGTGCTTTCAATACGAATGATTGACAGATGAATGTTAATCTAGTTATATCAACAACAAATAGGAGGAAAGATATGAGTGCCGTATCCAAAGACCAAAGCATTATTTTGCAGGTCGCAGGTAAGATTGCTGCCGATTTGACAACTAAGCATGAGGACATTAACCAAACTATCACAAATTGGTCTATTGCCTTTGATGCTGTATCAGACGCTCTGCTCACCACAATGGGCATGAATATTCTTACACCAGCACAAGGTGAGGCTATGGTTGTAGAAGCGTTTGGTGGTACTGTGGTAACACAACCAACACCTGCTTATCAGCCAGCACCTAGTGGCAATGGATTCCAAGTCCGTATCAAAGGACAGCAACACGGACCGATTCCCGAATGGCTACACAGTGAGTGTGCCAAAGTAGGAGTTACCGAAGTATGGGACAACCGTGATGGTTTGTCTGCCAACCCGAAACGCCCTTGGTTCAAGGCTGTTTCAGGTGATAAAGCCTTCTGGGCACCACGCAAGTAACGATAGGATACTATGGCTCCTGATTATTCGGAGCGTTGGGCTAAGGCGGGGCGGGGCGAACTTATCGCTCCGCCCTCCTCGTCTAAGGCTTCATACAACTATTATGTTCCGTTAGTAAAAGCAGCAGACGATTATGTTCACTGGGCGCAAACACCACACGAACGCATCTACCTAGGGTTCCCTGAGATTGATGCACAAATGCGTGGTATTGCACCATCAGAAATGTGTTTAATTAACGGTTACAGTCACAGTGGTAAAACATTGGTGCTGTTACAAATCTTGGTTGCTAATCGTGACAAGCGTGTAATTTACTTTTGTCCTGACGAACCACGAACCTTAACACTAATTAAACTGGCTTGCATAACACACGGTATTGATGCGAATGTCCTTGAGACTAATGTGTCATTGGGTGAACCCAGCAGTATTGCTTTGCTTCGTGAAACAGCGCAAGAGTTCTTTCCGAACCTTGCAGTGTTTGACCAGACCGTATCCCTTATAGATATGGAACGAGCATTATCTGAGTACACTGATGTTATCGGTGACCCACAACTAATCGTTGTGGATTACCTAGATTTGATTACAGGTGGTGGCGAGGACATTCCATCTAAGGCAAACAGTATCAAAGCGTTTGGTAAGCGACATAATGTTCCACTTATGGTGTTGCATCAGTCGTCCCGTACTGCTGGTGCTGACGGCAAAAAGATGACGATTAGTTCGGGTGCTTTCGGTGGTGAACAACAAGCAACACACATTGTTGGTGTACGCCGTAAACGATTTGAGATTGAGGGATATGTTCGTGACCTGCAAGAGAAACTTGACAGGGCTACAAACACGGAGCGTATTATAGAGAAAATAGAATCATTGCAATATGACCTGCGTATCCATCAGGATACGGTTACTGTGAACTTGGTTAAGTGTAAGCGTCCAGCATCAAAACTGTTGGATGACATGGACTTCACTATAGAAGCAGGGACAGGCAGATTGAACCGTCTTGACAACGGTGTACTACCGTACAAAGAGGACAGACCACTACCACCCACTATAGCAGAAATGGTTGATGCACAGTCAGAAGTAATAGACGCACTAGCAGATTGGTGACATATGATACCTGATTACCTACTCAAAGACTTCATAACTTTATTCAGAGGTCGTGGAGATGTTTACGGACATGACGAAGGTCGTTGTGTCAAAGCACCACTAACAGACGAAGTGTTCCAAAAACATTTCAAAGACGAACCTATTGGCGTGTATCCTATGGTGCCACATCACGGCGAGTATTATGTTGCATGGGGTTGCGTGGACTACGATACAACAGATGCCAAAGAAAATGCTATCAAACTTTATGACGCATTACAGGAAGCAGGTATTACATCGTGGATAGAGAAGTCCAGAAGTAAGGGTTATCATGTTTGGGTATTTGCCGAACACGCTGTCCACGCTACCGATATGCGTAATATGTTGCTTATGGCATCACAGGTAGCAGAAACACCAACAACAGAAGTCAATCCCAAGCAAACCACACTTAAGCAAGGTCAGTACGGTAACTATGTTCGCTTACCTTGGGCACACATTGACGACAAGTACACAGATAAACAGCGTATGATTTATCGTGAGCGTATCAACGACTGGCAACAGCCGTTGATACCAATGTTGTTCATTGACTTTGTTCGTAACGCTATGGAGAAGCGTGTATCCAGTGCCGACATTAAGCGCATTGCCGACATGTATGTTCCACCAGTCACAATCACACCAGATATTACACCAGACTACGAGTATGATGCCACGCTAAGCGAGGCTATGGAGTCCCTAAGCCCCCTAGGTAAGGTTATCTGGCGTGACGGTCCACTGAGCGGTAAGGACCGTTCCACTACATTAGCCAAACTTGGACATGAGTCAGTTCGCTCAGGTCTTAATCCGTCACAAACCAAAACGATTCTGCGTACAGCCGACAAGCGTTGGGGTAAGTATCACATTCGCCCTAACGGCGAATTAGAAATAGACAAACTAGTAGTCAGGGTACATTCATGAGCATAGAACAATCAAAGAAACGCAATGCACGACATGGAGCATACAAGTTCTGGACTTCAATTCCTAAAGCATCCGACATCAAAATTACTAAGGCTGATGGAACTGTTACATATCAGAAGGTTGACAACAAGGCTTATGCGGCTAAAGTTATTCGTAAGGCAAAATCATGATAGTACAAATTCGTTGCAGACAATGCGGTGTAAAAGTGAGTCACGACCCATTCAGTCTTAGGAGTTGTAACTGTGACCCAGATTCATCATCGTGGGTTGCTTTGGATAAAAACTGTAAACTTATAAAAGGTTCGGGTTCTAATGTTGAAATACTGGAAGAAAAATGACAACCATCCTAGCAATCCAAGGTGACGGTTACGCTGCCATAGGTTCAGACTCCCAGTGGACCGATGATTATGGGCGTGTCGGGAAAATGGCGCAATCAAAAGTTGTGACATTGGGCAGATACCTAGTTGGTATCGCTGGAGACACGAGGGGGGCAAACATTGTGCAACACATGTTTGTTCCCCCAGCGTTACCTGTCAAGTTGTCGGGTAACAAACTAACAAACCTTATGGTAACACAGTTTGTTCCCACATTAAGAGAGTGCCTAGAAAAAAATGGTGCAGGTCGTCCACAATATGATGACCAGCCAGCACAATCAGCCAACGACATCCTAGTGTGCGCCAACGGTGTTATCTACCAAATTGATACAGACTATGGCACTGAGATAGATTCATGTAATCTTTACGCTATAGGTTCTGGTGCGCATTATGGGTTGGGTGCGCTGCAAGCATTAATCGGAACCAAGAAACCGTCTATTAATACTGCTAAGCAAATCATTCTCAAGTCGTTAAACATATCAGCGAAGTTTGATAGTGGTAGTGGTGCACCGTTTTACACATTTTTGCAAGTTGCTAAGTAGTGAAACCACATTCCATATCCATTGAGATGAAACCCATACCGAAGGGTCGTCCAAGGATGACACGCCGAGGGCGTGTCTTTACACCACAAACAACCATAGATGCTGAAACAATTGTGCGTGAGGCGTGGACAGGACCTTGTTATGAAGGTGATGTAAGTTTGGTGTGCCAGTTCACTAAAGAAAGCGTAACTTTAACTGTCAGCGAAATATCAGAAGGAACATTAACAAAATCCACATTACGAGGAGACATAGATAACTATGTCAAGTTGTTGATGGACGGACTGAATGGAGTAGCATGGCAGGACGACAAGCAAGTCAAACTATTGATAGCAACAAAAGAGTGAACCAATCTGATTATGATATTGCACCAAAACAATATGACTTCCACACAGATTTACGGTACGGTAAGAAAGGTGAGAAACTTGTTGAAGAGTTTCTTGAAACCCTTAGTGGTGGTGCGTTTGAAGTTAAAACAGACCGTTACCGTAATGGTCGTATGGTATTGGAAATGGAACACAATCCCCGTAGGCAAACTGATGCAGAGGGTAAACCGTTATGGAAACCGTCAGGTTTGGCAATCACTAAAGCACGCTGGTGGGTCTATGTTTACACGCTTGACGGTTCGTTTGTTATTGTGGATGTACCACGCATTAAAAGGTATCTTAAAATTAACAAAGATAGATTCAACTCCAAGAGATACCACGATTTTGCTCACCGAAGCAGTAACCCCTCCAAAGGATATCTATTACAACCAGAAGATGTAATGGACATGATGATTAACCCAGCATATGACACAGTATCCAAGTTATAACAACCCGCTATCAGACGGCAAGGACATCCCTGATGTAAGGGAATACGACCCCGATAGCACAGAGTGGCTTATGATGCCACACCAAGTTGTCGTACCCTTGGTTGACAACGATGAACTCATTGAACTTGTGCGTGAACTTTTGTCCACGCTAGATGACATTGACCAACAGATGATACAATTAATTTATTACGAAAGAAAAACATTTCAAGAAGCAGCACAAATCATAGGCATACGAGCCAAGTCTCACGCTTGGCGTAAAACTAAAGCAGCAATGAAAAAACTGGAAGCCACATTACGAAGTGATGTGGGATTAATGGAACTACTGGAGAAAAAATATGACATCCATAACTAGAAAACATAACCACAAAAACTTTAACCAAGCGGCACAGGCAGCATATAACACTATAATCTCTGAAGCAAAAACAACCTTATCAGACCCACAAAAGTTTAGCCCAGTACAAACCTTTATCTCACGATGGGTTAAAGAATTATCTGAAGGCGAATACAATTCAGATGACACAGAGTTGGTTATAATGGTTTCCAAACGAGCAGGTGTAGAAGCAATGTACTGGCTAACAGAAAACTTAGGAACAACGATGCCTGACATCGTTGAAATTGTATGCAAAAAACAGCATGACTACGGTCATCAAAACATCAACAACTTTGGTATTATCGGTGTCGGTATAAGACTGTGCGACAAAATCGCACGAATCAAAAACCTAGAAAAAACTGCTACCCCACAAAACGAATCACTCATTGACTCATACATAGACATAGTAGGATACTCTATCATTGCTATAATGTTAGGAGAAGATTCATTCCAACTACAACTCAAAGCAGTATGATATGAGCAAATCAAAAAAGTTAAACCTAGAAATATTGAACGAACAACTAACACATTTGCATGCAGAACTAACCAAGGCTGGCGCACCCAAGGCTGCGATGCGCCGTGTAGAAGATATAACTGTGTCTGTTAAATGGATAGAAAATAAGTTCCATGACTGAGTTCAACTTTGACCCTGATGACATGACAGAACTGTCAGGAATATTTGCTGAAATGATAGCCGACAATGAGGATGGATTCATTATGGAGTTTGGTATAAGCCGTCTTGCCGCTAAAGAAGTTGTTGAAATGTGGACTCAAGCATCCAAAGGAAACAAACTTGCTCAAGCAGCATCATGGTTAGAGTACTCTAAAATTGTTGGACAACTTGCTAAAGCGTTAGAACAAGGAAACTACGGCTGAATAGGTTCTTCGGTTTGAGTCATCTGTCTAGACTTTATAACACCTTTAAGTTCTTTTTCAAGGTCTTGTAAGTTAAACTTACGCCTGATGGCTTCGCCACGCTGTTGCTGTTCACCAATTTGACGATACGGTACACCAAACCAGTTCAACACATTACCCAACCAACGCTCCTCAAGCGACTCCTTGCCACCCAACTTGCCACCAGTTACACGGAACGCTTGTGCCAGAGTAGGTAAAGCCTGCTCAATAATATAAGTAGCCCTAGGGTCAATCATCATCTTACCGCTCTCAGGGTCAATGTCAGCCCACTGAGTGCCACTAAGGTTATACAACAACTTAGCAACAGCAGACTCAACACCATTAGCAGTGCGCTTGTCACCAAACGGAATGTCCAACGCTACTTGCTTACCAAGCCATAGTTCTGCTGGAACCCGCAATAGCGGGTTTGCCATACCAATTAAACCACTAGGAGTACCAATGTCTTTGAGGTTCTGTGCCAAACGAACCATAGGTAAATCTGGTGTTAAGACAGCATTAAGACCCGCACCTAAAGGACCAGCCTTCTGAATCCAACTAGGAACCAATAACTCGCTATTAACAGGAAACTCACGCTTAATGCGTTCGTACTGAATGTAAGCCTTAGGACGAGTAACCATTTGCGAAACCTGCAAAGGAATGTTACGGCTAGTCCACAACCAAAACGGAACATACTTTTTGGCTCTTGCGTCCAACGCAGACAAGTCAGTGTAATCAAAGTGCACACGGCGAATACGGGCAACAGCCTCATCAAAGTCCATGCCACGCCGAACCGAATCCAACGCCATAGGAATACGCAAAGCGTTCTCCACAAAATCATTCTTACGACTATAGAAACCTAGGTACTTGTTACTATAACGAGTAACCACATTACCTTTAGCACCTTCAAGACTGAACGATGGCAAAGCCATATCATCGCTTTGCCCACGACCAGTAGCAGCAACAATCTTTTGAACCAACTCTGCTTCAGCCATCTCGGCATCGGTTAATAACCCAGCCCTAGCCATCCAGTTAGCATATGTTTCGCCAACAGCACGCTTACCTTTAGATTCCGCTTGTGCTCGTGCCCACTTCAAACCGATGTTCATTTCGTCCACGCCAACACCATCAGCGTAGTTCATGAATGCACCAGAAAAACCGTTACGCATAAAAAAGCCAACAGAAGCGGTAACATACCGCTTCCAATAGTTGTTTAAATTATTAGCGTACTTAAACATTTTTTCTGCTTCAGCAGTGTCACGCAACTTCCTAAGATTAGGTGCCCATTTAGCGGCAACCTCATCAGGAACCTGAACACCTAAACCTTTAAGTTCTTCCCAACCACGCTCAGTATCCTCAAAAATTGCTTTACCGATTTCACCAGCCCTAGCACGAGAAAGTTTTAAAGCATTATCAGCAATCTCATTATCAATTTTACCCAACTCAATTTCACCGAAATGAATCAAACCCACAACACGGTCGTAAGCATCCTTTAAGGCTGGGTCAAAATCCATTAAAGCACTATTCTCTAAAGCCCGTTCCATATCACGAACCCAAGCAGCATTAGAAGCACCAGTAGAACCCTTAGCAGGCTTACGATTCAACAACAATTTAACACCCTGACGCTCGTTATCAATCCTGCTGGCTACAGCACCATCCCAAAATTGCATAGCAGTAGCATTATCTAACAGAACTGGCAGTCGCTCTTCAAGCGACAGACGCATAGAAACAGCCTCTTCAGTTAAACCAAACTCATTAGCCAAAACTCTTTCAATCTGACGGTCAACATTATTTGTTTCTCTAGCAAGGACAGAATCCATTTGAGCAAGTTGTTTTCTTGCTTTCTTTATAGGAATATCTTTGCCTTCAAACTTTACGGTTTCGTTAGCACGCATCCGCTCAACAAGATTATCGGCAGGATTATTTAAACTATCCAACTCTTTAGCAAGGCTATCTCGTGCTTCTTGCACTGCTTGTAAGTCAATTCCTTCTGTGCGCAAAGAATCGCCTCTGGAAATTAAATCAAGTTCATAAGATTCTTTTGACCCACGCAAAATGTTTTCTGCCAAAGGATTGTCCATGACAGTTTGCCACTCATCAGTAACACCAAAACCAACCTTTGGGGTTGGTGTATCCTTGGGAAGTAATATAGCCCATTCCGAACCAATATCTTCCATGTCGGGGAAAATGGTACGCATAGGAACAAGAGTTCCCTTAAAGCCGCTATCAACAGCATCATCTGTTAATCCCCGCAGAAAGTCATTAATCATACCATTAGCAACATTGTCACTATTATCAATAGAGTACTCTGCTGCAATTTGTTGGAAGTTATTTTGTAACCAACCAAAGA
>Ga0209107_10000168_pt1 | contig 38364 bp, 47 predicted proteins | sample LakErihyJuly2011_2_FD_187460 | JGI IMG/M metagenome (GOLD analysis project Ga0209107, IMG submission 187460) | Freshwater microbial communities from dead zone in Lake Erie, Canada - CCB hypolimnion July 2011 (SPAdes) (version 2) | ecosystem: Environmental > Aquatic > Freshwater > Lentic >...
ACCAGGTGCGGGCTCTGGCGGATACAGCGCATCCATGAGCGCCTTGTCACGGGCTTTTTCCTCGGCATCCACCTGCGTACCAAATCCTACATACTCTGCGGGCAACGCCTCGCCGCGGACCCTGTACCACTCTTCGAGCGCCGCTTGGACTTCGTCGCCAAGAGTAACAGGGATTGCTCCCACGATCTCTTCGTCAGTGGGCTTCATAGGAGATGCGGCCGCAATAGGGGCGTTGCGCACGAGCACATACTTCTTCTTGCGCGACTTGACTGGAGCCACGGGCACCGGGTCGATTGGAGCAACAGCGGCAGTCTTCTTGACCTTGACCTTTTTACTAACGGCACGCAAGGCCTCCTCTGCCGCCGCCTCATTGCCGCTGGTCAGCACATAGTTTGGCTCCTCATTCCGCACCAGAACATACTTCTTCTTGGGCGGCATTCTACCGTATATACATAGTATTCTCTATACCTTGTATATACTGATTCACCGGCTTCAATTTTATCACCAATAACATCCACCTTCAATATCTCGTGCGCTCAGCGGCGTTTCTTCTGGTTTTGGATAAATCCAGTCATCGTTCCAGAATTTGGAAATAACTTCGTGAGTTTTCCAGCGTCGGCCTTTGATTCCAAAGAGGACTTGTATAGCACCACCAAGCACGATCGCTACTAAGCCTCGTCGTTTCAGAGCGAGAGCGAGGGGCATGGCGAGACCGCCGCAGCCGATCAAAACTAGGCGCGCACCCGTTTTCAGCACTTCAGTTTCCAGATAAGAAACCGCATCAGCCCAGGACGCAATTCCTTTGGGCCAACCTGCTCGGCCTTGTGCTAGGTCAGGACTGTAATAGGAGCGTATGAAATGCCAGTCGGCATCAGGTAGTAAATCAGGGCGTCCTTTCCAAATATGTTCCTTGAATTCTAGTTGTTCTTTCATAGACAAGGCAAAGGAGGATACGACGGCGACACGCTGTCCCTTTAAAACGCGCGTCCAAGGTTGGGGAGCATAATAGGGTTCCAAGGACCGCAGAGGGAATCGCTCGGCGCCAGGATTTATAGTATTCAAAAATTCAGCCTCTTTAGCCGCGAGGGGCGCATACCAGCCAACTGCCATGCCGTCGGCTTCTCGCACAGCGGCTGTATATCTATCGCGCCATTCAAAGAGGGAATCACGAGTTCGTGGAAAAATTCCAGCATTTCTTTCTAAAGTTGGACAGAAACGGTCTGGATGTTGTGTGTCCAATAGGGTCTCTAATTCAATAGTTCCATGGCGTCCAATGAGACGGCCCTCATTTTTTTCCAGTGCTGAATTTACAGTCTGGAAAATCCAGTCGGCTCCACTGAAAATAGCGGCCAGCCCAGAATCAGTTTGCGGACCGCTAGACATTTCCAGTATCTGTATTTTCAGTTACTGAATTTTCCTTAGACCCCTATAAAATTGGCTCCATATCCCCTTCCCCTAGAACAGTACAGCGACGAATACAATCAAAATGGCCCCCACTCTTGTCACGCACGCGGAGAAGGTTGCCTACCTGGTGAACTACCTCAAGTCCGCTTCCACACGACCCGTGATGATTGTGGGCACCGGTGGAAGTGGCAAGTCAAACGCCGTAAAGGAGGCCTCAACGGTAGTCCCTGTGAATATATGTATTTACTATTCTAAGGATGGCATGTCATATATTCATAGCCCTGAATCAAATGTGCTAAAGATGGTTATTGAGTCTCTGGGGACAAATGAGGACTATACGTTTGCTGGCTATCTGGGCGCGACGATTGTCCAGTTCGCCAAGGATCCTTCTTACGAATAACTTCAACAATTACAACATCACTGTGCTGCCAGCATAGGAGATGAAGCGCATCGTCTGGTTCGGCATGTCTAAATACCTCAATATTGATTTTGTTTTTGTATTCACAGAGAGAAATACATTTTCTGTGTGAGGGTATTGTGATGGTTCCACGTCCGCTCACACAATGCCATGTTCCATCCAAGTCCATGCCAGCATAGTCTGCGAGACTATATTTTTGGCCCTTATACACTGTAATTTCTTTACATGAATACGTGTCGGTTTCATTTAAAATCATAATTTTTCCCCATGAGTGAAATTCGCCCATATTCTTACACTATTATTTATACTACTACATTAAGTATCCGCAGCCAAATGAATACGGCCACTCTGGCATCTATAACGACCATTACGGCTGAAATTGCCCTCGCGCTTCATCCGATTCTTATTAAACAAATCGGCGTTGGCCTCCCCACACAACTTCTCGCGCGTCTCGGTACATATACAGTTCTCGGCACAGCCTTGAGCAGTCCAAATGACCGCAAGTTCTCGTGGGGGTCGTGGTCCAAAGCCGCCCAGAGCACGGCGCTCGGCCTCATGAATCTGGTCCACATTGGCTCCAGTTATTTCAGTTACCAGCACCTCCCAGCAGGTTCTGCGCTCGCGCTCTTTTACTTGTATCCCTTTTTCAATATTCTCGCGGGTGTGCTCTTCTTGGGCGAGTCTTTCAACACTGCGCTCTTGATACCAATGGCCCTCGCATTTGTGGGTGTGCTCTTGATTAGTAAGTACACGAAAGAGGGCGAGGGGGCGCACGATAAAGAATCCAAACCAAAAAATGTCATGCTCGGTGTAATTGCGTCGCTCGTTTCGGCGCTCACGGAGACGATGATTTTCATGGTCGCCAAGACGGGCGAGGAATCATCGGCATTTTTGCCCATCCTGCGTCTGTATCCTGCGGCCTTTGCTGGAATTATTGGCTGGATTGCGGTTACGGGTACAGACTGGAAAGCGAGCCTCCAAAACTGGATTCCGCTGCTCTTGTTTAATGTGTTCATTGGATTCCTCGGCTACAGTCTGCGTTTCTGGAGCATTCCTCGTTTACCAACGGCTGTATTTAGTATTCTGACCTTTATCGGTGTGGCTGCCGCGTATACCTGGGGGCTTGTGTATGCGGAGGAGAAGCCGTCAATGGGCGCTCTAATAGGAGCTGGCTGTATTACGGGTGCTTTGGCGACGATGGGATAAAATTGAACCCGCGCAAGCCGCCAACGAAAGGCACCAGCAGTAAAAAATGCGTTTCTACACGATTCACCGTTTTGGAACCATGGTGCGCTATGCGCAGATTCCTAAGGATTCTGCCCAGGTGCCGTGTGTAACGATTCCTCATATTACTCCAAAGGTGCTCGACCCCTTTCTTCTCTGGAAGGAGACGAGCAATACGGCTCGGATTAAGCACGTGGAAATTCAGGACACGAGCGGCGACACTTGGTTTGAACTCAAGTCTAAGACGCCCATTCGTAAACTCATGGACCTTTCAATCGACGTCATGCGGCTCATTCGGTGAACTGCCTACATCTCCGCAAATACATCGTATCCGCACTCGAGCCATTTTTCAATGCGTCGCGGCTTCCAAGCCTCCGCAATGAGGTCTTCTTTGTAGACCGCACAACGCTCTCTAATGGCTGCCGCATGGACTGAAAAGGCTCTACGGATGCCACCCTGTTTATTAATTTCATCCAAATCATACAGTTCCTTCCAATCTGGTGCGTAGATTTGGATAATATCCTTAAAAAACTCAAAAAGGGTGCTCAGTTTTGCTGAAAAGACAAGTTGTCTACATTCAGGTCGGCTCAAGAAGACTTCTGCCGCCAGCATTGTCATAGAGGGAGTCTCTTGGCGCATTATAATGCTCCGTAAAACAATCGATTTGAATACAATGTAGCAGGTGTCTACATCTTTTAGCATATAGTCATCTATACCGGTGCCGTTATCTGCCCGTAAAAAAATGTATTCTGTGAGACAGCGCATGTTGATTGTAGGCGAGTAATCCGTGTAGCGCATGAAGAGTGTGTAATAGTCGACCTGGGAAAGTCGCAGCAGAACAACTTGTTTAGCTGGAATTTCCACAAGGCCTCTGGAAACTTGAAATCTGTATTCTGTTTGTTGGCGCTGTGTTAAATCATTCCAGTGGTCGGCGGGTTTATTTCGGTCGCACCAGTCTCTGTAATAGTTGCGATGAATGTGGCATGATGTGTGACCGGGTCTCGCGACAAGTCTACAACGGCGCGGACCTCGTGCCCCACCAAACGCAGTACATTGTTCTTTTTCTGTTTTCGCCACCAAAGGCATTCCTGTTACTAGTGGATAAAGTAGCCGTGGTCGAATAGTGTGATAGTATGAATTGCGGACGGCGGAATCGCATACGCGTCGCAGCCCTTGAAGATGATGTCGAGGTGTTGCTTACAGGTGAACTGGCAGCAAATCTCGTCGCCCATTTCAAGGAACGAGACATTCTTCATCTTCTTGACCTGATCCAAGTTTCCCCTGAAACACACCATTCCACGAATCTGGAATGGCTTCAGAGTTGCCACAAGTTTCTCGTAGATCTCGGTGAGACGGTGAGTGTGGCCGATGAAGAGCCGATTCTCCCAACTTATCTTGTCAGGAAGCCGCGGCACAAAGCCCCAGGTATAGGGAATCTGACTGGGTACTGTCGTCATTTTGTATGAGTATGAAAGTCTGGGTACTATTCCTGGCTCCCAATCAAGAGGTCAATTTTCCAGCCGTCTAAAGGCCGTGTGCGAAAGGAAAGTAATAGACTTTTTGATGGAAAAAACAATAAGTGTTGAAGCAGCGGCTGAAGGGCCGCGTGTGAAGCCCAAGAGGCAATTAACAGAGGCGCAGTTGGCTGCGTTGAAAAAGGGGCGCGAGCGTTTGGCGGCCAAGCGTCAGGAGGCGAAAGAAGAACCATCTGAGGCCGCGATTGCCGCTGCTGCTGCGGCATCTGTAGAGGCGCAACAACCGGTCCAACCGGAACAACAACCTCAACAGCAACAAGAGGTTCTGGATGATAGTGAAGACGAGCACTTGTACACGGGCGGACTGTGTATTATAATGTAAAAATTATTTTGTTTTGTTTTGTTTTTTGACAAGGAGTGCCATATTACTCGTCGTCAGACTCCTCAAGATCATCGTAATTCGTCGTGTATCGCATAGGCTCACTGCTGCCGTTGTTGAGACACTCGGTGATTGCGGCATCCGTCACCAGTCGCTCGAGGCGCGCCCCCACCGCAAACATCTCGGCATAGTTGGTGTAGCGATCCTTGTCAAAGCACAGTGACAGAACAGTCCAGCCATCCATCTCCTTGGTGGCCTCTCGCTCGACCTCCTTCTCGGCCTCGGTGCGCTGCTCGTGGGCAATCATATTATTGACCTTCTGGGCAAAGGATGCCTTTGCGCCCCAAGCTCCAGCAAGTGGCTTAGGGGCCATACCGAAAGCGGGAAAGTCATCTGCGCACAGTGACGTGGGCTTCTTGGCAGCCTCTGCCGCGGCACGGAGGGAGGGTGGCAGATAGCCATTGCCACTCGCGGTATAGGCAGCTGAGCCACGAGGCACTGCCGTGCGGCGCGACTTGACAGTCTGCCACTCGGAAGAGTCGGTGCTGGTGCTGCTAGTCTCGATATCGTTGGCGCGGAACATTTTGATCGTATTTAGCATATCTTGGTACTCTTCTATACCAAGGCCCCCGCCCGTCAATTTTTCCATCATCATCATAAAGTAATACAATATACTGTTTATATCGTATTACGTAATATTTACAGGGCACGCAGTTCATTCACCATCTCTGCCGCAGAGGGTCCGCTACGACGAGCAGGGCGCGCCTTGGTAGGGCTGGAGCGCTTGCGACGGCTCACGGTGGTCCAGCCAGAATCCTCTTCGCGCAGAGGGTAAATATAGGTGGGCTGGTCCCAGCTCTCTTCCAGACCGCACAGGTAGCGCACGCGGGGGATTTCAACAGTAACAGTAGACATTTTCTTCTTCTTATCTTATAATATTCGCAACTGTTTAGATGCCTTTATCCAGCCGCAGCAATTCGCGCCAAACAAGGGTGTCATTGCTGCGGTCTGTGTGGCGCACGCGATGAAACGGCCCTTCAACGGCACGCGGCAAGCGGAGCCTATCGCCCGTGTAAAATACAAATGGAACATGAATCCATGAAGTAACCTTATCTTTAATCATATAGGATAACACCACATCATCATACGATTTCGCATATACGTCTAAATCTAATGCCAGCCCCTGTAAATGCGCGGCGACGTCAGAACTGAAAACCATACACATTCCAGAAATAAACTGAAAACGGTCGAGGCGGAGTGCCAAGATTCCTTGGGTGAGGAGATATCCGCCCGCTGCGCCCTGCTTTGGCCAGGACCCCAATAGACTGAAAAGTTCTGAAAACTGAATATATGTGGACGCATTGACCCGCACAATATAATCATATTGGCTCACATCAATAGTTCGTAACCCTTTGAGAAATTTCACAATCATGTGCGGGTTCATGGCTTTGGCTGGAAATGCTGGATTTTTCTCTACCCAGAAATCGCGAGGGCCGTCTATATAGTCGCTAGGCTTATCACCATCCAACACAAAGATATGGGGTATTCCATATCTCTCAAGTTGCTGCCGCCTCATATATAGCATATCCTTATAACAGGGCTGCTCAAAACTGCCTATTATAAATACAAATATGCGACACGCCATCTGCTTAGATTGAGTAAAATTGGTTATGTATATTTCCGCTGAAAAAGTAGAATGGAATCGCCACAGAATAAGGTAATTGTCATACACAAGGAGATAAAACCGCCTTCTATATTTGCGGCCGTAGGTGGCATGTATGTTGCCACGTGCGCTATGGGATTTGGAGCAGGAACCATGGTAGGCGCCTATGCGGGAGGTGCTTTGGGTTTGGCCGCCGCTGCTGGGGCGCCCGTCGCCATGGGATATGGCGCTGTTAAACTTTTGCGCGCCCTGCGTTAATGCTGGCTTAAACTTCTACAATAAATCTACAGTATAGAATGCCATCCTTTTATGAGCGTATTGTGGCCCTGTGGTATCCCGTGTCCGTGCCCATCCACGAGCAGCGTATGACTTGCTTCAAGAATCTCACCGCCATTCAAGAGCGCGCGCAAAAGGCTGAAGGTGATAAGACCGTGGTCGCGGAGTACAAGGCCGAATATGAGCGCTGCGAGCCCATTATGAAGATGCAGTAATATCTTAGACTAATGTAGGAAGGGCCTCCTAGCCCAATGAGCGCCGAAGAAATTGCGCAGCGTATACGGCCGATTACAGAAGAAAGGGCTATAGAGTCCTATAAAGAACTAAAAGACCTTCCGTGTAAATCCCGACCTGATTTATTAAGGCAAGGAGCGAAGGCTATTGATTATTTGACTTTCAAGCATCGCTTGGCAACAAAAACAAAGCGTCGTTCTTTTTTGGAAACAATACGAAACAAGTCCTCAAAAGACTATAAATATCTTCTAGGCAAAACACGCAAGTATCGTAAGTGGGATTCCTCAAATCCTAAAAGCCGCGATGCGAAACTTGCGGATATGTATACAACATTTCAGCTGTTATTTGGGTCTGTAAATACGATGCGCGCTTCTTATGCGAAATATATTTATTGTCTTGTTAAACCTAAGATAGGTATTCTTGATCCCTCGGCGGGCTGGACGGCGAGGGCGATGGCTGCTATGAGCATGGGGATACCCTATATTGGAATTGACACGAATAAATCTCTAAAACCAGCATATGAGAAAATGGTAAAAACATACGAGCCAAAGGCGGATGTTACAATGATTTTCAAGCCGTCAGAGTCAGTAGATTTTTCAAAGTATAAATATGATTGTATTTTTACAAGTACCGCGTATAGTAATCTTGAAGTCTATGAACATATGCCAGCCTATAAAGATGATCAGGATTTTATAACTAAATTTTTTATTCCAACATTCAAAAAAGCATGGACGCATCTTCAGAATGGCGGATATATGTGCTTGAATGTTCCAGAATGGATGTATAATACAATTAAGGGATGTCTTCCTAAACTATACAAGAAGGTGAAATATCCTATTATGGACCGTCACGCGACGCAAGCAGTGCGAGGAAATGCGTTAGATGTTGGAAAAACTACGAAACATGAATATACATATGTGTGGCACAAGGTTCGTAATACAGCCTTTGACGAGGATGCCAAAGGATGTGGTAGCATGTCTTAGAACTGGCAGCGCGGGTCCTTCTCGAGTCCGCGCCGCATCTCGAGCAGCATGCCATAGAGGCGATTCACCTGGTCTCGTAGGTCCAGGTGAATCACGGCTCCGTTCTTGAGGGCACTAAAGAATGTCTCAAACTCGCGGAAGAGTCGCTGCCGAACAGTGGACGAGCGAAGCATGAGGTCAGGATTCATGTAGCACAGTTCTCCCAGTTCATTGAGGTGGAATGCGCGGTCTGCGATGTCTGGCAGACTGGCAATGTGTGCTGCGCTGCTATGAAACTCGGCAACTACTCCCCTAAAGTGAGTATCGGCCACCATGCGCTCTGCCAAGTCCTCCAGCGCATCCGCCGCCGCCTCAATCCGCATGTGCTCGATACTCTCAGGATCCATTGTAGATTTGATGTATCAGGTTACGTATCTTTCTCAAGTCCCCGCCCTCTCCTTCAATTTTATCCACTCTAAAATAGAGAAATGCAACGCCCTCAGGGTCACCCTTTGTATGTTCCGCAGCCAAGAAATACCAATGTATTGGGCCAGAGTATTTGGGCTCCTAGGAGGTCAAATGAGGCCGTGTTTGAGTATGAGCGCACGGAAGGCATGGGAAATACGCGAAAAATGGCTACAAAAATGGCGGAGAATTTAATCGGACCCAAAGGCCCTATTGCGCAATCCAAGTGGCCCGGTCACTCCCAGCGTAAGAGTCGCAAGAACCGCAAGAATCGCAAACAAAGTCGCAAACAAAGTCGCAAACAAAGTCGCAAGCAGCGTCGCTAAACTATTTCTTCAGGATCCATATCGCCCTCAATGGGTACGATCTTGACGACGAATCCTTCAATAAGAGGCATAAAAGTGCCAGTATAATGCTTGATATTGAGAGTATGATATCTCTCAATACCAAGAAGAAGCAGGGCGCACATTGCGCTCGTGAAGAAGGCTAGAATTTCGAGCGACATTTTTCATTGTGTGGGTGCCTTCATTCCAGGAGCCATCGCACTCAATTTTATGTAACAGAGTAGATGCTTCTAATCGGAGCAATACTTGTCTTCTTTTTGGGACTCGCTTACTTGTTGAGTATACAGCGTCCCGCCCCACCGCCTCCTAAACCAAAAACTATAGAGGAAGCACCTAAGATGCCACTGTCTTTTGTGGCTTCTGAAGCTGAAATTGTGCCATCGCATGCGTCCTATAGCAACAAGTTTAATGATGTTATAGGCAACGCAACATCTGGAATCGCGCCAGGTTCCTACGGTGTTGCGGAGGTTGTCATCCCGTCAGACTGGTACATGTTTCGCACGCCGCCGACGGAGTTTGATGGGCCGTATTGGCCCAGCGGTTCCATTGAACCGGATTTCATTTATCCTGGAGCTGACCCTAAGAGGCCTCTGCGCTCGCAGAATTTATATGCCAGTCAAATCGTCGCTTGTGCCACTTAGACGACCCGTCTCGCGCTCAGCATTACACTCCTGGCACAACTCGCCCCCGCGCGTGGGGTCACCGCATGAACGGCAGAGACCAATGCGTGTCGTTATGCCACGGCGGCAGCAAAACCGAAACCATTGAAAAATTGTCAGTTCAACCATTGTGCGTATATATAGTAACAAGGAAGTCTTTACACTCTCTTTGCTACGATAGACACTAGTGGCTTCTTAATAAGCACATACCGCGTAGAGCCAGCGGTTGAATCAATTACGATTTCCATAAGGGGCGCCGCGGGCCTCTGGTATCCAGGAGGCGTCGTGATGGGCAGCGTGGGCCCAGGAGCCAGGACTGCGGCGAGAGCACGTGGAATGAGGGACGGCATTCTGATGGCTTTTCTTCTATCGTATGTAGGTACTTTTGACCAGCCTTTATACCGTCTTCAATTTTTCGGCCGCAAATGGAAAAAGGCAGCAGCACATCTTTTTCACGACATTATATATTATAGTATGGTTTAGTACTCATCATCGCAGCAGCCGCAGTCATCACAGTCGTCTACATACCCATCATAGGTTTCAGCAGCCACAACGGGCTCAGTGGCCACATAGGCCTCGCGCAGCCTCGCCTCCATAGTCTTGGAGGGCCAGAACTCGAGCCAGAGGCTGATCGTGTAGGCGCAAACCTCGCCGTCATCCCAGTCCAGCGTCTTGTGCTTGACAACTCGAAAGTACTCATCCGAGAAGGCCTCAGCAAGTCGCTTCATAGCGTCAGTGTGCTTGAACAGGTACTCGGCGCTGTAGCGAGATGCGGAGACATGGGTCTCGTACCCATAGTACTGAGCCCACTCGCGAGAGGTTGTGAAGCCGTCGTAGGGCTTGTCGGCCCAGGAGGTGCCCTCGATGTCGTGGCCGTACTCGACTGTCTTGTAAGACCACAGCGGCACCTTGAGCTCGGTGTTACGCTTGGCCGCCGCAACCGTATCGGCGAGCGCATCCATCACGCGCTCCTTGTGACCATGACCGAGGATGTCCATGAGCAGATTGTCGGCCTCGGCATTCAGGACTGCCATCCGATTCTGGTGGGACCGGTCAGACCAGGCCACCAGAATCTCGTCGAGCACATTTGCGTCGAGCGGCTGGAGGGGGTCGCGACGCTTCTCGCGAGCAGGAGCTCCAGGAGCAATCAGCTGAGCACGGACCACGGGGGGAGGAGTCTGGGGCTCCTCGCCACCCCAGAAGAGCTCGTTCTCGTCCTTGATCTCGATAGTGCTGAAAGACATTTTGAAAGTGCTAAAGATGTAATCTGAAGCAGGTGTGCCTTCTACTGGACCCGACGCGCCCATCAATTTTTTGTGGAGCATCTATACTGTATATGTAAATTGCTATATCGGCGGTATATTGTCCAAAAAGATTTATGAAGATTAAGTAGAGTGAGAGCGGATCTATGTTTAGAGCACCATCTAGAGGGCGACGCCCAGCAGCACCCGTAGCAGCGGCACCTATAGCAGCACCTCCAACACCAGCCGATTTTCTCGCATTATTAAATGGATTTACACAAGAGGCCGCCGTAGCAGACGCCGACCATGATTTTTCAGGACAAAGAGCGGGTTCTAGTTTATTTAGAAGCGTTTATGTTGATTCTAATTTTACAAGAATTGGTACACCTGGCGACAATGCTATAGTTGGTATTAAGTCCGAATTTGATATATTGGCAAAATTTAGACCATTTAATACCCCCGCTTCAACAAATTTTTATAGGGATCCATCACCAGCAACATTCCAAGCAATTTTGAATGAAGTGGTGCCAGAAGCCGCCCAGTCCACGCCGCGTGAAATAGGAAGATTTAGAAGATTTGAAGGTGATGATGAATATATTGTTGAGGCATCATTAGTGGCAACAAAAGACGCAGATTATGACTGGAAAAGAACACCTCAAGAACTCTATACGTTTATGAACCCTCATGGGAAAGATGAAATTGCATTTACTATAGATGCGTGTAGCGTAAAATTTTATGAGCACATGGTTGGTAATACTGGTCAAAGACATACAGATAAATTAAAAGCATATTACTTATTACCACGTGAAGGAATTAATGATGCGGCTGGCAAAGTAAATATCAAACCGCACGAGAATAATATAGTTGAAATTGAAGTAAAAGAAGATAATGAAGATAACGCCCCCTATAATGTATTGTATCCTATAACGGATACGGCAAGAGGTAATAATTTAACAGAATTAGAGTGTTTTTTCTCAAAGTTTAATTTATCTTTAACGCCAGTAAAGGCCGAGAAAAATGGCGTTCCATATACGACATTAAATATTACAGATAAAACATTTACTCGCCAAGTCATGGTTTTAAAGCATTCAACAGAAGATTCGCACCCTAATGCAGTTCCAACCCTTTCGGCATATATTGGAAGTTTGATAAGCACCTTGACAAGTAGTACTAATATTCAGCAATCATATTATGCGGCACTTCAACAAAAGCGCAGCGGTGATTGGCTTCAAGTTCTCGCGTGTTTACAACCTGAACGGTTTGGGTTGCCAAAAGATATGAGGCCAATGATCGTTTCTGTAGATAAAATTTGTATAGCATATGCGCTGTTTGTTGGAGTTGACGCATGTTTTACATATTATCAACAAAATAGCAATAAGTATTGGCTTATTCGATTTCATAAAATTATACCTACTGGTCGAGATGCGCCAACAAAAGAGGCCAAACTTTTGGGTTTAATTACTAAATTTCCTAAACCAGCGGATGTGGTTATGGTAGATGGCGATACATATGCGGGGTATAAAACAAGATATACTGAGCAATATACTGCTATAGAAGGGCAAATAAAGACTGAGTTTACTGCTGAACTTGCGGCCGCCCCCCCTGAGGGCCGTGGTAGTAGCCTTGAGACAAAAATAAAAGCTATTATCACCAAGGCAATGAAACTTTGTGCCTTTCGCGTAATTCTTCCTGAATTAAAAGATGATGATAGTGGCGGAGATTTTCCCTTTACAGCCGATGCCCCTATACCCCCTGATAGTTATGGAACAATATATGCTCAATTTTCTAATTATCGGCATAATTACATGTGTTTAAAAGAAGCGATAGATGCTAAAAGAGGTGCTCCTGGTATAGTAAATGGTGAGACCGCAATTAATAACTATATTGCGTCATTAAGTAGGGTTAGTAGTGCTGCAACTATTAAAAGGCAAAAGTTAATTGATAAATTAAAAATATTTAGTGGCGTCTTTTCAGGTTCAAATTCAGAAATAAATGGTATTGGTATATTTTCATTTTTAAATCAACAATTGAATCCAGGGGAGAAACGGTCACTAATTGATACGTTGCGTGGCTATATAGGAAAAATAGGAGAAGAAAAAAAGAAAATTGATTATAACAAACTTATTGATACATTAAGGTATTTAACTGATATTGATGCGCCTATTGCCGAGAATACCGGTGTGTTAGTTCCAGAGCAACCGCTAGTACTAGTACAAGAGGGCGGTAATGGAGACTTGGGTGCCTTACTAGCACTTATAGTGACATTATTTGCGTTGTTATATTCTATGCTAAATACTGATAAAATTAATTTAAATTTTGAAAGTTCTGTATTACTCAATGCAATTGAAGCGTCAATGTATCAAAATCCTGAGAATGATACTTATAATAAGGCCGATATTTCAGATTATCGTAGAAAAGTTCCGTTTACACGTTGGTCTGCCGCATCCGCCACTGAGGCGCAGCGCACCGTTCTCACCAGATCTGCCACGCCCGCCAGGGGGGTCATCCCAGGACGTTTCATGCGCGACCCAGTCCCAGACCCTATAAATGACAGTCTTTTTGTAAGTGATTACGGCCCCACTTTGGCAATTTTGCGTGGAAAACCAAGTATTGGACCCAGAACGGCCGATCAATTACGATTAATAAATACTACATTAAACCGATTACGAGGTGTAGGTCAAGGTGGTGGTGGCCCTTCACAAGATTCTATATTCAATTATTTTCACAATCCCCTTACATCATTCTATTTCTTATTCCGCGATCTTGGCTGGCGCTTGACACTTGAGGAAATCGGTGAACATGAGAGTTGCGTTCGTTTGTCACAATTATTAGAATACGTGTTATTCAAATATCCTGACACACAGGGATACACCTTAATAGAAAAATATTTATATTGGAATGATTTGGAAACATATTTTCTCTATTTTGACTCCACACAGGGGCATAGTAAGTGTGTCTTGTATTTCTTAAGAGATATAATGTTCAAGGTTCGCGATACGTATCTAAACAGGGCAGAGACTGCTGAAGAAAAATATATTCAAATATCATCTATAGAAGATGTATTTAGCGGTTTTGAAGTAGATACGAGTGTAGCGATAAATGACCAAGTAACACAAAATCTTGAATTAATGACAGAACTTATTGAAAAAATAAAAGAAGTTGAAGATGGATTTGGCCAACTGTTGGCTGTGGCACAGCAAGCCGCCGCACAGCAAGCCAAAACAAATACATCATCTGTTAGAAATACAAGCCGTAACTATAGAGGTAGATTATTCAATTCACCTAAAAATAGGATGCCAGCATTTGTGTCTGCTACAGCAGGTGGCTCTCTCCGTAAACACCGTACACAACGCAAAACCAAGTCCAAGCGCCGTCACGGTCGTAAGACCAAGAAACGCAAAAATTTTGTGGTTTGATTTTGCGGCCCTATGGGTCTTTTCTTTTGTTTTAGTTGTGTGGTTCTGTTAGTGTTTAGGCACAGGGATCCTCCGCCTTGCTGTCAATCTTGTTCTTCTTCTCGTCCCACTGACCCAGGAACTTCTTGGTCTTCAGATCATAGAGGAACACCTTGCCGTCAATGTCGATGCGCTCATACTTGGTGGGCTTGTCGGCGCCCTTCATGGTGTGCTCCCACACAGTCGGCTTCACCTCCTGCTCCTCCGCCTCAGAGCCGCTGTCGCTGTCACTGTCGCTCTCTGCGCTGCTCACGCTGCTGGCGTCGTCGTCATCAGCAGGCTTGGCAGCAGGCTTCTTAGCAGGCTTAGACTCGCCACCCGCAGCCGCCTTCTTCGCAGCACGAGCAGCGGCGGCCTTGGCACCCCGCGCCTTGAAGAATGCGTTCTTCTCCTCCTCAGTCATTCCAGCCAGCTTAGACTTCTTCGTCTTCGCCGACTCATCCTTGACAGGGGGGTTGACCTTCCACTCCTCAAACACAGCCACAATCTGCTCGCGAGTCAGCGCAGCGATGGCGTCGGCCTTGTTATCGGCCGTCTCCACGCGCGTGTCCCACAGCATCTTGCCAATCTGCGTCCGCGCCTTGACACTGCGCATCTGCTTCTTGGCCTCAACATCCAGACCATCCGCCTTGGACATCTCGTCCAGGATGGGCCAGACGGTCTTGTTCACCAGGGCAATGTAACTGTCAGGCTTCACCTCGCGCTTGGGAGCGTTAGGGTCCTTCTGCTTCCGCTGCTTGCGCTTGCGCTTGCCGCCGCCATCAGCGCCGCCCATCCAACCCTTCAGGTTAGAGAGCAGCGTCATAGCGAGGTCGTACTGCGCAGTCGCATCCAGCGTCTTTGCCAGGTCCATGACGCTGGCGATAGAGGAAGAAGACTCGGTGATAGAGGCCATTTTGAATGCTGATTACTGATTGCTTATTTCCAGGTTGTACCCTCCTGAGCGGCCCTCGGACCCGTTCAATTTTTTGCCCCGTCAACCGGTCAACCCAAATGGAAAAAGGTCTGCGCACACCCTAACTTCTGTTTTTTCTGATTTAGCAATTGTAGCCAGGAATCGCCACTGTTGGCCGTGTCCTGATACACTCGTTTGTAGTTGGACCAGCCATCGGCCACACGAACTTGGTGGGGCTACGGCTATTGTGCCAGTCCACGTGGTACTTGGAGCGTGCGCGACTGACAACAGGGGGATCCTCGTCATCCTCCCAGTCCCAGCAGCCCTTTCCACAATACTGCCCCACATAACCCAGGAGTGTCACGGGCCTCGCCGCGCCGCACCCGCAGCAGTGTGTTGCCGTAAGCAGGTCGCGCATCACAGCCCTGAATACGGGGCGCATAGCTACCTCGCGCTTGTGAGGAGGAATGTACGCCATGTCGCTTGAGTTTGCTAGTCGTGTGTGGTGTTTGTTCTCGGTGTCGTTACTGTAAAATGGAATTCATGACGAGTTCAATTTTACGGATGTCAAGTTAACCCAAACTGGAAAAAGAGCCTTGCGACGCCTCTTCTTTCCGTTTTTATGTTTGTTTGTGTTTAGAGCCCACGATACTTGCGGAAGGCCTCCACCACTGCCCACACCTGGTCGTCACTCTCGGCAAAGTAAGTCCAGTTGAAGGCCGTGTAGTCGGTTGCGCACAGAACACGGCGGTATCCAAATGCGGTCCTGCTGATGATGCTCATCATCCCTGTGATGCGGCAGTCGATCTTGTGTGTCTGGGAGCCCAGACGGAACTGGGGATGGCCCTTCTCGTCCTCGCTGTAGATAGGCGCGGTGTCTGCCATTTTGGTCGTTGTTTGTAGTGTCAGGATGCGTACTATTTCAATAGTAAGCAACCTCTTTCAATTTTATTGACAACACCCACAAATGGAAAAAGAGCCTCGCTGCCTCTAACTTCCGTTTTTCTAGTTTGGTTTACCACCCGTGACGCTCGCGCCATGCCGCAGTGCCCCTATAGCAGTGGCAGCGGCACGTATCAATACACTCGCCGCAGGGTTGGACTCCGCACTCGCCGTCACACTCCTCCTCCCCGCAATAGTGAACCGGTGACTCGGCGATGAATGCCGCCCAGCCGCTCTTGATATCTGCGACGACCTTGGTCTCCTGCTCGGCAGTGAGTGTGGCGTCGCTAATCATCTCCTTCAGCTTGGTCAGAATGTGTGCCTCGGCGTTTGTCTTGGTAGACTTGTGCTTCTTACAGTCCTGGTAGAGCGCCCTGAGGTCGCGCTCATCGTAATCCTCGCCAGCCTTGACCCACATCTCACTGATCTCATGGAACAGCTCCCTGTGGGGATAGATGACGCAGATACAGAAGAACTCAAAGCCGCACTTGGACGTCATTTTAACCTGTGATTGCTTATCGTGTTGTGTGCTCCCCCCGTGACCTTCTGAGATGCCAAGAGCGCATTCAATTTTACGTTGGGGTCAGACGTGTCAAGAGTCAAGCCAAATGGAAAAAGCGGCTTGCGACTATGCTTCGCTGCCTCTTCTTTCCGTTCTTCTATTTGTTTATTGTCTTTGTATGTGTTCTATTGGTTTAGGCGAAGGGGTTCTCGGCCTTCTTAATCTTGTTCTTCTGCTCGTCCCACACACCGAGGAACTCCTTGGTCTTGTAGTGGCACAGATAGACCTTGCCGTCAATGTCTGCGCGCTCATACTTCTTAGTCTCCTTGCCCTCCATAGCGTGCTCCCAGATATAGGGCTTCACAGCCACGGGCTCGGCGTCCTCATCCTCAGAGTCGCTGGCCTCATCCTCAGACTCTGCGGGCTTGACAGGCTTCTTGGACTTCTTCTTGGTGACCTCCTCGGCCTCAGACTCAGACTCAGACTCAGAGTCGGCGCTCTCAGCAGCAGCCGCCTTCTTCGCGGCGCGAGCCGCGGCAGCAGCCTCGCCACGGGCCTTGTAGAACGCCTTCTTCTCCTCCTCGGTCATGTCCGCCAGCTTCGCCTTCTTGGGCTTGCTGTCAGAGCCGCTGGAAGCAGTGCTGCGGGACTTGCGGGGCTTATTGGCCTCAGGAGTAGCAGACCACTCCTGGAAGGCAGCCACCGCCTCCTCGGCAGTCAGGGCCTTCACGGCCGCATCAGCCTCCGCGCTCTCCAGGGCAGCGAACCGATCCACGAACACCTGAGCGACCGCCTTCTGGGCACGGCCCTTCTTCATCAGCCGAGCAGTCTTCTCATCAGCCGCCTCGGCGGCCATCAGAGCGGGCTTCACGACGTGAGTCAGGATGTTGTGGAGGTTGGCCTTGGACCTGGGCTTCTTGCTGGAGGCCTCAGAGCCGCCGTCCTTGGGCTTACGCCCACGAGGCTTCAGGGGCCCAGCACCGCGCAGGATGCTCATGATGTTCTCGGCCATCCACCACTTGTCGTCTGCGGACAGGCCCTCGAAAGCAGTCAGCGCCTCGGCGCGGGTGATGGGAGTAGTAGCCATTGTGCTAGCCAACCAAACGCCTCCTACGAGGTCGAATTAAAGGGATAAGGCTGCGGGGGGTTGAGCAGTTGATTGTTCGCTTGCTCTCGTTGTCCGTCGTGCCTTCCTGGGGTCGGCGGGCGGGCGTTCAATTTTATCTCAAAGTTGACGTGTCCTAGCCCCCTTCCTAGGCCAACCCTAAACCAATTTTTTCAAGAAGTTGAATATGCCTAGGCCTTTCTAGGCTGGCCCTAGGGTAGACGGCTGTCAACTTCAAGATAAAGTTGAACAGCCGCGCTAGGCCTTCGGCCCCTCCTCCGCTCGCCGCCCCCGCCCCAGCTCAACGGCCGCCCTGCCCCTCCTCCGCTCGCCGTCCCCACCCCCAGCCTAGCCCCATGCCTAGCCCCACGCCCCAGGATGGGAAAAAGCCCCAGCGGCAGTCTCCTCTTGGTGTAGCCCTCAGGGCATGTAGAGCGGGTCGTGTACGGCGTCGTACCACGAGGTCCTCGGCTCCGTGTAGAGGCTGATGAAGTGGTCACACTGCTCCGTAGGTGAGATCGCCATAGTTTGGGGTCTTCAGACCAGCAATGCGGGTAGAGCGACGAAGAGTGGTCATGATGTTACGATGAAAGGCCAGCGGTGGTATTCAATGTGAGGCACTTCCAATTTTACTGACCTCAATCAAATGGGAAAAAGTCCGCCACTTTCCTCTTCTATTTTGTTTTTGTTGTTACTTGACCACTTTACGCCACATAGAGCGGGTGAGTGGTCATCGCCGTGTACTTGTACTTCCAGAGCTTGTGCTGGGTCCGCAGGATTCGGCTCTGTGTGGGAGTGATGTTGGCCATGGTGGAGCCACTATTCAGAATCTCCTCCAGCTTGTTCATGACGGCCGTGCGGAACCTTGGATTACGCAGAACCAGAAGCTCGTTGTGGTAGAGATACTGGAAGAGCCGAATTACGCACTCGGCCCTATTTACCAAACTAGTCTCCAGATCAACTGCGCCAAGATACTCATACACCCGAGCGATATTCTTATCAAGCTTCCTACACTGGTCCCAGGTCAGACCAGTGTAGGCACGGTGCTTGGCCCAGTGACTCGGCGGAACCCCATAGCCAGGATAGCTCTGGGTCCTGGCAGCGAGACGCGCCGAGCGCCTCAGGGGCTGTGCCACTGGAGCCACAGGAGCAGGAGCAGCCACAGGTGCTGCCACAGGTGCTGCCACAGGTGCTGCCACAGGTGCCACAGCGAGTCGCGCCGAGCGCCTCAGAGGCTGCGTCACAGGAGTAGCCATCTTGGCGGCGATGCGGGCAGAGCGGCGAGGAGCGATCATTTTCAAATGTGTTATTCCTAGCAGTGTACTTGCCCTCAGCGCCGCCGCGCCGTTCAATTTTTCTGCCATCAAGAATGGAAAAAGTCCACCGCTTTCATTCCGTTTTTTGTTTTCAATTACGCAATATACAGCGGGTTCTGGGGAAACTCGCGTACCATGACGTTGAATTCATTATATAGTCTGACGATAATGACCCGCTGAGCAATGAAATAATCATAAGGATTATGCTGAACACTAACATACAAGTTCTTTAGCATGCGCAGGATGCTCGCACGCACCGTGGGCGCCCGAAGAAGAATCAGGGGATGCTTCTTGATATACAGAAACATGTCAACAGCGTAAATGGCGCTAGTTGTGGGAAGCACAGTCTTTTGAATTTTGATGGTGTAGTTCTGTATGCGCGTTCCATCCTTGTCCAGTTGCTTACACTGCTGCTCGGTGAGTCCCCTGTAAGGAGGAAGCACACGGTCCTCCTTCGTATATCCGTCTGCCGAGTAACACGTAACGGTGGGCTGGGCAGCGATACGCGCGGAACGACGAGGAGTTGCCATTTTCAGAGTGTTGTATCCAGATGTGTGTGTACCGGACTTTGGTGGCGCCGCCTCCTCAACTTTTCTGCCGTCAAATTATTTGAATAAAATAAATGTGCCAATATTTTTGAGTTACAATGCCCTCATCAAAAATTGGCCACGGCGGCCATGGCCAATCATGGCAAACCCAATGCAAACTAACAAGATGAATAGCTCCTTCACTTATTCTGACTCTGGGGAGATCGCAGAGTACTGCGACCTGAATATGCGCATTCTGATGCGCGAGCGGCAGAAGATTACGCAGCGAGGCCGTCTTACTGGAGATGAGGACCTGCGACTGGATGAAATCGATGCCGAACTGGAATACTGGGAGGACATTCTGAACGAGCTGGAGTAAATATAATCAAGAATCAATATGGTAAGTATTCAAAAAACATTTTTTGATAAAATTGAAGCCACCATTCTGCCACAAGAAATGTACGCGGCGCATCATACCTCAACACGCATATAATGGAGCCTATTATTGTCAACGACCTGATGGCGAAGGAGGCTTGGGCGGTGGATCAGTGGCTCGAGGAGGATCTCTGGAGCAAGAATCGGCGCGCGGCCGCCATCCAACTCGTGAGGAAGGCTGCTACAGATCCCATGTGCGCCCACTGCTTCCGTCGCAACTGCCACAGCATGGACTCGACGCCCATCCATGGCCGCAAGGCGCTCAAGAAGTCCAAGATTGTGAATGGGCCCAAGCGGAAGCTGTCTCCCAATTATGACACGTCGTCTGACGACGAGCCCGCAAAGCCCGCAGACGATCGTGTCTGAACCGCACCGTCTAAGGAAAAAACGTAAGAATAACTAGGAATGTTGTATGACATCGGCAGAGTGCCGTTTTTGCCTTGAAACAGATACAACTGAAAATCTTCTCTCGCCGTGTTTGTGTAAGGGTTCGTCAAAGTATGTCCATAATAGTTGTCTCATGAATTGGTATACTGCAGAGCCTACCAGAGGGATTCGCTGTAACTCATGTTTGACTGAATATGACCGCGAAGGCACTCATAGTATCGAGTCGCTTCATACCCCACATATTTTCGTGTTGATTAAAATGAATCACCCGCTTTTTTCTATATTGTTATGTCACTGGATTCTCATACTTATGTTTAATACATCACGAAGCATTATTTATCTCACGGATATAAAACTATTCTATATTTGCTACCAGGTCATCAATCAACTTTTTATATTTTATGAATTATCGGGTCTTGTATATTATGTGAAAAATAAGCACATGTATATGAAAATGTGGCTCACGCGCGACCGTGTTATGCTGATGTTCTTACATTCGTATTTGCTCGCGACGCTTCCAGAGACTACATGGATAGGTGGAATGGCTGCTGAATATGTGGTGTGTCTGTATTTCCACACGCATTATAATATTCTTGAGACGATTAATCGTAACTATACGTTTCGGTTTCTTTCACGCTAGCGGTCGCAGAAGTCATAGATATTCAGCGTATGGTCCCCGTTCTTGGATACAAAGAGCCCATAGACGCCGAGGTTTGCCATTCCAGCAGTGAATACATACGTATTTCCATCCGCGTCAGTGAGCGTCTTTTTTAGTGGCGTAGACTCCATACCCCTCCAACACTCCCACAGCATCTTGTCAGGAGTGTAGCCCGCTGCTGTGAGGACGACCTCTGCGTCGGCCACGAACTTGAAATAATTATCGGCGGAGTTGGAATTCATTTTGGTCTGGTACGGTATAAACTCCGCGATCTTGATTCAATTTTATCTGTCTAAGATAGAATCAAGAATGAAAAAGATGTCCCCTTTTTTAATTGTGATTGTGAGTCTGTTGCTGATTAGTTTTGCTGGTTATGTACTCACTTGGGCCATTCCGATCGAGTCTTTTTTCGGCGCGCAGGGCGGCGAGATGGTTCAACTGGCCGCGGGCCATGTACCTACAAGAGCTGATTTAGAAGACGAGAAGGAAGAGGCTAGACAGGTTGAGCGGGAGATGGTGGAGATGACTGGAGCACCCTTCTAAGTTATACTATGACAAGTAGAATGCCCAAGACGCGTAAACAACGCGGTGGCGTCCTAAAAGCTCCCAAAAGACATACCTATTCCCAACGGCGTGCCTTGGAAAGAAAGCGCCCTATTGGACATGAGTTGCCCCGACGTGAACCTCTTATTAATTGGGTTAAACCGGTGCGCCCAGGACAAGCACCAAATAAGGATGCTAAAATGAATATGGCTATGAATAAGGCTGTTGCGCAACTAACGAAAAGAAAAAAGGGGGTGCGTAAACTAAATCTAACTTTGAATATTCGCCGCAACAATTCTACGGATGAATACATGAAAAGTATTAAAACGCTCTTACACAAAACAAATGAAATTTTAAGAGAACCAACCGAGGATTATGACGTTGCGCTAGAAATTTCTGAACAATTAAAGGGGGAATTGAATGAATTGGAAGAATCATTGAATGTAAGAAAAACTGCGCTAACTGCCGAAACCCCGCCAGAAGAAGTTATTGAACGGGTTATTGAGCTGACAAATAAATTTAAAAAGCCTAAGAATACTATTTTGATTGCGGTTACAGTTGACGGTGCTGTTACAAAGGCGAAAGGCGCTCCTGGTGCTCCTGGTGCTGCTGGTGGTGAAAATGCCAATGTGGGCGAATTGGCCGCCATGCTTGGCGCTCTAAAACCTTTTAGAGCTTAAGAAAAGTTGACTATGGTACAGTAAATGGATCCGCTTGAATCTTTGCCGCATCCGCAGCCAGTGACAACTACATCTCCATTATTTTTATCAGCTGTATTTGTATCGTATATACTATATATAGTTGTTATGATGAATTGTCTGCGTCAACAAAGAGCGATTATAATACAGAATAGTGTGCGGCACTGACTTTGATCAGGTAATCAAGAAAAATTGATGACCACTGACAGTCCATGCCAAGAGTACCCAAACGAATACGTACAAGTTTTAGTAAGAATGTCGACGACTACACTTGAGCGGATGATTCACGAGCACACGCCTATGATTCCCTGTAAGGGGTGTAGGCCTCATAATACGTTTCTTCACGTTGCGGCGCTTGTTAAGCGGGGCAAGGTGATTGCTCTTGCGCAGAATCGCGTAGGCTCTCGTAGCAAGGGATCTGGGTATAGTAACCAGACTATTCATGCCGAGAGGGCCGTGGTAAAGAAGCTGGGCGATATTTCTAAACTGAAGGATGCGACCCTGTGTGTGTGGCGGATTTCAGCGGTCAATGTTCTTCCTTCAAAGCCCTGTAGCGAGTGCCAGGTCTTTCTTGAGAAGTGTATGAGTCAGTACGGCCTTCGCGCCGTGCAATACACCGATTCCATTTTGCCCCTGCCTAGCGCGTAACTCTATCACACCCCATACATGCCTTGTAGCATTCGCACAAACCCCAACCATTTTTTCCATGGCATTAATGTAATTCCATTGAGAGTAATGGCCCTTTTTATAACCGGTTCAAGCCGTTTCCATGCGCCAGTGATATCACCCCCCTTGTATCGGCCAGCTAGTTCTTCAAATGCCACAATGGGTTTATTATTCCCTTCGTTGATTTCATTATGGAGGGCCCACCAGTAGCGGCGAATCCAGGGACCTTTTAAAGCATAGGGCATGGAATTCAATGCTGAGGGCTGGTGATCGGCCAACCAACGGCCGTAGTGGTCGTGACAAACATCGCACGGCAATGTGTTTTGTATGCTTGTTATAATGTTTATCCAGAGGCGCATTTCATCGGTTTGTAAATTCAGATCTTTCTGATTTCCAGCCAATTCCGCGAGGCCGTGGAGGAGATTCCAGAAGAGCGGCCCCCACTCGGCAGTCTCGGGATATTTTTCAGCTGGTAATTTACAGGCACAAGGCATTCCTTCTAGATTTCAGTATTAAAGCCCTTACGCTGTTTACGCATAGAATGCGTCTATCGTGCGCGCTTGTCGCGTGTAATGATAATCCCAAGTATTTGGATTTCTGGCCAGTTGTAAAACAAGCATGGTGGGATGTTGTGGGCATTCCGTGTATTATGATCTATGTTGCCGACACAATTCCAGAAACATTGAAAACAGACCCTGCGGTGCGCCATTTTAAACCTATTGAGGGATTATCCACTTTGATACAAGCGCAAGAAATTTCATATTTATATCCTTGTCTTTTAAAGGGCGATGGTAATATTATTGTGACAGATATTTACACTCAACCTGTTGAAAAATGTGAAGCGGGTATTAAATCAACACATCAAGGAATACCAGTTGTTCTTACATATGATGGCGGATTTTCTCCATTGTCCTTGTCTAATTTATTTAGAATTAAAACCTTAGAAGATATATATGGGCGTCTACATGAAATCTCTCATAAATACCCACCTTCTACAAACTCTAACCCATGGATTACCATATTAGGTTCTAAATCTGAACCTGAACCTAAACTTAAGAGATATAATACAACTACGCTTACATCTGTTCATGAATTAATTAATTATTATAGAACAAATACATGGCAGAAGGGGCAACAAGCTGAATTTGAAAAAACAGATTTGTTTGTAGTAGAAATTACGGATAAAATAACGGAGGTGGACATTGTCCAAATTAAAGATATAGTATTTCCTAAGAAAATATTAGTTTGGATTCCAGATGATCTTGAATTATCCGCAAAAAAGAGCGCAATACATTATAAAATGCTTGAATATAAAATAGATAGAATGTTTACTAAAACTGCCGTTTTAGTTTGGAAGTCATCATTTACAAATGCTCCGCAAACAAATAGGGATAATTTCTGGGGTATTGGGGATATGTTGCGAGGAGTTATTGGCGTCTATAAATTATCTAAAAAATATAATTTTGATTTAATCGTTGATAAGTCATTACACCCGTTATCTATGCTTCTAAAGAATGATAGGCATCGCTACACTCCTTATTTAGAAAATATACAGGAGTCTGTAGGGTTGTGTATGCCACATGATGTGGAACCAATGCTTTATTATAATCTGATTAATAATCCTAATAATAACTGTGTGTGTTTTTATTCGAATATGCCTCTTGAATGTTATGATGGTGAAATTACAGATGAATTACGACGTTTTGTTGACTATGTTCTTCGTCCTATGCCCTCTTTCGAGGCCTATATGACGAGTAAGATGAAAGAATTGGGTCTTAATTCTTATACTATTTTACATTATCGTATGGGCGATGATGAAATGGTCCGCAAAGAGTGTAGCCATGCCGTATATGAAAATGCGTATGCGCATTTAATTAGAACATACAAAGATACAGATATTGTAATGTCAGATTCTGCCGAGTTCAAAGCATTAATTCGTAAAAAAGGGTCACAAATTCGTGTGTTGGACACCAAAATTTGTCACGTGGGACTAGAACAATCCTATGAGGCATTACGAGATACAGTATTTGAATTTAATTTGCTCAGAGGTGCAGCGGCAATCCGCTCATATTCTAGATATAGCTGGGTGTCAGGATTTGTATATGCTGTTCATAAAATCTATGATATTCCTCTAGAAGGCCAGTGTGATATGAACTTCTAGATACGCCTAATAATCGGAACATATATGTGTTATAGAACTTGTTTTTTCTATACCACAACTATTTTCGGGCATCATAAATACACAATTTTCTATTAATGATTTTCCAGGATAAACAATAATATCTAGATTTGATGTAAAACAATAGTCTTCTGTAGTATGCCAAAAGAAGCAAAGGTTTCGACCTTCTTTACGAAGATTAGCAAGTTCTTCAAATGCTTCTTTATTTTTGGCATGAATCCATAGATAATTTGAGTATTGTAATATATAATCAAACTCAATGGGGGTATTTGGCGTATCATGCCCTACAAACCACGTATCACGAACTCGCCAAATATCTATTTCTGAATATAGTCCTGTCTCTGCCCTTTTTTTAATATTTTCAAGATTATTTTCTAAAGTCTTATTTGGACCGTTTGTTAAACCACGATGCGCAATTCGTGTGGGTAATTCAATGTAAAGTAATTCTTTAACGTGCGGTTTCCGCATTAAGAGTGTCCCATGTCCATAGTACCAGTCTGATAGGGTACATGAACCAAACCAGCATTCATCCCATCTAGATAGGTCTTTTTGTAATGCTTCTGCTAGCAGGGTTGGTAGCGGACGAGTCCACCGAAAGAGCGTAGAGTGAACAATATTGTTCATGTAAGGGGGGGTGTATTCAATTCTATTTTCTTTACAAAAGGTATCAAGTGAATCACGTAGGCGCATGAGATTTTGTAATTGAATAGAGTCGGTGGGATATCCGCGTAGAGCAAGACCGGTTGGTGTTATTAATAGACCACGAAAGTCTATCTTGAGACCATTAATCGCATTCATAAACTCTTTAAGTTTATATTTATCTGGTATATTAAACTCATCTGGTATGCTGTTAAAAAATCCGGATAATTGATGGAATGTAAAATGGAGTCTTCCTTCACTGTCTTTGGGGCGAACTGTATACAATGTTCCATAGTCTAGGTATGGCTTGAGCCAGTCCTGAAGCCGTTTCCATGAATAGGGTTGGAGATTCCAAGCACCATAACTAAATATAGCTCTACACATGCGCATATCATCTAGTAAAATTTGTGTGTCTATTTTCCAAGATGATATGGATAGATTACGATGAATCATATCATGATACACGGCTTCTAGATCGTGAAAATTTGTCGGCCTACTCATTTCCTTTATAGCATTGTAAGAAGTGCTCTAAGTCTTCTGGGACGCCTAGACCCCATATTTTTTTACAATCAAATGTACGAACTTTCCCCCCGTGTTGTATTAAATAATTATATACAGGGCACACATAGAATTCATTATTTACTCGTAGATTATCGGCTATCATATGTTCGGCATGACGGACGAAATCACTGCCGCGTTTCCAGCCATAGATTCCAGTAGTTGCGAGAGAGCTAATATATTTCTTCTCTGCGACTTCTGTGATTAGCCCATCCTCTCCTAAACGCGCATAGGACCATTTTATATCGTTTTGATTTGGTTGATAAAATGTATTAATACAGCCATCAATTTCAGGATTCAAAATACATCTATAGAAATTATTTACATCCCAATCGACATATTGATCGCTGTTTATGATTACTAGCGGCATATCACTATTAATGTGTTGCTTTGTTAATAAAACAGTACATGCGGGCCCTTCTGTTACCTTATCAACTGTTGTAATTGTGTAGTTAATATTTAATTCATTACAAATGCTGTCAAGGCTGTACTGTTTCAAATGTGATTCTTGTGCGATGAAATGGTAATGGGGGATTATATTTGTTTTTATTTTAGTTATACCATAGGTTTCGTTTTTAGGGCGAATATTTTCAATTACCCACTGAATCATGGGTTTTCCAAATACTGTGATGAATGGCTTTGGGACGGTATAGCCAACTTTTGAAAATCTAGAACCGTGTCCAGCCATAGGCACAACAATATTTACATGTATATCCTTGGCAGGTTCTTCCATTTCAAATATATTAATATGACTAAGTATCTTTTTAAGTGTTACATCGGTTGTATCAACAATTGGAATGACGTTTGCGCACGAAGTATACGCTGCTTGACGACCATGATGACTATCTTCAAGAATTATACATTCTTTCGGATCTAAGATATATTTATTAAAAAGATGTAAATATGGTTCTGGATTTGGTTTTGGATTTTGGATATCCTCATTTGATATTATATCCGTAAAGTAATCATATATATTTAATTTTTTTAGCACTACATCGCATGTAATACGTATAGAATTACTTACACAAAATAATGTATACTTCATTTTATAGAGTGTTGTAATAATAGTATGAAGTGTTGGACTAGAAATATGTAAATCTTTAAGATGACTGTAGGTGTATTCAACTTTTAATTTATTAATCTTCTCGGTTTCGATCGAATCTATAAATTTATGTTCAAGTAAGTAGTTTAGTTTTTGTTTTGTTGAAAGACCATTCAAGAATGTATCATGATATTCTTCTGTAATACTTATATCCGGTTTTATTTCTAGTAAAGCTTTCATAAACATATCTTTATGAAATTTTACTCCATCAAAGAGAACGCCATCCAAGTCGAATATTATAGTTTTAATCATTCTCCTAGAACGCTAAGACTATAATAGTTTAAAAAAAGACTTTATGCGCTAGCAAATATCACCGGAGTAGTATCCATGATGCGCGTTTCGTTTAAAACACGCTTTTATACCAATGATATTCATTCGAATATTTCGAATAGCCCATATATATGTATGAAACCATTCGTGTTGTATTTTTGGATGATGGGGGAGCATACTGTAAAAGCCTTGCTTCTCATCATCCCCAATTTTAGCAAATCCGTTATTTAAAATTACATTTTTATCAAATATGTAAATTTGGTCATCCATGACTAGATCAAAGGGAATATCCTTCTTATCGTGGACATCTACATCAGACACTCCTTCACCGCCAACACTTGCTCCGTTTTCTATTTTTAAACTACCCGTATAGGTTCTGGCTCGAGCATTTATAGCATTAGGTATTAGTTTACTAAAATCGATTGGAGCAAGTATTAACATTTCAGGTCGCGTTTTAATAAACCAATCATATTCTAATAAGTGTGAATTAATAAAGTCGCAAATTTTATCCATTTGATATCTGGAATTTGCTAGTTTATATTTTAATGGTAATATATTCTCTATATCACTAAAATCACCATTACTATTTATACACGCAATGTCAACTTGATGAGTGGTTAGATGCTCGTTAATATAATTTTTTAAATTATGAATTCCATCCATATAATAATCTTCAAATGTATTATATGTAACTATAAACAATATTTTCATCTCTATTATTTATAGGCATTGTATGTCTTTAGGTAAAGAGTCGCTGGCAAAACTCGTGCTCATATACTTTATGGTTAGATGTCCAGTTATACATTGGGTGTATTGCGTAGCCATTTTCTACAAATACATGCGCGCATTCATGTTTCCAAGCATACTTGTTTAATGGTACCTCATCAAATGGATCTACAAAGAGGCTATGGTCATTGATAATCGTTTTATATGTCTCTCTTTTTATACAGAATATGCTATCACAGAAATATGGCGACCTATTGTCATAGATAAGACCCGTCGGTACAGTGTTAAAAAATTTATCTTTATTCTCTATAATACGGTCATTCAAATATATTATCGCGTCAGTACTTACGCGAATAGGATGAATACCTTTATAGTAGTGGTTAAAATTGTATTTTACATCAAAGAAAAACTCTTCTTTATTCCATTTAGATGAGCCAAGTGTGTGTTTGTTCAGCATACTATAATCAAGACCTCCAACATAACCGAGGTTTGTTTCTAAGAATTTTTTTTCTATGATTTCGCGTTGTTCATCTGTGAGGAATGATTGAATAAAGTATTCTACTGATGGAATTCCTGAAGTGAGTGTTGGGCCAAGGGTTATGTTTTTAGGATTGTCGAGTATATTTAAATTATCTACTATATAATCAAGCGCTTGAGGAGTTAGTAGAATATCATTATCACATTTCATCATATACTCGCATTTATTATATTCTGCATCCTGAATTGCAAATCGCACCTTTTCCATGTAATTATCGTGTGGTGGAATATATATAATATTATATGTAATATCGGTTTTTTTTAAAATGTCATAATAGAACTGTTGATCATGGCTGTGGGTTAGCACTAGAAGCCTCCAGTTATGTTTTCTTTGTGATTTATTTATAAGGTCAATGTAGTGCTGAAATGTGAAATGTCTATCCTCATTTGTTAGATAGAATATCGACAGCATTGAATACTATAAATCTTGTAGATTATATTACTTTAGGTGAGTATTCATATAATAAATGATACTATTTAGACCAGTGCCCATTATAAATGGGCACTTGCCGCGACTAACTCACTTTGAATCGGCCTCAAAACTGGGGCACAGCCCCAGTTTAGTGCCCGTTTTCAATGTTCGTTGGTCTAAAGATAATAATAGTTATATTAACATATGTCGTTCACAAATCTTCTTGACAAGTATGGTTCCGTTGACACTGGTTATGGAACAGATAAAAATACTTCACATTCATATGGACCAGTGTATGACGCACTTTTTATGGTTTATAAGGATTCTGCTACTTCAATTTTAGAGATTGGGTTTGATTCTGGAACATCGCTACAGGTTTATAGCGAGTATTTTACAAATGCCACTATTTATGGCATTGATATTAAAGATAATTGTATCCCGCATATTAAAACCAACCCGCGTATTCAAATGTATTTTGGAGACGCTAATTCTTCTGAAAGTATTCATGGATTTCAGGGCCCTTTTGATATTATAGTAGAAGACGCGTCGCATATGGTTCATGATCAAATACAACATTTTAAGGATTATTCTAGCAAGGTTAAACAGGGGGGGGTATATATCATTGAAGATGTTAATTTTCGAAATGTAAACTTGCTGCGCGCGGCACTTGAATCATACGCGGCGGTCAACGGATTTAGTATGGAAATTATAGATTTACAAAATGTTAAAGAGCGGTTTGATGATATTCTATTTGTGTTTAAACGGACCTAAACTTTTATGTATTTGTAAGACAGAATGTCTCAGACACACCCCCCAGTATTATTAACAACATCTGGCACAGGAAGCCGTCTTGGCCCTTTAACCAAATATACAAATAAATCTTTGGTTAAAGTTGGAGATAAATACGCAATATGCCATATTATAGAATTATATCCTGAGAATACTGAATTTATTATAACATTAGGATATTTTGGATCTCATGTTAAAGACTTTTTGGAACTGGCATATCCAACGCGCATATTTACGTTTGTGTATATTACACCCTATGAAGGCGATGGGTCAAGTTTAGGTTATTCTATGCTTCAAGCGAGAACTTATCTCCAACGCCCTTTTGTATTTCACTGTTGCGATACAATCTTAAAAACACCTATACATATTCCTACTAATTCTACAAATGCCATGGTGGTTATGAAATCCGAAGACTATCATACATATGCGAGCGTCACATGTGAACAAAATCAAATATGTAGTATACATCCAAAGGGGTACAAGGAAAACACCTATGTATATCTTGGTGTTTCCTATATTTATAATTATTCTTATTTTTGGGACAATTTAGAGGACCTTTATACTAAGGACAAAAACAACCAATCTCTCAGTGATATTCATGCTTTGACGCAACTTGTTCAGTCACACTGTATACGACCTATTGTTTATGATGAATCATGCGCGTATGATACGGGCAATCTTCAAAGTTATGAAAAAGCATGTAAAGCATTTGGGTCCAATTATTACGTATTAGAAAAGTATAACGAATCACTTTGTTTCTTAAAAGATCGAGTAATTAAATTTGTAAATGATGCCGATATAAATAAAAAACGGGTTCAGCGTGGAATGGATTTGTACCCGCTTGCGCCCAAGATATTTGATTATAGACCAAATTTTATGTGTATGGAACTTGTAAAAGGTCAAATTTTATCAGAGTGTAAAGAGTATGGCCATATTATGCGACTATTAGAGTGGACTCAAACCCATTTATGGAGCCAGACTTGCGAAGATTCAGAATACATAAATGTATGTAAACGTTTTTATAAGGAAAAAACGCTAGAACGTATTTCAAAATTAGCATGGCTGAAGGATGGCGACTGTCATATTGTAAATGGTATAGCTATTGGACCCATAACGGAATTAATCTCACAAATAAAATTTGAATCTCTGTATACAACAAACTTTACAAAATTTCACGGAGATTTTATATTAGATAATATACTTAAGACTAATGGTAGGGAGCAGCCCTATTGTTTATTGGATTGGAGGCATGAATTTGATAAGGAAATGACACATGGTGATCGTTTATATGATCTTGCTAAATTACGACACAATATGATTTTTAATCATGCCAATATTACACAAGATTTATTTACTGTAGAAGAAGATACGACAACAGTAACCGTAGATTTAAAATGTAATTATATTTTAATCAAGCAATTGGAAGATTTAAATTCATTTTTAAAAGTTCAACATATTGATTTACGTCAAGTTGAACTTTTAACAGGAATTATTTGGTTAAATATGGCCCCTTTATATGAAGGTAAACTTTCTAAATTTTTGTTTTATTTTGGTAAGTTAAATGTTTATCTGGCTATTCAAGCAATGGATTGTGCGCGACCATAGTTATCTTGTAAGCGTACAACATCCCATAATTCATTTGTAGATGTTTCTGTATAGAGACAATCTTCAACTGCCTCCATACGATGCACAGTGTAAGGTTCAATTGTAATTGTATCTCCACACTGATATATCTTGCTTGTTAAATCTTCTAATGTTTTTCCAATATAAATACGTAATTTTCCAGTAATAACAAGGATGGTTTCTCGTTTGAGTTGATGATATTGGATACTACAAGCATGACCTTGTTTCATAAATAGTTTTTTTACAACATATTTATCATTACAATCTACGAGTTCCTCATATCCCCACGGTTTTTCAACACGGTCAAATTTATAGTCATCGCGTACAGTAACATGGGTAGAATCTAATTGAACATGTTCGAGGCCGTGATTTCGAACAAGATTAATTGCGTATGCTGTATTTCTAACACCTCTGACCTTTTTATCGTTTATTAAAATACGGTCCCCATTGGGTAGTCCCATGATTAACTGATCATAAATAATATTTGCCTTACGAAGCTGTATTTCAGTTTCTTTACGGGTTGATTCACGTCTACCTGTAGTTAAAATAATTGTATAGTTGTTACGATCCCATTCTTTTAATCGTGTTTCTACATCTTTTAGAACAACAGGGTCCATGCGAGCATTTTCAAGAATATCCCCACTATGCTCTAATAGGGTCCCATCAATATCGCAAAAAATTGTTTTGGGTATTGATGACATACTATGTAGTTACACCATAGAGATGTCCTTAAATATGAAAAAGTGTTCCCTTAAAATTCGCCGTTTGAAGTTCTCGTTTATAATTTTCAGCACCGCCAAGTAAAATACATGTATTTTCAGAACTAGTGTCTATAACATCTTTAAAACTGTAACATTTTAAATTATATCCATAAAAAATGTTTCCAATTTTATTTGGAGAATTATCTACAAACCCTTTAAGCCGTTTAGGGTCTAATCCATAAATAAAGAGGGGCACTGTATGCATAGAGGCGGGCCATAAATAAATATCATGATCTGGATGATTATCTAGGAATGTATGAATTGTATCTACGCGCGTTTGAATTCGTTGAATGTATTCTTGAATATCAGATTTTGTTTTATTTGTAATAGCAAATTCCATCTCAGGAGCATCATCAGAACGAATAAATTCTAAACAAAGTGTATGGTATTGGAAATATTCTTTACGCCGTAATTTAAACCCGTATTTTGCAAATAAGCGTTCTATATCATCATTTTTTATATAAAACGTGTGCTCCACTGTCAAGTTAATATGGACATCATTTTTAATTGCGTATTCCATGTTAGGATGATTTAGATATATATATTTTATATTTCTAGCATTTTGGAGTTGTTCTAGTATAGTAAGTGGTTCATAAAAATGTTCAAAGACACTGGACATTACAACTGTATTACAATTGAGACTGTCTATATTAATATTTTCTACATAATTGGATATTATATTTAATCCATCTGTAAGACCTGTGAAGGAAGGGTCAATGATTGTAATTTTAAGACCAGGATATTTTTCAATTAATAATCTGGAAAGGTAATCATGGCATGCACCAATTTCTAAACTTCCTTGGATATCATTATTCTGAGAAATAAATGTTGCAAATGTATTGTGCATATCATGTTTTACAACTCCAAAATTGTCAATATGGTTTACTTTATATACTTGCTCAATATCGCCTAAATATTTTATTTGGCAAATATCACACGCTTTACAGTACTGTAATGCATACGGTATTATATAACTTGTCTGAATTGTAGGAAATAAAGAATAACATATGGGTGTTTCTTTTTCTTCTGATACTAGACTTTCTAGATTTGTAGATTTACAGAAAATACATTTTTTTCTCTCAGTAAATAATCCATGAAGTTCAAAGAGTCGTCGCATAATTGCTGTTTTAATCTGCTCCTCAAGTGTAGGATATTTTTGTTTTAAAGCGATACAATCTGGAGTTGTGAAATTATAGTGACCGCAAATTTGTATTAGTTTTTCCTTATTTTCATCTGGAATAAAAAGGGGCGATACCCACTTTTTCCATTTTCCAGAATCGCGACAAACCTTATAAAATGTTTCAAAATCTTCAGTATTACGAATTACATTTAGAATACATTGTGTTTCAATTTCGCCAAATTCAGGTGCAATATTAATACATGTAAGACCAAGAGCTGCTTTTTCTTTAACTATATCCATAGATATCCAATCTCCATTATGTTCTTTTGCAATCAAGCCATGTTTTTCACATACTTTAATCATATCACTTAGTTGATGTGAATTAAAGTGGCCAATATTTGTAGTTTCTAAAAGGCGTGTTCCGCATTGAATGACTAAATATTTAATTTGATTAAATTCATCTGTAGAAAGTTGGCATCTGAGGTCTGTAATAAATCTATCAAGTTCGTCGGATTGAAATGGACGGATTCCTTCCTCCGTACCAACTTCAAATTCTATAGCGGGTCTTTTTTGATGTATATACTTAATAATTTTAATTGTCCATTCAAGACCTTCTTGGTATGAAGGATACATCTTCCATGGGTCAACGTGAAAGATGTCTACATATTTTATATCTTCATCTATAGAAGAAAACCCATCATCCATGTGAAGCCCTTGACCGGGCCCTCCATGGTCTCGTTCAATGAGAACCTTTTTGATAGAATTAATTTGAATATAATCATAAAATTCTTTCGTAGTCCAATTATTTACATAGCCACCGGTATTTTCTATTTGGCGGCGGCTGGGGATGAACACGATATCATGACCATAAGTATTCGTAAATGTAAGAATTGTATCTACTATATTCTTACTCATCGGGCCAATGAAAAACTTCATTTATCTTTTACTGTAAATTATAATAAAAAAGGGCCTTAAGCGCACTTATTCAGATTATAATAATGGAGCGTGTACCAATTCTAGTCTATACTCATTCTGAGTATAGTTTTTTATGGAAAGCGATGGTTCCACTTCTAAAGAAATATGCCAATGAATTTGAAATTCATTGGTTATATGAAAAAACAGCCGATCAGAATCTTATCCAAGAATGGATTCCATCATCATGGATTCAACATACATTTGATGAATCAGATATTTGGACTCGGCGAGTTGGAAAATGTTTACTAGAAATTGATTCTGAGTATGTATTATTTTTACATGAAGATTGGCTTCCAATTGATAAGTTATCTCCGCAAATTATGTCTGATATGGTATCGTTTATGAAAGCAGTAAATTGCGGCTGGCTGTGTAGTTATTGTGCGTTAGTTAATAATACAACCCGCCATCCAGGAGTTTTTACGGGGTATAATAATTATTATTTTTATCCTGAAGATAATCATATATTTCAACCTGCTATTTGGAATATGAACATTTTTCGTGAATTTTGTTTTACACTTCATAAGGCCAAAAATCAAAATGAAGATACAGAATGTTTACAATTTATGGGAGCACGCGGGTGCTGGTCTGTTCAGAATAAAGAAACAATGCTATCTCTACGAACTACTAATTCACTATTTTTTCCACACATGCATGCTCTCAGTGAAGGACTTTGGAATTTTAGAAAATATCCAACTTTAAAAGCATTTCTAGAGTCATTTGGAATTGAGACAAATACGCGCGGCGTTCATACTTGGTGGGAACTTGATACACAATAATTACTATATATTGCTTTTTCTATACATATGATATAGTACTTTTTATATGCTCTATACTATTTAATTTTCAATGATTTTGTCGTAAGATACTTATAGGGGTTGTTATGTATCATTACATGAAGCTTGTAGTCTTTATTCATATTGCGTTACTTCCAAGATGGGATGAACTAGTAAAGAATTATTTAGATTTAATGAGTAATAGTGGGCTTTTAGAAGCATCGGACTATATTATTTTATCATTTATTGGAGAAGGTGAATTAGATAGTAATGTATGGGCAACTTATGGAGATAAAATACAAATTTCTAGAACAAGTTCACAACTAGAAGAATATGAACTTCCAACACAAAAACTTTTATATGATTTTTGTAATAATAATTGTGATTATTTAGTTTTATATCTTCATACAAAAGGTGTTGGAAAAACTATAAATCCTTGTGTTGAAGATTGGGTTGAGTATATGGCCCATTTTTGTATAACAAAATGGAAAGATTGTGTAGAAGAATTGCAAATCTATCAAACAACTGGAGTTGATTTGCGGGAAGAACCCGTGTTACATTATTCTGGAAATTTTTGGTGGGCAAGAGCATCATACATCTTGTTACTTCCAGATCCTATCCAATACAAAAATATAGAACTTTATCCTAATCCATTACAATCATCGCGGCATAATCAAGAATTTTGGATTTGTTCTTTTAAATGTCCCAATTTTCATAAAGGGCTTTGGGAATCAAATATTAATTGCTATGAAAGACATCTACATAGATACCCTCCAGAAAAATATAGTATTCTTAAAGATTAAGTAATTATTTACAAAGAAGACGGACCGAACGAAGTAAGAGGAACAATAGAATCTGTATCTATCTTTGCCACCTTCTTTGAGAATTTTGGCCGAGGTTTGGCGGCGATTACAGGTTCAGATGGGGCATTATTGGGAGGTGTAATTGAAGGTTCATGAGATGTTTGTACGTCAGGTACGGGCTCAGATGGCGCTTTCTTAGGACGGCCGCGTTTTTTGGGAATCTTAGGAGGTTCTATTGGCTTTTCTTTCTTTGGACGGCCGCGTTTTTTTGGCCGAGGAGGGGGGATGACAATTGGTATAGCAGTAGAGTCTGCTGAACATGTAGGGGGGATAACGTCTGTAAAAAGTAAAAGTTCATCAAGAACGAAATCAAATAAGTATTTTGCACGAGCATATATATAGTCAGTTGGATATATTCTAGTAAGTTTTAATAGTTCTCTTAACACACGTTTATAATTATTATAATGAAGAAATTGTAGATAAATTGCTTCTGCAGATAAATTAAGAATGGCACATTTAGAAAAACAATAATTATAATAAGAAAAAGGTATACGAACATTTAGGCAATTTGTATTACCAATATGTGGCAATACATGTTTAGTTTCATAAATATGAAGATGGTCACGAGATACACATTTAACCTTTTCAAGAAGTGTAATGGTAACATTCTGCCATCCAATGGGGTTAAAATGAATATATAGAGGGGATGAACGTGGAGTATTCCAAGACGATACTTTTTCACCAGTATGATAGGCAAAACGGGACTCTAAAGAGTATATAGTTGACCCTATATAGAATTTATCATCAATATTATTAGTGAGTATGTATATTGATGAGTTTGAAAAATCGTACATATGTTATAGATGTGGGTGATATTTAAGTATTATACGTGTGTGCGGGGGGCGACAAGCCAAATTCATCATGTAAGTATTGGAAAAGACATACATGAAGTGATTATACCGCAAATAGGGCTTGAATGGGATTGTACAAAGGGGTGGTATGAATTTTATGACAATCATCCTGGGGGGTATCCAATTGAGGCGAAGGTAGTGAAGTACAGTAAATTTGGAAGCGGGCAAAAAGCACTTGAAAAGGCGCTGGGAGTTAATACGGATGGAAATTTGATTAAAATAGTGAATTATAGGCCAAACTAAGAAGTATTTATATTTTTGTATGAATTTTTACAGAATTGATACAAAAGTACATGAAGTAAAACTCTGGATGCTGTATTTTACAGTTTGGTGGAGACTGAAAAACAAAAACGGAGTTGGGCTGGCAAAAGGTTTCCAGGGAACTTTGGCAAACGATTTTCAGTCTGTAATCTGGAAATTACAGCGTCCAGTAACTGTATTTTGGTCATCTGGTGACCGTAGGGAGGCCTGCCGTCTTGTGACGATAAACTCATCATTGAAATATACCTATAGGATTCAGGTGAAAATCAGTTTGACTGTATTTTACAGTTTGGAGAAGACTGAAAAACAAAAACGGAGATGGGCTGGAAAAAGATTTCCTGGGAACTTTGGCAAACGATTTTCAGTCTGTAAATCTGGAAATTCAGTAACTGTATTTTGGAGATTCCGCCTATCGGCGGCCGACCGTAGGGAGGCCGTCGCTCTCGTGACGATAAACTCATCATGAATTATGTTACAGTTTGTGTAAATTAAAATATATCTTCTACATATTTTGCTTTCATATTTTTGTAAGAATGTTACACACTTCATACAAAAATTACAGGGCGTATAATTTTACTGTATTTTACAGTTTGGAAATGACTGAAAAACAAAAACGGAGATGGGCTGGGAAAAAGTTTCCTGGGAGCTCTGGAAATCATTTTCAGTCTGTAATCTGGAAATTACAGCAACTGTATTTTGGGGATTCCGCCTATCGGCGGCCGACCGTAGGGAGGCCTGCCGTTTCATCATGATAAACCCATCATAAAATAATTTACAGTTCGTACATAAATATATTTCATATTCTACATAATTTGCTTTCATATTTTTGTAAGAATTATACACAATTCATACAAAAATTACAGAAATGTTTGCGCGTATCGCGCTACTCGCGCATTTTTTGTGAAAGTTTGCGATACAATCTCATCATAAACTAAAATTTCGCGATAAATCTGACAAAAACACGATTTTCAGAATATATTTTCTACTACTCCGACAGGAATAATTTAATTAATTTTATAAATTTGGTATGCTTACAGCATCCCTTAGGGGAT
>Ga0209107_10000169_pt1 | contig 38219 bp, 67 predicted proteins | sample LakErihyJuly2011_2_FD_187460 | JGI IMG/M metagenome (GOLD analysis project Ga0209107, IMG submission 187460) | Freshwater microbial communities from dead zone in Lake Erie, Canada - CCB hypolimnion July 2011 (SPAdes) (version 2) | ecosystem: Environmental > Aquatic > Freshwater > Lentic >...
GTTTGAGTATGATGTTTTTGAAGACGAGTTAATGGAATCAAAAGAAGAGTTTGAAAGACCTGACGCACCAAAAAGAAATCAACAAGAACAAATATCAAGGATACAATCAATGATGAAAGTAATTTAATATATTTATCTAATATGAGATTTATAATTACAGAAACCCAACAAAACTCTTTAAAGAGTAGTTTAAATAGACTAAAAAAAGAGTCAGGTATTGGACCCGCAATAAAAGCCGTCGGTGGAATAGAAAACTATATTAGGATTCTTTACGATAGAAACGCACATGAAATGTTAAAGGAACTCTTTGATCCAATTTTTGATAGACTAAAAATAAGAAGAAGATATCCTAATTGGCACGCTTTTGATTGGCATAGAGAAGGAAATATTGTGGCCCAAAGAGATAATAACGGAACACTTTTTATATTTGGCACTGAAGAATATAATGAATTGGCAAAAATAAAAAAATTAATGGAACCAACAGATTCATTCTTTATTGATATTAAAGACGCATTGTCAATGTACCTAAACAAAAAATATGAAGAAGAATTCGAAGGACACCCAATAATAATTAATCACATTTAATCCCAAAGATGAGACTACAAGAAGCCGTAAGAAGAATATTAAGGGAAGAAAACAATATGATGAGAATGATTATTCGTAGAGTCCAACACGATGTTTTAGAAAGAGAATTTGAGGAGTCGTTAGATATGTCATCAAATATGTTTTTTAATTTAATTAAAAATGGCGGAGGTACTATGAGTTTTAAAAGATTTATAGATGTAACAATTTCAATTTTAATGGATGGGATCCATCATGAATTATACAGTGCTTTACCAGAAGAGTTAGAATGGAGACAAGATGTTAGAGAAAGTTTAAAAAATTACTATAAAAATAGAATCAAGAATAGATATAGAAAATTAATATCAGAAATATAATATGAACCTACAAGAACAAATATCAAGGATACAATCAATGATGGGGGCGATTAATGAATCCGATATACCTTTAATTATTAGAAGAAGAGTATCGGCTGAAAATATAGAAGAGGCTTTTGAATCGGCGTTAGATAGAATGGGAGGATCAATGGAAAACCCAAATTCGGTAATATATAAAGAAAAGGGAACTACATTAAGATTATTTGCTAAATTTGTAATTGATGAGATGGTAACATATTTAGAACAAGATTATTTTACTGATGATAACCGTATATATTTTGAGGACGACGATTTCTATTATGATAAAATTAGAAAACCACTTCTTAAAAATTATGGGAGTAGAATAAAAGAAAGATACTATGAAATAATATGAACCTACAAGAACAAATATCAAGAATACAATCAATGATGGGGGTTATTAATGAAGGTAAACAAGTCGGAAAGTTATATCATTATACTTCGGAGGATGGATTAAAAGGTATTTTAGAAACCAATAAAATAAATGCGTCAGAAGAATACTACTTGGGAAAAGAACTTTATTTCATATCATTTACTCGTAATAAAAACTTCCATAAGAAAGAAATGAAATGGCAAGTAAAAACAGATTATAGAATTACATTAGATGGGGACAAATTATCAGACAAGTATAGAATACAACCATTTGCATATATACCAGGATGGAATTACGAAGACAATTGGGAATATGATTGGTTAGAGGACGAACCTGAAAGTGTTGTAAAAGATTTCTTTAATCAAACGGGGGATTACGATGAACAAGAAGAAAGGGTATATTTCAAAAATGAAGACGGTGGAATAAGTAATATAAAAAAATATATTATTTCTATTGATAAAGTTAATTAATAAATATAGAATATGAACCTACAAGAACAAATAAGAAGAATACTGATTGAAGAAACTGAAGTTATTCCAACGTTTATGTTGAGAAGAATTAATAAGTATGTTAATAATATTTTACTACTTTACGATAACTATAATTTACAAGGTACTTTTAAAAATCTTATTGATGAAATTGCCGATGTAATAATAAATGATTTATTGTCGGATTATATTGATAGTATTGGTTATACTGTAGATGATGAGGATGATAATTATGATCAGTCAGTTGTTGATAAGGTTTATGATACATATTACAATGTATTGGCGGAACACATTCAGGGAAATTATTCTGATGAAATTTACAAGTTATATCGTAAAAATAAAAAATGAGACTACAAGAACAAATAAGAAAAGTATTAAGGGAAGAGTTATTAAATGAAACAAAATTCTTTCTTAGAAGGATTAATGATTTAGATGAGATTAAAAACTTACTTTCAATTAATGCGGACCAAACATATAATGAAACAAAAAGTTATGATCAGTTTAAGTATGAATTAACTTTAAGGGTGGTAGAATCAATTATATGGAATAGATATGGAATTGGGTGGGAAGATTTACCTGAACAAGAAGAAATAGATTATGTAACACAAGTATCTAATACGTTTGATAAAAGAATTAAACAGTTATATAAAGAGGTTCAAACTTATTATAACAAAAGAAGAAAAGTATTAAGGGAGGAGTTAAATAATGAAACATTTAATCCCCATAATGAAATGTATTTAGATGCGTGGTTAAACGTTGGTGATGAAGATATGGAATCTTATGAGGATTATGGTATTGATTCAATAGGGAGAATTATAGATGAGGTTAAAGAATTAAAATTCCCATTAAGAATATATAGGGGAATTAATACTTTAGATAAACAAGGAAAACACAATTTGGTGGATGATCTTAAATATGATAATGTTAGTTGGTCAACCTCAAGATATGTGTCAGAAAAGTTTGGTAATATTGTATACACAGGGATTATAGATAGTGCCGACGATATAGATTTAGATTATACTATTTATAGAAGAATACTACATAAACCTTTAGATGAAAATGAAATCGTTATGAAGGATAATAGATTAATTAAAAACCTTAAAAGATTTAAATGAACCTACAAGAACAAATATCAAGGATCCAATCAATGATGATGGTTAATGAATCCAAAGGAGATAAAAAATTGGAGAAATACATCATCATTGGTAAAAAATTTAAAAACAAATATGCAACAGATTTTAATGGTAAGGTTGCAAAAGTTTTTTATACTCAGAATTTAAATATAGGTTCTAATTTAGGCAAGGGAAGTTATTGGAATGTAACACAGGATTCGTTAGATATATATTCAGGTGAAAGAGATGAAGAATTAGATTCCAAGTATGGTGATTATGTTAAAGATATTGTCTATAAGGAAATAGATGATAATTTAAGAATATTCGTTAAGGATGAGATTGCCGATGAATTATGGGATAATGAAAAGTTATATAATAAAATTAAAAATATTTCTGACGGAATATACGACCCAACTTATGATGACTATGGGTTATTATTATTTAAAAATATATGAACCTACAAGAACAAATAAATAGAATACATTCCATGATGGGATTAGATGAACTTTATAGACCATCAGGTGAAAAACACAAACCTGGTAAATTTGTTTATCATAAATCTAATCCTTTATGGAGAGATAATATTTTAAAAACAGGTTTATTAGCATCAGTAGGTGAATGTTATAAGTCATATTCGGAAAATTTTAGTGATGAAGAATGTACACCAGCAGTTTTTGCAACGGATTCAGAAAATGAAAATTATTTTTATGATGCGGGTTGGGATGACGATATTTGGGAGATTGATACAGAATGCTCGGGAGTTTCTTGGCACAAAGATAAACATTATGAGGGGGGTGATTATCAAGATTATCAAATTGTAACATTTGAAAACATATCACCCGAATGTATAAAATTAATTTATGAAGGAACCGGAGAAGAAAAATATTAATATGAACCTACAAGAACAAATATCAAGGATCCAGTCAATGATGGGGATGGGTAGTAAAAACCCATTTATTTACGATAACCCCAAGTTTGTTGAAGAGATTGAAAATGCGATAGAAAAAGATGGAACTTCGTTTATTTGTTCATTTGTTGCATCTGCCGTAAAAATGTTAGAGGGAGATGATGTTAAAATTTATGGTTTTAGTGTAGATAAAAATCCTGATTCGGAATTCTTTTCAGATGAAGAAGGTGATGAAGGACATCATTTTGCGGTAATGAACGATAGATATATTATTGATCCGTGGATTTATAATAATTACCAAGATTATGAATCCAAAATCAATTTTAATAGAAGTGTTTTTGATTTACAAAATAAAGATGATAAAAAAATAATTAAATACTTATATGGTAATAAAAATAATTGGGTCGATATTACAAATAGTATGAAAGAATTTAAAGATTTATTTCCACGTACATATAACGAATTAATAAATTACCACAGAAACATAATATGAAAATAAAATCAATTAAAGTTATCGATGGAAAAAACAAATGGAGTGAGTCCAAAGATAAACTTATTCATATGGTTTTAGATTTGGGTGAATTTGAAGAAAAACCATCAAATAAAATAGAAGGATTTTATGAAAGAATAAAAGAACATTTACCGTCATTACAAAGTCATAGATGTTCAGAAGGAAAGGCAGGGGGATTCTTTAAAAGAATTAAAGAAGGAACTTGGATGGGACACATTATAGAACACGTAGCATTAGAATTACAAACACTTGCTGGAATGGATACAGGATGGGGAAGAACAAGAGGAGTTAAAGGACAAAAAGGTGTGTATAATGTTGTGTTTAATTATGTAGACAAAGACAAAGGAAGACTTGCGGCAAGAGAAGCGTTTAATGTTGTGAATGATATTATAGATAATAAAAATCCACAGATAGATAATATAGTTAAAAAACTAAAACCAAAAACAAAACTACAGGAATCCATAAGAAAGGTATTAAAGGAAGAACTTAATGAAGTTAGAGTCCCAAGAAGTGAAAGAGTGGAACTATATAAAGATGATAATATAATTGTTGTCGTTCCATTAACTCATAGAGCATTACAAAAATACGCTCACCAATGCCAGTGGTGTATTAATGATGATATTCATGAGTGGGAAGATTACCATAAAGGTAAACATGCAGTAATAATTCAAAGAAACCCAAAGAAACCAAAAATAGGTATAACAGGAAATCCAACGGCATCGGAAATATTTTTATTAGCCAAATGGGATAACAATCAATCAAGTTTTGAGGATGTATGTCAGATGTTAGATTATGAATTTAGGAATGATAGAACAATGTCTGATTATTATGTAACGATTTCAAACGATATAAATAACTTCGCCACCAACATAGTCTATTATTCACCTGAAACAGGTATCTACGACCAAGAAGATAATTTCTTATGGAATTTTAATATAGAGATAAATGACATCCCGAATGTAAAACCTAAAGTCATTGAGATAATGGATGATTATTTAACTGAAGAAGAATGAACCTACAAGAACAAATAATGGTTCAGTATAAGATTAATTCATTCGTCTCATAGTCCTCCACTCCGTTACGGAATTCACCTCATAATTTAATCTTATACCATTACATTCCTATAAAGGATATGTGGTAATTAATGGGACATATCTTAAATCATAATGTAAAATAGTATTTACATAAACCTGTAGATTTGTAAAAAGTATTTTCAGTTATATAATGTACATTTGATCGACATGATAAGTTCTAATGTCTAAAAAATAGAAAAAAATCGACATAACAATAGTCCTATGTATACCAAATAAACATTACACTATACAATCTAATAAAAAAGTGTTATAGTTTTATCATAAAAAAATTATAACATTATGGAATTATTAAAATCATTAGAGTGGAGATATGCCACAAAGACAATGAATGGGGAAAAAATCCCACAGGATAAACTAAATAGAATTTTAGAAGCAACAAGACTAACACCTAGTTCTTACGGACTTACACCATACAACGTTATTGTTGTGGAGGATCAAGAATTAAAAGAAAAACTACAAGGTGCGGCATATGGACAAACACAGTTAGTAGATTCATCAGCGGTACTTGTATTTGCAACATGGGATGATGTAACTGAAGATAGTGTGGATATCTATTTAAATGAGATTGCAAGACAAAGAGAGATAGAGGTGGAGTCATTAAAAGGAATGGGGGGTATGATTAAAGGATCACTCTCCAATATGACACAAGAACAAAAGATTTCTTGGGCACAAAGACAAGCATATATTGGTTTAGGTTTTGCATTAGTGGCATCAGCAACAGAAGAAGTAGACTCAACACCAATGGAAGGATTTAATCCATTATTAGTGGATAGTATACTTGGTTTAAAAGAACTTGGTTTAATGTCGGTTTGTATATTAGCATTAGGTTATAGAGATGAAAGTTTAGATTATCTTGTAAAACAAAAGAAAGTAAGATGGGATAATGAAAGATTCTTTATACGAAAATAATATAAGTTATTCACTCACTACAAATGGAGACCTCACACGGTCTCCTTTTTCATTCATTCATATCTTATATAATTTTCCCCCATTTAATCGGTCTTCAACCTCACCCATTTTAAGTGGACCAATAATTACACATTTTGCGTTACACATTTTGTATAATGGATGAGGTAACACTTACAGATAATATGTACACATATTATATTTTGGTGTTGTACTGGTATTATATTTTGGTGTGGTTATGAATGGGGATGAATCATATCTGTATGGTCAGGTTTCACCTGATTAGAAATGATATAAAAGTTCCCCACCTTTTACCACTCCACTACGTGTCGGTCTACGACACCATTTACTTGTGTAAATTATTGTGTAAATTTTAGTGGTCAGAATGTTGAAAGAACCCTAAAGGGTCGTTGAAGTTATCTACTTAATGATCTATAAGTGATCTACTAACGACATAAATGTCTGTCCACGCTTACTGTACCATAACTAGATGTTTTTCGCTGGAGTTTGTCTATAGTAAAAAAATCCCCTCTACAGGTACCACTAGAAGGGTTTTTTTAACTCTTATGATAGCAACAGGACCAATAGTGGTGGGAAGAAGTGGTAAGTATATACTATAATATAAGTGGTAGAAAGTGGGAAAAGTATTGTGTAGTGACGCGAACGAGCATGACATTTTGACAAAAACAAGAAAATTAACATATTTATTTATTAACAATTCCCCCTTATGACACAGTTATTAGAAGTTTTCAACAAAGTTATTAACAAAAGTGGTGATACCATAACCCTGACATATTGTCACCATAACTTTTCTGGCACGTGTGTGTACAAAGAACACAACATTGTGGGACAGAATAAACCAATAAGACAAAGGTTCTACACACTACAGTCAGCAGACATGGGAGATGTAATAGAGTATATGTATCAACAAGGGGAGATAAAAGATGGGGACTTCAATAAGATAGGGTCTGAACTACAGGACTATTCCCTCAGTCTTATTCATGATCAGGCATCTCATCTACAATGTGACGACGAATAAAGTCTGAGACCTTAGACTCGGGGAAGTATTTTAAGAAGAAGGCACACAGTGTCATCCCCCAAAGTAAGAGACAGATAAGAATAAGATATACAGTTAAAAGATTTTCCATGGTACAAATATAATGGATAAGATTTACCTTTTCAAGATCTACGTTATATTTATTATAGAACTTATTTTCCCCACAGTAGGGAGTTAGTTAATCAGGATCCCAAGGGACCATAAAGATTAAGATGAGGTCAACCAAAAACAAATGTCACTTTCCTACATAACCGTGGGGAATTTTTTTATGCCTTGTCCATATGCCAAGATATAAACTTTCTAATGTTCTTGTTCTTAGAGTCACTTAACAAAATACAGAACACAGTTGCCAACACATGTAATGACAGGATCACAGTAACGGCCGAGATGGTACAAAATAATTTAATCATAGTACTACAAAGATAATGGTTTTATTTTGATCCCACAAGTATATTGTTTTTTATTATTAATTGTTTTGCCATGTCAAATATATATCGTATCTTAGAGTATTGGTTTGGGGGTTATACTCTAGACGACTACTCTGAAAGATGAGAAGCAAGTGGACTCCAACCTGCCTTATACTTTCCCCCATACTATAATATAAAGCAGGGTGGAGTCTACCCTCTGCAAGACCTGTGTGTCTTGAACCCGTCTCGGTATATGAACCACTGACAATATAAAGGTACGGGATTTAATTGACACCACCAAACTATCCCCCATGTTTATTCATTAAAAGATATTAACAACCCATAGGGGATCATAAAGTTATCAACATGACAATTAGTCAGACGGGGGTCATATGGATTTGGCATACCCCTCCCCTATGGGGGTATATAAGAACTACCCCCTCCCCCCTCCCGTATGCCCCCTTATATGACATATTGACAGGGGGAAAAGGGGGTTCAATCCCAAAAATGAAATATTCGTAAAAAAATTCTGGAAAAATTTTTGGGAAAAAATTGAAACTATTCCCCCATTAGTAATGGGTGGGTATATTTATCACTATGAAAAGAATTATAAGATTAACTGAAAGAGATTTATCAAGACTTGTAAATAGAGTTATTACCGAATCTTTTGTGGAAAAAAAAATTAATGATGTTAAAATAACAAATAAGATACAAAATGAATTAGGTCGTCAAGTCTCTTCGGGAAATTTTGTTTTGGAAATTGGTGGTGTTGTGTCAGGAGGTGTTATTATAAGACACCCTGATTTTGATAATAATAAAAAACAAATAAAAATTTCTATTAGAGACCAATCGGGTATTCCAAATAAAGGTACATGGTCGATTAATGGGACATATTTAACACTTAAACAATAATAAAATCATATGTTACCCCCCTCCCCCCATACTAATTGGTGGTATATTTATTTAATATGAAAATTAAGTCTTTAATAAGAAAAGTTTTAAATGAGGAATATATTCCTACCGAAACATCGTATTTAGGATGGGACGTTCCAAAAGAACTATATGATGAGTTGGAAAGTATTGGAGTTAAAATATATGACATATACTACGATAAAATCTATATTGCAGAAATACAATTTGATACTGAGAGTGTTGTTTTTGAAGTTATGTATTCTGAACATGATGATGATAGTGATTATTATGTACACAAAATTAAAGATCTCCCAAGGAATGTAAAAAGTTATCTTATTAGAAGATTTGAAACCCATTGGTCTAATTATATGGGGAAATAATATATTTATTACTATGAGGATTATTATTACAGAAGCACAAAATAATAGATGGTGGTTACTAAGAAGATATAAGTTAGTTGAGGATAGTTTTGAAGAAACCCTTGATACTATTAATCCTTGTAAGTTTAAATCTTTTGATGAATACGAAAGAAGATTTGTAGACGTTATGATGGATGAACTTCACCCTGAATATTATTTGATGGATGATTTTAACTACGAGGGGACTATGTCTGAACTAAAGGATATGTTCTATGTTGAGTTAACCGAATTATACTACGAACGTAATTGTTAATATAATATGTAAAGTAAAATCCTTCTAATCTGTAAAGTCGACCCCCTATTTTAATTAACCCCCCCATTTCTAAAAAAAATTTTTGGAAAATTTTGATATTTATTTGTATATAACAAAATTATGCGTAAAGTCAGAAGAAGAAAAAACCATATGAATATTATGGTTATTAATGAGGTCAATCAAATTGAGATTGTCCACGTACCAAATCATCTATCGGATGAATACATAAAGACATTTAATTTAATGGAAATTCCAACCAAGGATGAACTATATGATTTTTTATTGGATCATGATAGTTTAAAGGTTAAATAACTTTGTAAGTCCAATATATTTATTAATACATAAACTTAAAAAAATTATAAATGGCAACTGAAACCCCTACACCTACCCCTACGGTAACTGAAACCCCTATCGAGACAACAACAACTACTCTTCCTGAAGTACCGGATCCACCAAAACAAAACTACATTGAGTTTAACTCATATGAAATTACATTACCATCCAAAGTAAGATTGGTTGGAGCCATTAGAATTTATACTGGTGGAAGATTTGCGTCTATTGGTGGAGTAGGATCAAACTATTTTCCATTTGTATCTACGGTTTTGGTACGTACAGGAAGAGAAAGAATTACCTATTATAGATTAATAAATTCAAACGGACAAGTTGTTTTTATAACAGATGAAGAAGGTATATCAACATTGTTTGATAATAACAGTAATGATTTGGCTCAACAAGCATAAGACAAACTTTTAATAAAAATAATATGAACACAATTCGAGATTATAAAAAAAGATTTTACAACTTAATGGAATCTACAATTGGTGATGTTAAACCGTTAATAATGGAACAGTCAGGAACCACTCAAACTACAGGGGGAACTGTTACCACAGGATCTACACAAACAACGGGAGGTACTGTTACCACAGGTGCCACATCTGGAGGAACTCAAACACAAAAATCAATGCGTCCTATAATTAATAAAACTCACGATAAGAATTACATCTACATTTATCTGCCTTTAACTGGCAAATATTATTTTATGGGACAACCAAATACTCCGGCAAATAAAAAATACCCTAAACCTGTAGAGGCCACGGGAGCTGGATTGGAGTCCATTAAGAAAAATGTGAAATTTACCCCCACAAATACCTCACCATCAGCATTAAGTACATCTATGTCTTCATCTTCACTAAAGATTGATTAATAAAAATAATATGAAAAACATTAACGATTATAAAAAAAGATTTTACAACTTAATGGAATCCACAATGGGTGATGTTAGACCACTTATTTCTGAACAAGAAGTTAAAGACTTTTCGAATGAAATTTTTGAAGACCTAAAGAAAAACGGTTTTACTATTAATAATTCGAACGCTAAACTTGTTGAAGCCAAAAAAGGAACTCTTTCACTTTCATTTCAACTACAGGTTGACGCTCAACAACAGAAATATTATAAACTAATTTTAATAGATTATCAGTCGGCAGTTGATCTTAATGTTGAAAAGATTACACCTGATCTATTAACCACATTTACTGGTGTTGATCAGAGTGGAAAATACGTTGGTCCGATTTATACTAAACCAACTGAAGAAGATAAGGAGTTTTTAAATACCTTATCTAGAAAAGATAAGTGGGAGATGACAACTAGTGGTCCCACAGAAAAAAAACCAGGATTCTATATGTGGAGATCTAGTCTGGGGGATCTTAATCTTACAACTTTAGGACAATCAAAGGAAACCACAAACATTTACAACTACATGAAGGACTTCTATGCTATGGGTATTACTGCTCAAAAATATCAAAATTTTAATAATGCAGATTTAAAAGGACAAGTTAAGATTGTTGGTCAAGAACTTAAATCACTTGCGGCACCTGTGGTTGACAAGGCCAAACAAGGAATACAAAATATGGTGTCTAAAGTTAAAACAAAACTACAACGTTAAAAATTATAAACCCCAATTCATAGTTGTATGAAGATCATTATAACTGAAAGTCAAAATTATATCCTTAGAAGAATACAACAATTAAATGATATTGTTGAGAATCAAATTAATTTATTTAAAATAAACGAAAATCCTATTTTAAATGGTTATTGGTGTAAAGAATATAAGAGTGCCGATAGTTTTTTTAAGGAGGTATCTGAGTTATCTGTTGAGGAATTTATTAGTAATAACTGGGATTTCTTTCACCCCGAAAAAAGTAAATCATTAGATGGTTTTAATTTTTTAAATAAACTTGTTGAGGAAAAATACGGTAACTACATTAGAAATCTTTTTCACAGTAAGTGTCACTAAATAATTAAAATTCTTCCTTTCTTATTGGATCCGGAAACCCGTCCCGACTTCGTCGGATTTTTTATTTTATTTTAAATGACCCCATTCCTAATAAGAGTGGTCGTTTTTTGTTTTATCTATATTTATTAATATGAAAATTATAAGACTTACCGAATCAGATTTAACAAGAATTGTTAAACGATTAATTAATGAAAACTTTAAAGAAGTATCATGGGAGGATATTTGGTTTAAGTTAAGAAGATTATCACAAAGTTTTCATTTTCCTGAAGATCCTGATTATAGTTTTGGTGGTCTTGATTTTATAGTTTCACAAGACGGAGAAAGTTTGGAATTATTGGACATTTATAAAGATCCTTATATGTGGAGAGATGAATACGATAAAGGTGTTGATGTTTTAAACAGGTATTCAGATAAAATTAGTAACTTTGTTGATGAGTTTAATTTAAAATACGACCATCCATTTACCCTTATGTTTAAAATGGATTCAAAATATAATATGAAATTTTATACTGAAAATTAAATAATGTGAAAATCATAATTACAGAAAACCAACATAGTTCATTAAAAAATAATTTAATGGAGGTTATTAATCGTTTTGGGATTGATGCTGGAATTAAGGCGGTTGGTTCGTTTAATACATTATTAAAGATTATTGGAAAAGAATCCCTTTATGATGTTCTTCTACAACACGGATTTGATCCTGTATTTAAAATTGTAACATCAAGATTTGATGTACCAAGAGAATTTTTTTATCTTAACATTTATAGTAGTTTATCAAGTTTTTTAAATCAGTGGGGTCCGATGTTTTTATTTACAATTGATAATAAATATTATTTATATCAAGATCAAAATAGACTAAACATTTTTGTTGGTGAATATGATAATGTAATTGATCCAGAACAAGGGGGTATAATTGATGGGGACCTTTTCCAAGATTCAATTCTTAAACCCCTTGGACTTAAAGGACTTAATATTGGAAAAGTTATTGACCTTTATTATACCGAGGAAGACTAATATTTATTCATATATGAAAATCATAATCACCGAAAATCAGTACGAACAATTATTTAAGGATCTTCCTGTTCTTCTTAAAAGAAGAATAACTCGAAAGGACTTGGAGTATCTTGATAAGGAAATAATACTTAATATGAAGTATATCCCGATTTATAATGATTTTGAGGATTATATAAATTCTATACTCACTAACCTTGTTCACGAATTTGTTTTACACGAAAAGTATGATGAAATTGAAACCGAACACGATCCTGAGTATGGGGAAGTTTATACAGACCTAAGTAGAAATAGGGCTATGGAGATATATTGGAAAATAATCCCCTTTCTTGAAAAACGATATAAGGATATGATATTACAATCTTGGGAAAAAAGAAAATCAATGGGGTAACATTTACTCTCGTTCTTTAAACAAGGGCGTTTATTACTATCGTTTATATAAACACAACCCTATCTTTATTTTAAAGTATGGCGTATTTATTAATAAAGAATACATTATGTCAAGAATTATAAGATTAACAGAATCGGATTTGGCTCGAATTGTTAAAAAAAGTATTTTGGAAATGGAATCCCCTAGTGAATTTACAAAACATATTGGTTCACCCACTAAGGTATCTATAATCAAGTTTAAAAAACAAATGGACTATGATGGAGCTTTGTCCATCTTGAAAGAATATGAATCAACATATCGTTTACCAAAAAATTGGGATAGTATAAAAGACACATTTAATAGTGGGGAGTATTGGGATAGTACTACACATGGGACATACAACATATCGTATTACGATATGAAAGATAAACAATTACATCATGGGAATAGACTCCATAAAAAATATTTAATGTTGGTGAAAAAAAATAACTAATTTTATATTAATAAATAAAATAATATTATGAGAAGACTTATATTTGAAAATGTATTTCAGGACTATGAATTTTTGGATAGAAAAGAAGAACTATTTAATTTTCTATATTCCATAGGAATGGATTCAAACTCAGACAAAAGTTATGCTGATATAAATAAAGATGGGGAAAAGGATACTTTAATGGTACACTTCAATATGGGTAGTGTAACAGTTTATGTTGGATTATGTAATTTTTCTAACGGTGAGTTTAAATATCTTTTATATGTAAAATCAAGTGAAGGTATTGTTTTAAAACCAACCTTTTTTGATTCAGTTGAGGAAATTGAAAATAATGTTTCACCTTATATTGAAACCGCCTATGATGATACAAAATTATCGTATCTTGGAATTGAAAATGAAAAAGAATACATGCCATCAAAATCAGAATATAATGACATGTTAAATTCTGCAATTGATTCCCAAGATTGGGAGGAGGTTCGTAGGATACAAAATAAATATGGAAAACTTTATGAAAGTATGAAAAAAATTATAAGACTAACAGAATCAGATTTAACAAGACTAATTAAAAGGGTTATTAAAGAATCTGCAGATGATGGAGAGATTGATATGTCAAATTTACCAAATGAAATTAAAGATTTCGTGTTTAGATATGGTAACGTATCTAGTGACGCAACTGATGAAGAAATTATGGACGATCTTTATAGTTTAAGAGGAAGTGAAGATAGAAATATTAGTCGTCAAGCAGTAAGATTGACAAGAAGATTATAACCACAGAATAAAAACGATAATTACCCCCATTCTCTAATAAGAGTGGGGTTTTCTTTTTACTTTATATGCTTATATTTATAATAAAAAAACTTATGAAAAAATTATTATTATTTATTGTTACGGCTACTATGTTATTTAGTTGTGGTAAAGAAACAAAAACTGAAACGTTAGAAGATGTTGAGTCTGATAAAATTGTTATGGTACATGATGGGTCTTTTGCTTTTTGTGGGGCATCGGCAGCAGTCCCTACGGGAAGAAAGATTATAGTACAAGGAGTTGAGTATGACGAGGGTTGTGCAATCTGTCCTGTATTAAACGGACCATCTCTTTCAAGTTTGGCAATGGAAGGTGTAAGTGGAACTTATGGTAAGTTCAATGTTGAGAAAAACTTCCAAACTCCTGATGGTACAAGTAATACCGTATGGTCTTTATTTTGGTATTATGATACAACTACTACTATCCCTCAATTTAACCCTTCAACTAAGGAGTGGGAATATATGACACCATATAACAGATCGTTTGTTATTAACTTGGATTCACCAAGTACAAGTGAGAGTAATATGTTTGCTATGCCGGGGATTATCTTTGATACAACATCTTCAGGTATTGTACTTGCTAAAGTATATGGACCACTTAATGAGGCTGCGGTTCCATTGAGAAAAGCGATCCCTGTAAAGAACGGACAGACATCGGTTACCGCCGCTAAGGTTGGTTTCCCTTACCCTGTTGGAACTCCGATCCCATCACATACATTCTACAAGAAAAAAAACTAACTAAAAATTAAAATTTTAAACCCCACCTCATCAGTGGGGTTTTTTGTTTCCCCATATATTTATTGTTGTATGAAAATCATTATAACTGAAAGTCAAAAACAATCATTGGATTATTATCAATTATCTAACTGTATTAAACGAAGGTTGGATATTGATGCACTTGATAAGATTGTTATTAAAGCTATGGAAGTGTTGGTTGGTGTTAGGTCTTCGATTGAAAGTTTTGTTGAATCCGTATGTAATTTTACCTATGACAAACTTGATTTAGAATATGGTATTGAAATATGTTGGGGGGATGAAACTTGGGAACAGTTCTCTATACCAATTAAACGATTTTTGGACTCAAGGTATGATGACACTATAAAAAAGTATTTTGAAAATTACTATAATTAAAAGTATAATGAATAACAGTTTTATAATAAGAAGGTATGATCGCATTAACGAAATTGTTAATGAAAAGATGATGTATTATCCCCCGTGTGATTATACCTACATTGGTGGATTTAATGATTACTTTGATGATGTTTCAACTGCAGTTATACGTGAAGTTGTTGATATTGATCTTAATTTAGAATGGGAAAAGGCAATGGACATGATTGATGATTTTTCATACATGATGGAAAATAGTATTAGAGAAATATTTTTTCGTAAAATAAAATCATACTTTGATAGAATCCATAAAAAGGGATGTGGGGAAGGTGGATTATGAAAATAATAATTACAGAGGACCAATACGGATTATTATCTGAGATGATTAAACTTGACATTAAAGTTGGCGACACTATAATGGGGGGTAAGTTTAAAAACAAGAAGGTTGTTGTAAAAACAATTGGAAAAAATGATAAGGGTGATATTACAATTAACGGTAAACCATTATTAAGATTTAGAATATTAAAAGAAAATAACTTTCATTTGCGTAGAAGAGAATCTATGATGAAAGAAAAATTGGATTGGATAGTTCGTAATAATTTTGATAATGAAGAACTTAAATTTACTCCTTTTGAACATTTTAGACTACATATATCTGATTATGTTGGTAGCCAAATGGCAAACGAACTTAATTTAAGTGGGGATGAAAAGGTTATATTTAGAAATCAGATAATCCAGTATATTCGTAGTAATTTTTATGAATACTTAAAAGAAATTTGGGAGTCTAATCGGTAACTATAGTAAATCTTAATTTTCTTCCTTTCTTAATAGATCCGGAAACCGAACCCGACTTCGTCGGAATTTTTTGACCGTCCGACCCCTTCGGGTATTTTTAAATTATTTAAGTCGTTTACTTAATAGGTCTCTCAGAAAAAAGGAATCCTTAATATATTAATAATGAAAAAAATGATTTTTTTAAGATAACATATATTTATAAATAAAGAAAAATAATTATGAAAAAAATAATCAGATTAACTGAGTCCGATCTTGCAAGAATCGTAAGACGAGTAATTAGAGAAGAAGAAGAAGGAATGAGTGGTTCTGTTCCTGGATGTAAAGACACAAAGTCTGCAACAGGACAAAATTTGGGTTGTGTTACAAACAGAAAACCTTATTATGATATGATGAAAGCAGGTAAGATACCAAACGTTATATTAACATATAAACTTGACGGACCTTGGTTTGATAACCACACATATACCTCAATGTATGATATGGCAACACCTGGTATGGGATTAGACGATAAAACGTTAGCCTATGGTTTATATGCCGTTAGACAAGGAAATATGGGTGTTAACCCATCACAACCAAACATGACTTTTAAATTAGGTGCAGATGAACGACAAAAGGCTGAAGATATCGGTGGTATTAACGCTCAACTTGAAAAAGTATTCAGAGGGTCCGCAAGTCCAAGATAATTATTTAATATCCATTTTAAAATCTAAGAATTCATATCGATTATAGTCGTTATTGTACTCTAAATTTCTTTCAATATAGTCGACCTTGTTTAATACAGGGTCGATTTTTATTTTTGTGTAGATTGATGGTACGTTACCCATCAAATCATTATCAAAAAAATAGACTTCATATGAATTAATATTTTTCACAACTTTAATTGAATCTATAAAAACTGAAGAACCATCAGAAAAATTTACATTAAGGGTGTTATTTTTTAAATCAATAAAGTATTCTGTATTTGTTTCTCTAATTTCTTTGTTATAAACAACTGAATCTATATTTCTTGTGTAATTAATTTTTTTAACTGAAATATTAATTAAAGAATCGTTTGGTTCTGTTTTATAATTAGTATTGTCATTTAAATTTACGTCTTTTACAATAAATGAAGTGAAGACAAAGAACAAGAAAGAGATAATAAGAGTTTTCATAATATTTTTTTTAAGGTTATTACAAATGTAATGTATTTTTTTGGTTCAAACAACTATAGGGTATTATTTTTTATTTTTAAATGTATTTATCCTATATGAGGATAATTATAACCGAAGATCAACATAAACAAATTCTTTCATTTATTCGAAGACTTAGTATTGCCGATGACGTTATTTCTAGATTAAACCCTAAAGACATTTGTAGAATATGGTCGAACACAGAAAAGGACGCATTATTTTTTGCCGATGACGTTATTTTGGGAATTGTATGGGAAATTAATCAAACACTTGGAATTAAAAATTCGTATCACAATAAAGATCTGTATAGATTTTTTGAGGATTATGGTTATTACGACAAACTAAAAAAATTTTTTCACAAATCATTTGAATCATGCGAATAATCATAACTGAGTCTCAAAGTAAAATTCAATGGCTACTTAGGAGATTGCATTATCCTGAAATTAATGATCAATTAAAAGATATTGTTATTGAGGGTTTTGATTACACTAATGCTTGTGAATACAATACGTATTCTAGTTATGAAACTAACGTAGTAAATGGGTCTATACCAACATTTATTAATTCATATACTGAACTTTCTGGTAATGTGTATGTTGAAGACAAAGAACTTGATGAGTTTATACGTAAACTAATAATTGGTAAGTACCGTGGATTAATTCAACGGGAATATCGGGACCGTTATTGTAATGAAGACGATGATGAAGATGAATCGGATTATTAACTATTAATAAACTATGAAAATCATTATAACAGAAAACCAAAACTATCTTATTAGACGAATACAACAATTTATTGAAATTGTTGAAGGTCAGATTGAGGGGTATGAATTAAATGAAGATGGTGCATGGTGGTGTCGTAATAATGGCCCATATGCATTTTATGATAATCTTGTAGGCAGATCTATTGAGGAATTTATGGATCAGAACTGGGAGTTCTTTGACGATGAATCTGAAAAAGGGGGGGCCTATATGGATATTAGTATGTTAAATAAAATAGTTGAGGAGAACTACGGGAATTATATTAGAAATCTTTTTGTTCGTAAGTGTTCATAGGTCAAGGTTTTATTTACTTTCTATATTTATTAACTATATACTAATTATGAACGATTCACAAAAAGCCGAAAAGTATAATCAACTGATGTATGAGTATACTAGAACACAAAACAAAATTTCATCTATTAGAGGTGAATCTTTGGAACCAAATGAAAGTCAACTTAGAGAAATTAGAGAACTTGAGAACAAATTGAGACTCATTATGGAAACCGCATCTAGATTGTAACGCATTATACCCCTCTAACCGGAGGGGTTTTTAATTTTTTATAATATTTATTAACATGGAAAAATCTAAATTTGAAAGGATAGGTGATGATGGTTTGATTAGGTATCGAAATCATGTAAAGAAGTTATTATCTGAAGCCGGTATTGGATTTGAGGACATTAGTGATTTCTATAGTTTTTTAAATTCTAATTACAGAACAGAACACAGTGGGTTAAAAAAATCTATAATGTCGCCTATGGGGGGTTCTTTTAAAAGAACGGACATTGAGTATCTATATTATATATTATACGTCTCAAATCAAGATGATGGTAAAATAACAAGACCCACATTTGAATATAAAGAGATTGAATATATCTCAGAAGAAAGAATATTGACTAGAATAACACGATCTGGTGGTATTGACACGTATATTCCTGACAATTTAGATAGTGGTTACTTATTTGATTTAAGGGGTTCTGGCAATTTTGAGCCTTACGATTGGGATGAAACAGATAGAGAGGAATTAGATTGGGACCAAAGAGATGATTGGTTTGACTTTAATTGATATTTATTATTATGGAAAAATCTAAATTAGAAAAATTATCGGACTCCGCTATTATAAGATATTATAATTTTATATACCCAATGGTAATACAGTCATATATCGATAGTACTGAAATCTCGGAATTCTCTTCAGAAATTTCAGATAACAATAATCTATTTAAAAAAATTTTTACTCCTATTGCGGGAGGAAGTCGTATGGATATTGAATATATTTGGTGTCTTATAAAATATAATAATGAAGAAAAAATAGAAGGAGACGTTATTAATAGACCTGAAAATAAAGAACGTTCCGTTGAATATGTTGTGGAAGAGACCTTATTTCAACAAAACACATATTCCGAAAATATGACAACTTATTTAGATGGGGATGATTTTGATTCCTCTTATCTTTGGTCTTTAAGAGAAAGTGAGGAAATCCGTCCTTGGGAATGGACAATTGTTGATAGTGACGTATATGACAGTAATGTAACTGATGAAGAATTTAGATTATAAAATGAAAGGATTACCAATAACTTTTATTAGAAGATTTGATGAAGAAAAGTTTGTTCAGTTATTATACTCAACTGAAATGTATGGTTATGTGGATAAAAAATCTTTAAGTTCGTATTTTTACGATATAGTAACAACATCTATTTTTGCTTTTTTTAATCGGTATACAAGTATGGGTTACCATGATTATTTACCAATGGAGAAAGAAAAAATTGTATTATATTTATCAAAAACTTTTGATAAAATAATAAGAGATCTTTATGAAAATTAATTAATCTTATAATCATTCTCCCATATATTTATTTATATGAAAATTATCTTAAACGAAAATCAACTTGGTAGTCTAAAAAAAACTTTAGAAGATTCTATAGATGATGTTGGTGTTTACCAAACTTTAAAAAGATATAATCTTAATTTAAGGGCATTATCGGTAATTTTTAATGGGGATATGCCTGAAATATCATGTCAAGATCTTTATGATATGATACGAGATCAAATAAAAGTATTAACCTCAGAACTAAAAATTTTTAACAATCATAACTTTGATTTTGAATTTGATCGTATGGCAGGTTCTCTTCAGTTTACATGTAAAAAATTAGACTCAGAATCCAATGAATCTTTATCAGGGTGGGCAACCCCTTATTGGAATGGTGAGTGTTACATTCCTATTGATTTTGAATTTTATAGTTGGAATTACGATGGTCAAGAGTTAAGAGAAGAAGATATAAATGGAGATTTTAACCATATGGAGGACGCTCCAACAGAGTTTAATAGTTTTAATGACATTAAAAGATGGTTAGAAAATGATTACCTAAAAATGTTATCAGAAAGGTGTGATGAGGTTTTTGAAGAACTAAGAAAAGATTAATTATGAAAATAATAGTAAGTGAGGATCAATATAATACTTTAAAAAGTAATTTTTTAAATGAAAGTGAAGAACTTAATAAATATGGTTTAACTGCCGATGAAATGCGTCAAGTTGAGGAATTGGCAGAAAAAGAGGCTTTAGAAGATCTTGAAAATCTAAAAAAAAATATTAAAGAGAAGGAGAAAGACGTTGAACACTACTCAAATTTTGACACCTCACACATAAAAGATGAGTATGTTTTAGATCACATAAAAAAAGAAATTGTCGAACCAGCAAAAAAAGAACTTGAACGTTTAAAAAAATATCTTTCTGAACACGATATTGAAAAAACAAAAGAAAGAATAAGGGATTGGAATATCTATAGTGCCGGTGGTCTTGGGTGGTCATTTAGATACAATAGATATCGAGAAGAGGCGTTGAAAAAAAGTTTAACAAAGGATAATTTAATTGATTTATTTGTTACCGCCTTAGAGGGAGGATCAAACTATTGGTATTACATGGATTTACCTAAAAATATAAGATCCTATGGACAATCAACATCAGAGGCCGTTGGTGAATATATCCTACAAGGCGGTAATATTGAAGTTTATGATATTGAGGAGTACAGGGAGGTAAAACGTAACTATATTGATGGTGATTATGATATTACTGGTGATTTAAAAGACGATAAAAGTTATTATAGTGATTTAGAAGAAACAAAATTAGGTTATATTGATATGGATAAAATATTGGAATCAATTCCTATTATAAAAAAAGATTACCCTGAGATATGGGAACGAATCCTGTTAGAAGAAGGAGACGCCGGAGATGCCGATGTATTCCTACAACTTTGTGTAATGGGTGAAGTGGTATTTGGATAAAAAGATATGAAAATAATAATAACAGAAGGTCAATTTAATGATTTAAAAAATAAAACCAAATATGATTTTGGTTTTATTTTATTTAAAGATATGGTTAGGTCAAAATATCCTTTTATTAAAAATTTGTCTTTTAATGAATTAAAGATTTCTAATGATTATAGAGATCAAAGTAAATATTACATTATTTATATTAATATTACAGTAAATAAAGATGAAATGGAAAATCATCTTTTTGTTGGTGATGGTGGAGATGAATATAGTCGTAGTGGTGAATGGAATAAAGATCTCCTTGAAGATCTTTTAGGAAAAATATACGATAGATTACCTAAAAATGTAAGATACAACTACCCTGATGATCATCCGACATGGCCAAGTGAAGCTGCAGGTATTAATGTGGCAGAACTTAAAGAAATTTAAAAAACATTTATTTTTTTTTAAACTACACGATATTTATAATAAAAATTATATGAATAGGAGTTATAGTAAAATACGATATATCCAAGAAATGAATAAAAGAATGGATAATAAATTAATTGAAGAAAAGATAACAAATTCTTCAGTCGGGTTTATCTCTGAACAAGGAGAAAAGAAAACCTTTTTAAATCTATTGGAAAAACAAAGATTAATTGAGGAACAACTTAAATATGGTGGTACTAAAAATTTTATTTTAGAACAACAAGAGGAAGATCCTGAAGGTGAGGAGGATTTGTCAGGTATCCCTGATCTTGAATCAGACGAGGATTATGATGCAATAATCGCATATTACCTTGAAGAATATAATGAATATCTTAGAACAACATTTAAAGATTTTATTGGTGATGAGGGTGAGGGTGAAACTTTAACCGAATCAGATCAAAGATTGTTAATTGAAGCCAACCTATTACTTGAATATTGTCCTCAAGACATAGGTGACTGTTTTAGAAATTTGGGTAAAAAATTTAAAAAAACTAAATTTGCTCGATGGTTTAGAAGAAAAATCGGCGAACCTACCAAAGATGCTATGGAAAATTTTGGTAAAAAAGTAAAAAGAGGTTTTAGAAAATTCATGAAAAATGTAAAAGGTATTGATCTTAACATTGAACATAAAAAACGTAGAAAAAAAGGTAAAAATTACAAACGTAAGAATAGTCGTAAACTTAAATCATTAGATAAAGTATGGGCAAAAAATAAAAGAGGTACAATAAAAATAGGTAGAGTAGGGTGGTTAACATTTGGTAAAGGTAGAGGATCAGCCTCAGAAAATTTTAGTTCTGAAGAAGAAATGGGACCTTCAATTGGGGAGGATGAGTACGTATCTTACTTAAAAGAGAATGAATCTAAAATGGTTAGTCTTATGTCTAAAACATCTAAATCCAATTGGGTGACATTAAAGGCAGATCCTGAAGAAATTGCATATGCGGTTGCCGTGTTAGAAAGATTTAATGATACTTATGAAGAAAAAAAATGGAGAAAAGTTGGTGTTGGTCTTGATCAAGAAACATTCATCAGAGAGTGTGAAGAGGACCCTATAGTTAATGACATTCCTCCGGAGGAAAAACTATACCCAACAGAAACTTTTGAATTTCCATTAAATCCTGATAACGATAAAAATTTATTTAAAGATAATGAGTGGGATGAGTCTTTTGCACCAATTTTCGTACAAGAAATGAAAGATCTTTGTTCGTTAATACAAAAACAAATGTCAGGATTAACTCCACCTGAAGGTAAACCTAAGGCCTACCTTGAAGCTATGTATCTACAGGCATCAGCATCAAGATTAAGAAATGGGGATAAAGCTGCAACATTATCATTTAAACAATTATCAGATAATAGATTGGCAACAGGTAAAGCAATAATGATAAGAGAATTATCGGCGATTGGTGTTTTAATTGATGGTAATACAAAATATTATTTTGACACGGATGCAAATCCAACAGATATAAATCCCAAGGGTAACGGAGACGGTTCATCTGGACCTAACCCACCAATAGGTAAAGGATTTATTGCGAAAGGTAATTTTCCTATGTCACCAAATTGTGGTCCAAATGACCCATCATGTACGTTAAATGGAAAAACCGTACTTAGAACTGAGTGCGGAACGCCACATACTAACAAATTAGAATATGATAAATATAAATTTATTAATGGATCGGTTAAACTAATATTTAATGACGACTATAAACCAGAACCCGATGTTACACCATCGGATGATAAGAAAAAAGATTTTGACCCAGAAGTTGAAGTTATAGAAACTGATGTTTACCCAATTTATTTCTACGCACCTGGTAAAAAACCGTTTAAAATTCCAATCCCCGGATTAAGAATTAAATGGAAACAACTTTTTACATTTAAAAGAAGGGCAAGAGGAACATACGGACCTCCGGCAGGTAAGAAAAACGGAGCGACAAAATGTGAGGCGTTTGGAAGCAAACTATAAGTTATTTATAATACAAAAAAGAGGACTTAGTCCTCTTTTTTTATGCTTTATATCTAAGACAGATCATAATAGAATGAGTTGACTTGTAGATACCAAAACCATATTTGTTTGATCTTTCACTTAACAACATCTCCATGTGACCTTTAGATCTAATAAATATATCAAAACAACAGTCGGCAATAACTTTATTTATATCGTATTTATTTAGATCAATTTTTGTAAATAACATGAAATTTAATTCGGCAATATTTTCAGAATTATTATTTGGTAAATTAGGGTCATGTTTAAATTCATTTACCAAACATTTAGCGTATGACTTAGATTTTTTTGTTAAATCCTTATCTTCAGTTACGGGAGATTTACCATAAGATTTTCTAAAGTTGTTAAATGACTCCAACATGTAAGAATTAATTTTGTTTGTGTCAATTTTTTTAATCATCTCTTCAGATGGGAATGAAAATGAACCACCACCTTTTGGGACAATCATCTTACTATCTTTACTTACATACTCCCAAACATCGGAATACATCTCATATGTTTGTGAATTTGAAACAAAAACAACCAAAAAAGTAAAAACAAAAGATATTAAATTTTTCATGGTTTAATTATTTAGTGATTAATATATTACAAATATAATATTTATTTCCATTAATTGCACCATAAAATGATTTTTTTTTAATGTCAATATATTTATAGGTATAAATAAAAAAATATGAAAAGAATAGTTAGACTAACAGAATCAGATCTTGCAAGAATTGTAAGAAGAGTAATAAACGAAGGTGCATCACAATTAGGTAAACCAATGAAAATTGGACCTAAAACATATGTAGCACAAAAATTTGGTGATGGGAATATCGGGTATGTTGATACCACAATACCTGGAACTGCCATTAAAGATGCTAATATTATAGCGACTTTAAATAAGTCTACAGGATATAATATCCCAACTTCAAACGGAATACTTTCCGTTGGATACATCCAAAAAAATCCTGGGTATCAAACTAATCTTAGAAATCTTATATAATAATGAAAAGGATAGTTAGACTAAATGAAAATGATTTGGCAAGAATCGTAAAAAGAGTAATAAGAGAATCTGAAGATGTTTTGGTTGATGAAATTGATACTGAGTTAGATTCTGTGGATGAGAACAATCCTGATCCAGGAATTTTAGAAAGAATTATTAATAAAATACAAGATGCAGGTCATGACGTTGAAATGTTCATTAAAAAACTAAGAAGGAATCGTAGAAAATTAGAAATGAATTTAAACCGAAAATTCAAACGATCTAAAATGGGTAAGTGGATAAAGAATGGTTTTGGTGGAATGAATGAATCCTTTAACATTCCTCGTCATAGAGAATTACAATACTTATTAAGAGAATCTGAAGATGTTTTGGTTGATGAAATTGATACTGCTTTGGATTCTATGGATGAAAATAGCCCAGATCCTGGACCATTACAAATGTTAATTGATAAAATTGAGGCTGCGGGTCATGACGTTGAAATGTTCATGAACAAATTAAGAAGAAACGCTAGAAAATTTAAAAGAAAATTAAATAGAGTATTTAGAAATCTTAGATTTAAAAGAAAAAAACCCATGTTTTAACTTTAAAAACCATATTGACATATCAAAATGGTAATAAAAAAAGTAAATTAAATATTAAAACCCTTAAATAAATTATTTAGGGGTTTTTTATTTTTTATTATATTTATTTATATGAGTACTATTATAGAAAAAATTGTAAGATCTGTTTTAAATAGAGAGTATAGCCAAATAAATGGTTTGTATGAATCAATAACTCCTGAAGAACTAAAAAGACTCAGAAGAATTCAAGAAGTAAGAAATACAATAGAGTTTCAAACAGAAGTTCAAGACCCTTGCAATTTTGATGATGGGGAAGAATACGCAGATTTTTGTATTGGAGAAGGATTAAGTTTTTTTTATGGTGATGAAGGTTACGAAAGAGAAGATGAAATTTTTCAAGACGAAGAAGAAGACCATTTAAGAGATGAGATAACAGATATGATGTATGAAGAGTATTTTGATTATCTGTCAAATCTTTGGAATGAAGATAAGGATAATTATGATTGTTAATTAAGTATGGATAAAAATATACTTTTTATTAGAAGATATACTATGATTAAAGAACTAATTGAGGAGTCATTTGACGTTATTGAGGGTGATGTTTGTGATTATACCTTTAGTGAATTTTTAACCGAGATTTGTTGGCGAGTTTCAGATAAAAAAGAATTATTACAATTAAGTGGTATAGGATATAATGACCTTATACATATGTGGGTTAGAAATAATTTTCATACTCATATAAGAAAAGGGTTTGAAAACTTATTACAAAAAGAATCTTGTTTTGACGAAAGTCTTTTCTTGAATGAAGGTGATGATGATGGCGATTACATGTAAGGTGTAGATAATATTTAATGATATGAAAAGAAAGTTTATTTATTTAATGGAATTTTTAAAACAATTTGATTGTGATAAAATTACGCAAACATACACATTTTATGACTCCGGTTATGATTGGGGGTTACAAGAATTAAGTTGTGAAAAATCTGGAGAGACAAAGTATATTGCAACCCCAAAGGCATTATATAGTCTTTTAGAAGATATTCTAGATCACACGGTTCAAGAAATTGAAAGTGATGTATATAGGTATAATGATGATATATCAAGATTTGACCTCCATGTAGAGATATTTCCAAAGAAAGGTTTATTGGTTTATTCAAATGCCGACATACAATCATACGGAAAAGAAGGAGAATCTACAGAATATGAATTTGACGAACAAGATGAGGACGATAACATTGTAATTAAATGTCGTGAGTTTTTATCTAATTTAGGGGATCCTTATAGTGTTACAATATCTTATGATGGTTCGGGAGATAGTGGGGCCTTAGAAGAAAATGGAATAACATCAGACGGTGAGAGTGTTGATATACCTTCAGACATTGAAGACATTTGTTACAGTCAATTAGAAGAGTTTTCTGGTTGGGAAATAAATGAAGGATCTAGTGGGGAAATAGTTATTACCAATGATTCATTAATAGTTGATCATAATTGGAATAGAGAAGAATGGGATAATATCGGTTTAGATATTGAGGTTACCGCAGATACTTTAGATTAATTATCTTTAGTATTGTTAAAAAAAGAAATCCCTATAATAATCCACCCTATTATAAGAACTGTTACAAAATCATTCATTTTAAAGTTAGTATATTTATAAGTATATGATAACAAATAAACAAGAACAAGGTTTTAAGGTATTAAATTCTGTTGTAACAACGGAATTTCCATTTATAAAAAAAATAGTACCACAAAGAGAAAATGTTTACCATTGGATTTATTCTTTTGATGTTGATTTACATATAAACCTTTTGGAGTTATCAAAATATGTTGGGATGCCTTTTTCTGAAAAATTTAAAGATATGGATATTGAAAAATTAAGAGACGTTATATTTGATTGGAACAAATGGGGATTATCTTATGTGGCACATTTTTTTGATGATATAGATGATAGTTTAGGATATAAATTTAATCGTAAAATTGAAGAATACATGTTTAAAGTTTATAGTCAATTACCAAAAGAGTTTACAATAAATTGCCATGAGAACCACCCAAAAAAAGACGAAGTAATGGACCTTCTTAAACACACCTTTGAAGAACCAAAAAAAGTTGGTATAGGTAATGTGGTATTTTATGTAGATTGAAGTATTTATATAAAAAAAGACAAATGAAACGATTAATAATTTCTGAAGAAGAAAAAAAACATATTTTAAAAGTTCATAGTATAAATGAAGCTTTACCCGATTTAAAGTCTTTCCCAATTGGGGGAGGAAGATATAATATTGGTTATGATCAAAAATGGGACGATTGGAATAATCCTATGGGGACTGCCAATTCTGACTTCTCAAGACAAGCGACTCATGCGGGTGCTGGAGGACACCCACATGGACATATAGGGGTAGACATATTTGGACCTAGAGGGACTCCAATCCTTGCACCTGTTGACGGTAAAGTTAAATTTGGTAGTAATGGGTTAACCGTAATTATTGAAGACCCTGAGACAGGTTTTTCACATTGGTTAGGCCATTTAGATTCAAGAACAATAAAAGAAGGTGATTTTGTTTTTGCAGGACAACAAGTGGGAACATTAGGTGATTCAGGTAACGCAAAAGGTACCGCACCTCACCTACATTATAACATTTATAAAACAAGTGGTGGGTTCTACACAGGTGAAGATCCATTAGACACCCTTAAGAGGGCGATAGGAAAAAAATCAGGAAACCCATCTGAAACAAAATTTGAAACCCTTGGAGATAAATTTAAAAAAACATTTAAAAAAGTATTTGGGGTTGAGGAAAAAGACGAAAAAGGTAATGTAAAAGCAGTAGACGAAGTAGATCTATGGGATAAAATGAAAATTGCAGGAAATGTTTTCTTTGATAAAATGAAAAAAATGTTTAATTAAAATGAGAGAAATTAGACTAACAGAAACAGAATTAATAAAAACAATAAAGAAAATCATTAGTGAAAACGATGATTATGTAGTGGGAATTTCCGCATCAGAAAAAACTGAACTAATTGATGACGTTATTAACAGACTAAGTGAGTTTGGGATGCAATATAAAATAGAACTTAACAGATTAAATTCAAAATTTAATCCAGAAAAAGTTAGAAGAATGCCAAGACCTAGATCAATTGAGGATCTAGATTTACCTAAAGGATTAAGAATCAGTAGAACCGTATTTCCAAAAGACTAACAATGAAAAAAGTTTTTAATAAAATATTACAATCAGAAAAAAATGAGATATTGGAAATGCATAAAAAACATGCTAATTTAATATCAGAACAAGATAGTTTTAGTCCTTACGCAACATCTATGCTTGATAACCCTGATTACACAACAACCACTACCACAGAAAAAAAGACTGTTGATCGTGGAGAGGTTATTCCGGTTAAAGATATATTTAAAGGTGAGAATCTACCCGAATTACCAATTAAAAAAATTGAAAGGGTTGATAGACCACCTGCAGTTATTGAAATTGCGAAGGATTTTATAGGTAAACCTTATGTGTATGGATCTCAAGGACCTAATTCATTTGACTGTAGTGGATTTATAAGATATGTCTTTTCTAAAGCAGGGGTTATAAGTGGTGTTAATGATATAAAAAAAATACCAAGAACTGCTTCAGGAATATACTCCTCACCAAACACAAATAAAATATCTTTTAATGAAATACAACCAGGAGATTTGGTATTTTTTAAAAGCGGTAGTAAAATAAGTCATATCGGGTTAATTTCAAATGTAACCGATAATGAAAAGGATGAAAAAATTTTTCACATGGTACACGCATCTTCATCATCTGGAATACAAGATACGGAAAAAACTAACTACACCAAAACAGGGGTTAATAAGAATTCCTATTGGTCCCCTAAAATAGCCGGTTACGGTAGAGTCGCTTAACTATGAAAAAAATTTTAATAAATAGAATTTTAAATGAGTATGTAATTAAAGAATCTTTAGTTGTGGACGATTCATCTTATATTGATGAGATAAAACAAATAGAATTGTTATCTGATACCGACACTAATTTGGAAAATAAGTTGGATAAAATTTGGAACTCTTTAGAGATTAAGACCAAAAAAAATGGTACTGATATGTCTAAATTTAAGTCCGCAGTCAATCCAAAAATAAAAAATTTGGTAGATAAACTAAGTAAAAAAGGTAAAAATCCTTCCGTTTGGGGTAGAAGAAAGATAATTTGTAATTTATGGGACTAACACAAAACATTAATGTTGATAATTTATATTCTGATACTTTAAACAGGATTAATTTGTTATATAATGAATTTAAAAATTCAAAAGCAATTATCTATGAGTATTTTCGTAGATTAATTTTAGACATTTCAAGTAGTATGTCAGGTAAAGTAAGAAAAGATGTACTTAAACTTATTGATGGATCTAAATCAGGTATTTTGGATCTTAAATCTGAATTGGTAAATTACTTAAAAAATAATAAAAGTTTAATAAATAAGTATTCATTTGAGAGTACGTACTCATTTATTAAAAAAATAGAAAAAATTAAACACAGTAATACCTCAAGATTAATGAACCTGATAAATAAAATTATTGTAAGATTAACTAATTTAGAATATGGCGATAAAGATAAATTTAAAAAACTAATAAGTAAATTTTATTTTATCTGTAATAATTTTATAAGAATAATTATAAATGGAGAAAAATCGGACTATGTTATGAATTGGTTATTAAGTAAAGTAAACCCCCAAAATTAATCGGGGATTTTAATTATTTTACTTCCAATACTTCTAAATCAAAAATCAATTTTTTACCTGCCAAAGGATGGTTACCATCCAATTTAACACTTTCTTCATTGACTTCCATCACCCTAAAGTTAATTGGTCCCATTGGTGTGTTTGCTTGTAGCATATTACCAACCATCACACCTTCAGGAACTTGTTCTTTTGGTACTTCTTGAATCATAGCTTCGTTATGTTGGCCGTAAGCCATGTCTGACTCGATTTCAACAGTTTTTTTATCACCAACTTCCATATCAATCAAACCATCCTCAAATCCTTTAATAAGTTGGCCTTGACCTAATGTTGCGGTTAATGGATCTCTACCTTCGTTCAATGAAGAATCAAAAATTGATCCGTCCTCTAATTTACCCGTGTAATTAACAGTCACGGTACTGTTACTTGTAATTTTTCCCATAATTTATTTTTTTTAAAATATAAATATTTTAATTATAAATGTAAAATCAAACAAAAATAAAAATTACTAATAAAACTATTGTTACAATAATTCTTACGATATACAACCATAAAAAAACTCCCAATAACTTATATAGTATATCCTTCTTCTTAAATTTCAACAAATCAATTAAAAATGATTTAATGTTAGGCCAATAAGATTTTATAATATTAAACATATGATAAGTATAAGAAATTTTTTTTCACAAATCAACATATTTATTATATATGAAAACTAATATAAACGAAGAATTAAATTATATTAAATTCCTTTTTGATTATAAAAAAGGAGTTGTGGTGTCAGAACAAGAAGTTGTAACCACAAACACCACAGAATTACCCACTGATCCTGAAAAAAAAATAGAAGAACCTAAAAAAATAGAAGAACCTAAAAAAGAAGAAGACCCTAAAAAATCAATTGAGTCATTAACTAACGATATTTGTAGTCAAAATAATAACAAATGTAAACCTTGTGGTGAAATGTTAAAATTACTTGCGGTAGGAAATTTAAAAGAAAATATAATCGAAAAGTGTTTAGATTGTAAGGGTAAAAAGGGATCTGACTATTTAAAATGTGATAATATTAAAGGACAATTATTGGCAATGTCAGGTAAATTAAATACTGAGAAAAATTCGGTTTCAGGTAAAGCTTCAATTTGGGTAATGTTAGGTAGTAGTTTACTTTCATTAGGAACTCAAATTAAAACACTTTTTGAAAAAGAACCACCTAGATATTAAATTTAAACGTAATGTTTAAATTTTTAAAATATCTTTTAATAACCATAATGGATAAATATGGTTCATTTATGTGGTTTGGTACTCACATATCTATGACACAAACAGATTGGCATTGGCTAATTGAAATTTTTTTATGTGTTTTTGTTAATTTTTTAGTTATATTTTCCGTATATTTGCAATACAAAGAAAAGGAAAATGAAAAATTACGAAAAACTGACAATACCTGAAGATTCCGCTTGGAATAGAAAAACAATATCCGCTCGTATTTGGAGAAATCTACATTGGAGAATAAGATACTTTATTGGTGGATGTAAAAATATCATAAGGTGGATACCAACTTTATATAAAGATAAGGATTGGGACGATTGGTATATCTATACAATATTACAAAAGAAAATTGAGTTTCAAAGAAAGGAGATAATCTACGCAAATCGTCATATGCAAGTTGACAGAGATAATCGTGATATGACAATAGCTCTTAATTTGATTGAAAGAGTTAAGGACGAATATTACGGTATAGAGTACCTTGACTATTCTGAAACTAAACTTAGATTTGAACCGATTGAGGGAGATAGAGAACTCTACTCAATGGAACAAGACGTTATTTCCGAAAAATATGACGAATATATAAAAAAATACCCTTCAAGTGTTCGTAAAGTATTGAAAGAAAAGCCTGATTTAAATAAAGAAGATTTGTGTTTTTATGTTGCAAAACATAATGAAGAAAAGGCACACGACCTTTTACATAGAGTATTAAAAGAAAGAATGAGAAGATGGTGGGATTAAAAACATACAAAGTAAAAGATAAAGAAAATTACGAAAATTTAAGGATTGGGTTAAGTGGGTGGTGTTTTTTTAGGTATGAAAATGATAATTACTATCTAAAGGCACCACTTAATAAAACAATTAAAGGTTTAATTGATGCTGGGGTTATTCAGATACAAGATCAAACGAAGATTGAACAATAATTTCTTTTTTATGACCAACCACACTCCAAGCTAATTTAATAAATGAAATTAAACTTGTTGGATATAAAACCTCAAAGTCCTCCAAACTGTTAACATATAAAGTTGTGTTTATTAAATAACAATCCTTACTCCTAACGTGAGTTAAATTGTTAATTACTATACAACTATTTTTACCAAATATATTTTGTATTTGACCTTTAAGTTGGGTGTCTAAAAAAAGTTGTAACATTCTTTTTCTTTTCATATATTATATGGTAATCATTAAATGCTCATTTGACAAGGTTTTCAATTGAATTATTTATTAATATTACTATTTATTTTATATGAAACTTATTTTAACAACATTACTAATTTTAATTACAGTACTTGGACACGGTCAGTATTGTCCATACTTAGGTCCCGATCAATTATTACCTTGTGGTATTAACTCAACCACTTTAACGGCGGATTTAAGTCAGTGTGGACCTGGTGGACCAAATCCAAACCAAACAACAAACTATGGTGTAACAAATATACCTTATGTTGCTCAAACAAATACGGGAACAAGTTTGTTTATGTCTGACGACTCACAACAAGGACCATTTAATATTGGGTTTAATTTTTGTTTCTTTGGTCAAACATATACACAATTTTATATTGGGTCTAATGGTTGGATTTCATTTAGTGGGGGACAACCCGTAACGTTTACATCACAACCTATTCCAACAGGAAACGCATTAGTACCTAAGAATTGTATTATGGGACCGTGGCAAGATTGGCATCCAGGTATTGGTGGTCAAATAAAATATCAAGTTCAGGGTGTTGCTCCGTGTAGAAAATTAGTTGTTAGTTGGACAAATATGCCAATGTTTTCTTGTACCTCTAACTTTGGTACATTTCATATTGTAATTTACGAATCAACAAATTATATTGAAAACCACATTCAAAATAAACCGGCTTGTTTACAATGGCAAAGTGGAACCGCAACTCAAGGAATTCATAATTTATTGGGTACTATTGGTATTACATCACCAGGAAGAAACTCAACTGCTTGGACTACGGTAAATAACTCATATAGATGGACCCCTTCAGGTCCTACAGTAACACCAACTTTAACTTGGTATCAAGTAGGTAACCCAAATCCAATTGGAACTGGTCCAACAATTACCGTCACACCACCACCTGCAGGTGCAAATTACACCTGTCAATTTGTTTATCCAACCTGTAATGCGGGATGGTCTACTTGTAATGTAGGTATTGGTAATTTAGGTCCTGATACTGTGTTTGTTCAACCTGGTCCACCACAATTACCACCACCAAATTTAGTTTTACAAGATCCACACTGTAATAATGGGTGTGATGGATCAATTATAGTAACCCCTAATGGTGGAACAGGAGTAACAACTATCTTTTGGAACGGTGGATCAACAAACTTAACCCTAAACAACTTATGTAGTGGTAACTATTTGTTTAATTTAGTTGATGCCGCAGGTTGCACTTACAGTGGATCAGCAACTTTACTTAATCCTCCACCATTACAATCACCACAATTTGCAAATACTAACCCAACTTGTTTTGGTTATTGTGATGGAACATCAACTGTGAACCCAATTGATGGTGTATCACCTTATACATTCCTTTGGGGTAACAGTCAAACTACACAAACGGTAACAAATCTATGTTCAGGTCAACAAACTGTAACGGTTTATGACCAATATAACTGTTCTGCACAAGGAACAACCACTTTAGTTGATCCTCCGATGGTTACAGTTAACCAAATCACAGGTTTAGATACGGTTTGTTATAACTCTACAGTTAATCCTTATGGTGTTACAAGTGTTTTTCCTAACTTAGGGTATGTTTGGGTCAACACAATAGGTAATATTACCACAGGACAAGGGACAGACCAAATAAATTTAGATGTTACTGGTGTAAATGGGGGTAATTATTCTAACTCACTATCAGTTATTGGTGTAAATCAACTTGGATGTCAGTCATTACCTGAAACTTTTAACCTTGTTGTGTTAAATATTCTTCCGTCTATCACTCAAGTTGGTCCATTTTGTGAATACGACAACTGTATTAACCTAAATGGAACCCCACAAGGTGGAATTTTTAATGGATTAAACGTTTGGAATGGTCAATACTGCCCAAATAATGGATTTATTGGCCTTGATGTTGTGAATTACGACTATTTTCAGTCAGGATGTTTGTTTAACACATCAATAAATGTACAAATATACCCAAGACCACTCATTTCTCCTGTTGTAAACGGTGTTGTTTTTGAAAATGCCGAGTATCATGAGATATGTGAGGGGGATACAATTACCGATATGTTTGATGCAGTGTCTCCAAATAGTGGATATAACGAGTGGTACTCGTTTGGGGACACAACAATTAGCCAAACCTTAAATATTACTTGGGATCAAGATGGGATATTCCAATTTCAAGTGGTTAGATGGGACAATGGATGTGTTTCTAACCCCGAAACCTTCATTGTAACCTTAGAATTGTGTCCAAATGAGATATTTTACATCCCAAACACGTTTACACCTAATGGTGATGAGTATAATACCCTTTGGGGGCCCGTTTTTACCTCTGGATATGACAAATATGGGTTTGAATTGTTAGTTTTTAACCGTTGGGGTAACATTATTTGGGAATCTAAGGATCCTGAAGGTAAATGGGACGGTACTTATGGTAATAAACTATGTCCTGATGGTGTTTATCCTTGGAAAATAGTGTTTAGTGTTGGAAATACCGATGAAAAGAAGGAAATACACGGATTTATAACATTAATTAGGTAAAAATTTGACTTTTTAAGTAAAATTTACTAAGTTTTTGGTATAAAAATTAAAAAATATGTTGTTAACGGTAGTTTTAATCATTTTTACGGTAGTTTTAGTAGCAATTGCTATCGGAATGGTGTTTTGGTGGAGAAAATTTGGTAAATCTTTCTTTGAAATGTCTAAAAACCTAACAAAAGTAAACCAAGATATGTTAAAAAACCCAAAAATGGGTAATTTTGGTAACTTTTCTAAGGATTTTGACCAACAATTGAAGGTAATTCAAGATTTTTTAAAGAAAAAGTAACATTTTTACCAAAAAAAATCAAAAATTTACTTAAAAAACCCTCTTTTTTTACAATAAATAGAGGGGTTTTTAAGGTAAATTACTGTTATTTACCTTTTTTTGACGTATTTCAACCTCATATGGGCCTGTATTTGACTTATAATTATCATATTTCCATATCATAGTACAGTCGTCGTGTTCTATAATTCTTTCGTATTTTTTACGTTCAGGGACTTTTTTAATCTTTTTATCGTTCATATATACAAATATAAGGGTTTTTTATTAAAATACCTAATTTTTCTTGTATAGTGAATTATACCACTCAATATATTCCTTCCTATCTTTTATAATTCTGTTAAAAAAAATAGAATAAACAGATATTGTAAAAATTAACACATAAACCATAACAATAATAAGTATTTTTTATGGGGTAAAGTAGGTCGTGTGAAAGTTAAGTTTACATTAAATAAAAAACCCCACTTTTTAAGGTAGGGTTAATGAAAATTATAGGCAAATAAAAAGGGACAGTAGCGAATTGTCCCTTTATTTGTTACCGTTAACGGTAACGATCCTAAGCAAAACCTTATTGTCCTTTAACTAAGTTTACACATTGTTTTAAATATTCTTTAGCCCTTGGGGATGGGGTGTATTCGTCTTCTCTTGTCTGTAAATTTAACACCCTTTCAATATCCTTAACAAGTTCAGTACCGTGTTCATTTTCTTTATATAACTCAATAATTTTATCCATAGATTTATGACAATCACCTGTTGTTTCATCATAATAGTTTTTATTTCTAAACTTATTTAAATGGTTCATCATTTCATAAGCTAAATGGGATCCACCATCTTTAACGTCCTTAAATAATCTAATGTTATTTAATATACCTAAAGTATCTACCATAGAATTAACTCCTGATTGTCTTTTTGTGATTCCTGGAGAATATTTACCAAACTCCTCTGATCTACCAACAATTTCATCTAATGGAATTACATTTTCACGAACACATCTTGGTTTAACTTGTTCCTTCTTTCTTTTGGTTTCTGAATCCTCTTCACTTAATATTCTATTGGCGATTCTTCTAATATCTGATTCTGAAATTTTACGCATTCTCATATTGTCATTTTTTACATAAATATATCGAAATTACTGAATTTACAAATATTTATATTAATAAATTATTTAACATGATAAATGAATCAACAATAAAACTATTACTGAATAAAATATTAAAGGAGGAATTTTTTAATATTTTATATGAAGACTATTATGGTTCTGTTGAAAATATTGATTTTATCAATGAATCCGAATATCAAGGAAGAAAAGTACAGTTAGGTAAAATAATGCAAGGAGACATAAAAAAATTCAAAGTTTATGTCAAAAACGATAAAGGTAAGGTTGTTAAAGTTAATTTTGGTTTTGGTGGTAAGTCTGCTCACGGTAAAAGAATGGTCATAAAAAAGAATAACCCCGAAAGAAGAAGATCATTCAGGGCTAGACATAATTGTGACAATCCAGGACCAAGATGGAAACCAAGATATTGGGCGTGTAGATCTTGGTAATTATTTAATTACGTATTCTACCGTATTTAAACAATCTAAAGTTTTTGGGTTTCCTCCCCCATAAGAAATTGCACTTTGTAGAGACTCCTGTATATCATTTAATTTATTAAAAATTGATTTCTCTTTATATGGTATTAATTTTCTAATACCCTCTATTCTGTTGGTTTTACCTGTCTGAGATGAGGAGGCACTACCCCAAAACTCAACAAATAAAGAATCACCACTCTCGATCAGTTTTCCTGGGGATTCGTCATAACCGGCAAACATCCCCCCAACCATAACCATAGACGCCCCTAAAACCAAACTTTTAACAATATCAGAATGTTCTTTAATTGATCCATCCGCAATTATTGGAACTTTTGACTCTCTACTACACCACTCAATCATGTTTGCTTGCCACCCTCGATTACCAAATCCTGTTGAATGGTAGGTAGTACAGGCGGATCCACCACCAATTCCACACTTAATTGCGTCACATCCCCACTCTGTTAGATCTTTAACTGCGTCAGGGGTACAAACATTACCTCCAATAAGAAAAACATCAGACATCTTATTTTTAATATAACTGACCATTTTTTTCATTTTAATTGAATGTCCATGTGCAATGTCAATTGTAATAAAATCAGGGATTAAATCTTTCGATACCAAATAATCAATTAACCCATATGAGTCATCATTCACACCAATAGAAATTGATGAGATAAGATTTAGTTCTTTCATTGTTTTAACAAACTCAACCTCATCAATATTAAACCTATGTAGAATGTAAAAATAACCCTCCTCAGCGAGTTTAATTGCCAAACTAACATCTATTATACTTTCCATGTTTGCAGGAACCACAGGTAATTTAAATTTAAATTTACCAAACTCACAAGTTGTGTTGCATTCAGACCTACTATCCACATAACTAAATTGAGGAATAAGTGTTATGTCTTCGAAATCAAATTTGTTCTTCATTTTTAGTACTTTCTATTTGTTTGATTATTCTATTTTTACCCTTCTCCCCAATTGGAATTGGGTTTCCCTCTTCATCAATATGAACAAATTTTATGTGTGTTCTTAAGACAATGACTTGTTTTCCTGTATATACATTATGGGCTCTTGCTTCCATATATAATGTTACGGATGTGTGACCTATTTCGGATGGTTTACCATATATTTTTAATAATTGACTTTCCCTAGCCGGTTTCTCAAAATTACATTTATCTATTGATACTGTTACC
>Ga0209107_10000171_pt1 | contig 38144 bp, 58 predicted proteins | sample LakErihyJuly2011_2_FD_187460 | JGI IMG/M metagenome (GOLD analysis project Ga0209107, IMG submission 187460) | Freshwater microbial communities from dead zone in Lake Erie, Canada - CCB hypolimnion July 2011 (SPAdes) (version 2) | ecosystem: Environmental > Aquatic > Freshwater > Lentic >...
CTTGTTCCATAATGTCAGTAACTTCTTCTGAATTTAAATATCCAATAACATCACTCGTTACAGGAGTATCATAGTTTATATCACCATCTTTACCCAAAATTGCAATTTCAAATAAGCCATCTTTACCACCATATGAATGTGTGTGAGAAACAACAGACACTCCGTATCCATTTTCAAACACCATTCGACACTTCACACCAATTTGGAAAGGTGCGTCTTCAATTTTTTCAAACTCTAAATCTTCAAATTTTTTCACAATAGTTATTTTTTTTAGTGTAACAAATATCAGTCTTTCCTGATCGTCACCTCTAACCCACAGGTATGAACCCGTATCGTAGTAAAGCTTGGTTGGCTATGGTAGTCAGGACAGGACTCGAACCTGTTCTCTCCCTTATGATCGGTTGCGTTCTCCTACACGCCCCCTGACTATATTTTTAAAAGAATAAGGTAGGGCTTACACTCTGTCTTGCATTCCATCTCAAGAGATGCCTAATACCAGTGGGTTTGTGGTTACCTTGTTCAAACTATTTCAAAGAACTTTTTCTTTTTATTCCACAAAGATATAAATATTTTTTCTATTTGTCAAATCTTATTTTATTTGAAATGCGTGTTTCAGTATTTTTCTTTTTTTAGTTGAGTCTTCGTAGTTACCATGTATTATACCATCTTTAATAGTAAATGCGTGACGATTTACAAGTACAAAAAAGGTTCCTTCTGGATTATCTTTTATAAACGTTCCAACGGTCATTTGTCTACCAATCTTTTTACCGTTTAATTTAACCTTATATTCCAAAGAATAAACTACTGAATTACCCATTGGTTTTTTAGCCCCAATTGGTTTAATTTTCTTATGGTTTATTTGAATTTGTTTTTTTGCCAACGCAACCATTGAAAAAACGGTACCATAAGTACCACAACGATCTCTTCTCCCAAATTTTTCTTTAACGTATTTGTGAGCTTTATCATAAGGGATTTCAAATGCCGACGCAAATGCCCTTACAACACAGTCGTTTTTTTCTTTTTTTGCAATTTCGGAATCCTGATAACCAATGATCCCAATGTTATTTGAACAGTATTGTAAATTTGTTTTCATAAGACAAAGATACAAAATTTTTTTTAAACTGCCAAAAAAATATTTATTTTATTCTGACATCCAAGACGGGACATCACTGTCTTTATCCCAAGAGGGTACGTCTCCTTTTGGTTTCTCCCAAGATTTTAATTCTTGTTCCATATCAGCAGAACAATTTATGGTATCGTCAAGTACTCTAAATTTTCCGTAATTTTTTGCTTCCACTAAAAAATCATCTTCCGTTGTCATTAACATTTTATCCAAAAGGTCATACATCGTTTCAATATTATTACAAATACCTTTAATTAATTGTTCTTTAGTTCTTGTAATTATTGGTAATTCAGCAATAACCGATTCGTTACCATTATTATAAATATCGCAAGTTAATACGGCACTATATCTACCATCATTTTTTCTTTTTGCCATTTTAATTTTACACTCATCTCCTGTTTTTGGGTTTGTGTATTTAAGATGTTCTTCAGAATAACTTTCTTTAATTACTCTTTTAACAATTCTATATAAATCTGATTCCGTTAAATTAACAATAGTTCCCATATAATATTTTAATTATAAATATCATTAATTTTCTTTTTCTCCATATAACGATAATTCATATAGATATTGTATATATAAATCTGAATTTATAAATTCATTATGTATTTCTTCAAAAATTCCTTCCATGTTAATTTTTATATTTTTTTTGTGGTCCCATCAGGGTTCGAACCTGAAAGATTTCTTTAGAAGAGAAATATGTTATCCAATTACATCATGGGACCATTTTATTTATACCTTCTTAACTTCATATTTGTGTCCCGAATCCGAGTTAGTGTTAAAAATGTCAACCATTTCTTGTGCCCCATCTTTGGATTCAAATTCCCATACTTCTCCTTGGGTATCTAATAGAATTACAGGTAATTTCCTGTTATTATGTGTTTTTACGTGTTTGATTATTATATACATAAATCAATTATAATAGAAACAAATTATTATGTCAAATTATTTATTAATTTTTCCCCCAACATTAATATATGGTGAGTCACTTTTCTTCATTTTCTTTTGTAGGAAAAGTTTTTGTAGTGTTTCTTTGTTTGACCCAACCGTATTTTGGGGTTTAGGTCTTGCACTAGAATTTGGTATTTGTGGTAAATTCTTTTTTCTACCAACTATTGATTCAAACGCTTGGTTATCAATTGTTTTAATTTCTTTTTCTTTTTTATCAACAATTTTATTTATTATTTTTCTTGGGGTTTTATCAAAAACAAAATTTAATGCCGATCTTGATTTTTCTTTTAACTCTCGATATAATACAATATCACTTAATTCACTAAGCCCTGTTTTGTATATTATTTCCAGATCTTCATCGGTATAATGATTCAATACTGTAAATTCTCCCGTAACTAATCTTGGTAATGGTTGGAACTCGTTTTTTGACTTTTTGTTCTTTGTAATCAGATGATATTGAAATCTTAATCGTGATCTTAAATTTGTCTGATTATTATGTGTCAAACTTTCGCTATGTCTTCTATATAAAAAACAAACTTGTTCAAGATGTTTAAAAGTTTTACCATTACTTCTAACTCTCCAATTAAACTCAGAATCTGCGGCACATACCCAAGGTTCAAAACCATTCATTTCAAAGAACACACTTTTTTTGACTGCGAAAACACCTTCACCAAAGGTTGTTTTTTGTGTTAGTAATTTTGGGTCATTTATATCGTACTTATCTTTAAATTGTGATAACATTGGTTTGATCATATCAAATTGGTTCATATTTTTGACAATTAATGTTGCCATCACCGGTAACATAACATCGTCAGAATCAAAAAATAAGATATTATCATATTTTGTTTCTTTTACTAAAGTATTTCTAATGATATATGTACCATATCTATCATTAAAAAAGTAAAATTTAATGTTTTTTGAATATCCACTAAAGTTTTTTAAAATATGTTTTGTTGTAATTTCACAATTATCAATCCCTAATAATATTTCATATTCCTGATCTTTAAATGAATCGACAACAGTGTATAAACACTCATCAATATATTTGTCATTATTAAATGCGGTTATTATTATTGATATCATAATTTTAAAGTATGGTAAAATATTAGTGATTTATCGTCAATATTGTTTCTTAATAAATTAAAACTTGAATCATCAATAAAGTTACGATCATAACCGTTCTTATCATGATGTTTTGCCCCCCCTGATAAACCAATACCATGTTTCATACCAATATGATAAATCTTTTCTGGTGAAACTGTACATAAAGGGACATGAGGATGAGGTGATAATTGTTTCCACATTGCGGTATCTAAGAAAGGGTCATTATCTTTAGGGTACGAAATTCTAAGTATTTCGTTTGTCACCATAGAACAACAAGCGGATGATTTATGTGGGTGTGTAAATTTTCTATATTTATTAACTAAAATATGGTAATAATAAGTGTAACCAATACCAAATATTTTAGGTTTACCTGCATCAATCCAAGAGTTTAACATAAATTCAATATACTCATTTGAATACCAATCATCATCCTCCCAAAAGAATACAATGTCACAACCTCTATTAAACAATTCCTGACAACCATATCTATATCTTGGTGTAATATCATAATCATTTGATTTTGGGGGATAATCCACAATAAGTATTTCATCGGGTTTTCTTGTTTGCTGATCTAACAACCATTTTGCGTGTTTTAAGAATTCACCCCTGTCTCCTCTACTTGGTATTAATACTCCTACCTTCATATTTTAAAATTGTTTAATATTTTGTAAGTGTCCCCACTTTTGTTTTAGTCTTCGCTTATATTCACCATAATTACCCCACTGATATCTAACTGTTCTACAGGTATAACTATGGTGTTTAAAGAAGAAAGGTCCATCCTCTTTCCCCCAATTCACTAATAGACTATATGTTCCTCTATTATGTAGTTCCTGACTTCCAATACAATAATCCTCAACACCAAAATGAAATTCATCAAAAATAACCTCATCAAACCTTAATGGGTTTTCTTTATCAATAACAAAAAAACAAGGATCACAAAATTTTAAATTATATTGACTAGATCCTAATGACCCAATGTTTTTGTTAACCTCATTTTTTCCAACAACACATAACACACCAAAATTGGGGGTTTGTTCTATTGTTTTTTTAATTTGATTAATCATCTCATCTGAAAATGTTACATCTTCATGGGAAAATATAATATATCTGTTTGGTGATTCGTTAATAACTTCATTATGAAATTTTGATGATTTAATATTTGGTTTTGTTATAATATCAACCCTATCTTTAATTTTATTTAAACAAGGTCCCAAATATTGGTCATACACTTCTTTCTTGTATGTTATATATGCGTAAGTAAATCTCATATTAATTTAATGGTTTGTCATTATCGGTTAATTTAGATATGGTATTATTACCGTGAATGCCTAATTTAACGTATCCTCTTGGGACATATATAATATTTCTTGTAAACCCTTTTAAATGGTCGTGAACACAGTCCATAATACCGTGTTTAACACTCTTTTGGATTAACGTACTAAACATTGAACATACCTTACTATAATCTCTACCGTGAGTGTATTCTTTTCCTGTTTCAACAATTAATTTAGTTGGGTGAAAATTTAAAATAAAATCGTCGTATTTGGATTTGTTTTCATTATACAGTTTATGAATATATTCAATATAGTTTGAACTCATTACATCGTCACAATCATGTCTTGTTTGGATTGTAATATTATTTTTGAGCACAAAATCCTTATAATCTTTCTTTGTGTCTGAAAACGCTATTAGATCTATTTTTTGTCTAACCTCTAAATCTTTATAATCTTCTTGTTGGTCAACAAATTTTACAATTTCAATGTCCTTATTAATTTCATTCCTAATTAAATCATAATGTCTTGGATTGACAATTAACGCAATTGAGAAATTTTTATCTGTTTGTGAATTGATTGAGGGGATGTAAGTTTTTTTCATTACCTCAAAATATTTTTGGAAATCTTCATCTTTTCCAAATTTACATCTTGTTATTATAATGTGTTTCATATGATCTTTTTCATAAATAGTAGTAAAAACAAAATGGGAATCAATGATTCCCACTCTGCTAGATAAACTGAACACCTCCTTCTCTTTAGATGGTTTATCCTTACCCGACAACTACGTCAGGTAAGTTTCATTTAGGTTATTTACCTTGTTGTCTTATTTTAGATAAAATTCTTTTAATAACTCTCTCTTCTTTAAGTGTTTGTTTTTTATTATTTATAGCCCTTGATACGTGGTTTTTAATTGATTCTCTAATGGATCCTGTACCTAAACATCTACAGTTATCATCACCAAAATCCGAAATACGGTATGGGCTTGCAATTTGAGTACCATTAACTTTTTCACCTCTTAATAAATTGGTAATTTCTTTCCACCCTAATTTTGAATCTAAAAACGTTTTTGGTAATCTTCTTTTAGACACACCTTTTAAATCAGATACTTGTATTTTAGTTCCTGTAAGACCCATATAATCATCAAATGCTCCTGTCTTAAAACATCCACAGAATTCTCTTGCGGCACCCTCTCTATTTGGACTTGAACTTTCGTCACCCGTTAATGCCGCAGATAAATAATCTTTTAGTTTTTTAATTATCGCCTCAGGTCCTTCATCACAAGAACAACCAACACTTTTTTGTACTGAACCTTTTCCTGAAACCACTTCAATAGTTGCTCTTGGGGTAACGGTGTCTAAGTACGTACCAAATGTTACTTTTGTAAATTGTTGACTACTTTCATCAGTTTTCAATGGAACTAAAACCGAATAATTATCTTCTGTTATAATTTCACCAGCTCCTAAAACACTCGCAGGTAATTTTAACTTACTATTAGACAATCCTTCCATATCCATCAACTCATTATACTTGTGAAAATATTCAGATCTTGCACCAAACTTATTAATTGCATTTTGTACACTACCTTGGTTAAACTCACCAACAGACCCTTGTTCTCTCTCCATATTAAGGATTTTTTGTTTCGGGGAGTAAGTAAGACCATCTTGTGTAACAAAACCAAAGAATTGTCTTAATTCTTCTTTAGTTTTTGGTGTTCCTGTATTACTACCTGTTCCTGTATTACTACCTGTTCCTGTATTACTACCTGTTCCTGTATTGTTACCTGTTCCTGTGTTGTTACCTGTTCCTGTATTGTTACCTGTTCCTGTATTGTTACCTGTTCCTGTGTTGTTACCTGTTCCTGTATTGTTACCTGTTCCTGTGTTAATTCCACCTCCAGGTGTGTTAACACCTTTATCTGAATTTGGTCCACCTTTATTAATTACTTGTTCTTGTAATTCAAGACCATCTTCTACATCAGCCGGTTTCCAACTCCAAGTAGGTTGTTTTTTAATTTTAACAACCTTATCACCGTCTTGGTCAATTGCCATATATAAAAGACCTAATTGGCCAACAGGATCTTTTTTAGATAAATCAATGGGGTATAAAACTAAATAATCATATTTTGTAAAATCCGGAGAGGATAACTCACCATCAGTTAATATATATTTTACTATATCGTTATTAAGGTCTGTTTTTATAATATAAACTTTTTTACCTTTAGAGGTCTTAATAAGGCCTTTGGTCCAAATTTGTTTGTTTTTAATTAAAGTTTCCCAACTATAATCTTGACCTTCAGGTGTGTTAAAATCATTTTTTGGATCTAACCAAGTTAATGCATTATTATTTCCTACCCATAAACCAAATAAAGTACCAATAGATTGTTTATTAGGGTCTTTTGGGTCTATTTCGGCATATGCCTTTCTAATAGAACAAGTGTTATATGGTTTTTTAAGGTTTTTGGTTCTTTCCTCGTCAGATTTCCATAGGTCATGTTTTGGAGCAACCTCAGGGTAGTATTTGTATACAAAGTCTCTAAATTTAGTACTTTGATCCACACTATTAAAACCTGTTGATGGTGCCGGACATGTGTTTACTTTTGGTTTTGGTTTTGGTAATGGTGTACAATTACCTGCACAAGTGGGCTCGGTATATGTTCCAGTTGCGTCTTCTTTACATAATCCACCAACACACTTGTATTTCTTTGCTAGGATTGTATTCTTTTCTTTATAAAAATAATAGGTTATGGTTCCACCACCATCTTCACATACGATAGATCCTCCAGTTGTGCCACCGGCAGTTAATGCGGCGTCATGAACACCCTTTTTAGTCGTTTCTTTAAAACCAGCTGTTATGTAGGCGGTTCTTTGTGCGTCACATTGTCCTTTTTTTAATGCCATTTTTTCTTATTTTTAATTATATTATAGGTCAGTGGGACCATATGTGCTTGATGTTTTAAGTATTGGGTTTTTGTATGTTACTTTACAGTTAGCTAAATCTACTGTAATATCGGCATCTTCCGCAGATGTGAAGGTTTTTTTCAGTGCTGCTTTCGCGTCGGCATCACTTTTCCAAACACAAGTTCCCGGTTTAGGTGGTGGAGGTGGTGGTGGAGTTGTACCTGCATTTATAAATGTTCTTTTTGCGGGATCGTGAGTAACATATTGTTTAGTTCCATCTTTATCGGTATAAAATCTTCCAGATCCGTCTTTACCTGGTAACGTTCCACCATTTTCCGCAACCCATAATGCAAAATCTTTATCAGTATCATTCCAAACTTTTTCAAATATTGGTTCTGTTGATTCGGAACAAGCGCTTTCACAAAAACCGTACCGTGTAAAATATTGACATCCGCCAAGAACCCCTAAAAGATTACATCCAACAAAATCTCTTTCATTTTTTGGTTTCAATGCCCAAACAACCATATCTGAAGCAAATAAAATACCTAAAGCACACATGGGGATTTTATAAGCGGCACCCTTGAATCCAACTTCGCTACTATTTTTTCCATCAGTACCAAAACAAGCCCTTGTAAATTTATTATCAATTAAGAAATTACCAATATTTTTTGCTACTCTATACTTATTAGGATCAGTACCTTCTTTAACAATACCTTTATTCGCATCATCAACAACTTTTTGAGCATTTTTTAAAAAAACTAACGCATCTGCTTTCATTACCTCATATTTACTTACTAAAGTTTCCATACTTACATTACCATATTTGGCAATTAACCTACCTCTTATTATTTCAAAATCTTCAGTTTTCAATCCCGGAGCAATGCTTCTTCTAAGTTTTCTATTTTGTATAATTGCGTCAAACATTTCATTAATAGTACTTTGAGGATTTGAAGTTATTTCTTCCGCAACATCGTCCTTTATTAAATCTTCAGGTTCTGGAAAATCATCACTTGGTTTTGGTGTCGGACTTGATTTTTTTGTTTGGAAATCCTCATAATCTCCTATTTGTTTTCTTTTTCCTGCGATTTGAGCTAACAATTCTTTACCTTCGTCAGTATCTTTCAAATTCGTATTTATAATTAGATCTTCCATCGAATCAAGACCAGCTTTTACCTGTCCCACACTACCAGAATCTATTTTAACTGCTAAAACACCTTTCATTGTTTCGGGTAAATCAGGTATTCCCGCCTTTACAAATACGTCGGTGAATTTAACATCTTGCATTAATCTCTCAACGGCTTCTTCCGAAATTTTTGAGGCTGCCCCCATTAATTCATCTGCTAATTTAGCATCACTTGCAATAAAACTTCTTAACATATCAGCAGTTACCTCTTGGTTATTATTTTTTCTTGAAACAACCGCAAGAAAATCATCAAAACTTTTTGTTGGCGCCAATTCTGACAGTCTTGTGGAATAAGTAAATAAATCATCAACAGTTTTGGATAACTTGCCTAAATTGTCCATTGTTTTTGCTCCACCAGGGATTATCTCATCAATAATTCCCTTAGTTCCGTCACCTTCACTTATTAATCTTTTAATTTCATTTATCCTTGATTTTGAAATTCCGTTAAACCCCATGAGTTCTCTCATTCTACCAAGTTCTTCCAGTATAATTTTTTTATTAGTCATTTTTTATGATTTTATTATTTTATTTTATTAATAAATATGTCAAACCTTATAAAAATAAAATAAATACCGTTTATTTTTTATTATTAGGGTCCGTTGACGTACTATTGGGTTATATCTTCCTACGGGGTTTAATTCTTAATATAAGGGTTGAATTTCGGGTCAGGGTCAGTTGATGTACTATTAGGGTCAGTTGATGTACTATTAGGCCATACCTCCTTACCGTCAATCATTATTTTGTAAGTTCCATTTTCTGATTCAGGATTATCAAAAACAATTTGACCCTTTTTAGAGTTAGAGGAGGCGGTAAAATTCCAAGGTGTTGTAAAATCTAAATAACTTTTTTCCCAAACAAGGTCTGTATAACCTAACTTCTCAACTAAAAGGTCATTAAACTCTTTTGTTTTATTTAAAAGTTTCATTATAGTTTGAATCATTATTGCATTCGATTTTTGGGATTTTACTTGTTCAACAGTTTCATTAAATTTTTGGTCAAATAGTATTTTAGTTTTTTGATTAGACAATGTTTTTAGTCTTTCTTTTTTTATATCGTCGGACATCTCCTTATATTTTGGGTCTTTTAATAGCTCAGTATAAGATTCGACTGTTATTGTTGTAAGTTCTGCTTTATCTATCCAACCTATTGACAAATAAAGTTCTGCCATATTTTTTAATTGTAAATTCGGATCTCCACCAAGTTCTTCAATTAATTTTTTTAATAGTACTTCTTGTTCTTTTTGCCATTTTTCCGTTTCCGTTGGGTAAAGGCTTTTTATTGTTGTTCCTAATTTTTGTAATCCAAGAACAATTGGCATAATTGTCAGAATACCTCTACCAAATGTAGGTACGATTCCTTTACCTGTTAAAACTGCCGTTGGCATATTATTCGCCCAAGCCTCAACAATATTCGAAACCGCCTTATCTGTCTCACTAAATCCTTTTTGATTAATATTTTTTTGTATTGTTACAGCATTTGCATCAATTATATCCGCAACAAATTTTCCATACTCCACACCAGAGTCGGCACCCTGTTCTCCAACATTTTTTATCATTTGCATACATGCAGACATAGTCTCTTGGTTTTTTGGACTTAAGGTTTCCACCCAAAGTTTTCTTTGTGAGTCACTCCAAGTTTCTAACACATTTTTCCACCCACCAACATCTGTAACTGCGGCGGTAAGATTGTCAACATCTGATGGTACGAACTTACCGGTAATACCATTTTTCATCCAATTACTAACTCCTTTTATTTCCGTTAAAAATGGTAATAAACAAAATACTGCAGTTAATCCGGCTTGAACATCATCACCTCTAGATAATTGATTTTTCATCCTTGGGAGTAAAAGAAGAAACTCACCAACAATTTCAATTAAGATAACCAACATATTTGTCGCCCCGTAAGTTGTACCAGCTAAACCCTCAATCAATACTCCCACTACACCTAATTCTCCAGCAATTGCAAGTAATGCTGGGGCAACATATACAGCAACTATTGCAACTCCAACCCCAACAACAACTTCAATAGCAATACCATATGTGTCCCACCAAATATCATTATCCGATCTTGGGTCCATCATTGATATATTATTAGGGTTCCAATAAGATCCCCCATTTACTTCTTTATAAGGTGCCCTTGAACCTCCTGAACTCCTTTTTGGTGGTGTAACATTTGTAACTTTAAATTCAAATCCGTTATCCCCACCATAACAAGTTGCGGATGCTTCTAGTCCGGACATCACTGCTTGTTTTGGTCCAAAAGCTCTGGCATCATCCCAAGTCCCAAATAGTAAACTATATCTTTTTTTTGTTTTAGGATTTTCAAACATATATGTCAACCCTAAAGACGCATATTTTTCAACCCATTCATTTGTTGGTAAACAAAATTTGGTAGTATTATCATCCCCTAATAGGTAGGGTTGGTTAGGATGAGAAATTCCTGCTTTATCTACAACATCGCCTCGTAATACCTTATAATCTGGTAAAAGAGATTCAACCTTTGTCCCACTCGTTAATTTCCAAATTTTTGGAAAACCTCCTTCTTTTGGTCCCATTATTATTGTTAGAGGTTGGTTAAAACCTGGTATATCGGGTTTAAGTGCTGGTTGTCCTAATGTAAACGTTGGGTATCTAACGTCTTCAGGATCGGTTGACGACACCGCATTCCCATATTCGTCCTTTGGCCCACTATAGTCATAATCTGTTGGTTTTAACAACGATAATGGACTCATGTCAGGACCTTGCTCAAAAACAACGGTTTTTTTTATCCCCATCAATTCTTTTATTCTGTTTAACTCTTCTGATATTATATCTTTCATAACTATAAATATGTTAAAATTTTAATTTGACCCCGCACCATACCTTTCATAAGGGCTTCTTGGTTGATTTGGTGGTTGTACATTACCCAAATTTACTTTATTGCTTTGGTTTCCTTGTACTGAATTTATCTTTTTTTGTTCTATATATTTATAAATATCATTCATTTGGTCTTCAGGTAAAGTATTAAACCAATCATACATTGGTTTTCCATCACCACCTTCTTTAAGATATGCATCATATAATTGTCTATTTGTTGTATAAATATCACTAACCGCATTTGTTGTGTTATTTGTTGATTTATTTGTTGACTTTGAAAATAAATCATCCACATCATCAGGTTTGTACTCACCTCCTTCATTTTTACTATACATTTGAGAATATTCCGAAGTATAAACTTGTTCACCATCTTTCATCGTTGGAGTTCCATCTGAATTTTTTACAGGGATGTCGATTGCTGATGATACTCCTTCCTCATAATTTATTGGTCCTTGTAACTCGTATCTGTAGTGTATTTGCGGCGTAATCGCTTGATCACCTTGTATTGTTCCTCCTTTTTTATAACCTGAAATCGCATTTTGAATATCCGTTAACATTTCTTGTTGTTTTCCGGCTTTTATAACATCTGTTGGAATATACATCGTAACACCCGCTTTACCATACTGATATTGACCAGGTTTAAATGACTCAGAACTAAAGTGATATTCACCTCCAACTTTTGCGGTAGCATTATATTTTTGAGCTATCCGAGTTAATTTGTCAGTTAGGAACACGGCATCTTTTACGTCTTCACCAAAAATATGAAATTTCCAACCACTCATTTGTAAATTTGTACTTCGGTTGACATCTTTCCAACTGTATGAATCGTGCATTTTTAATAATTCCTCATTTGTATACTTATTCAAATAAGATTGTGGATCTTGTACTTCTGATGTTACACTAGATGTCGGACTTGATTTTTTTGTTTGGAAATCCTCATAAGCTGATATTTGTTTTCTTTTTCCTGCGATTTGAGCTAACAATTCTTTACCTTCAACAGTATCTTTCAAATTCGTACTTTTAATTATATCTTCCATCGAATCAAGACCAGCTTTTACCTGTCCCATACTACCAGAATCTATTTTAGTACCTAATATACCTTTCATTGTTTCGGGTAAATCAGACATTCCCGCTTTTGTAAACACGTCGGTAAATTTAACATCTTGCATTAATTTCCCAACAGCTTCTTCCGAAATTTTTGAGGCTGCTCCCATTAATTCATCTGTTAATTTAGCGTCACTTGCAATAAAACTTCTTACCATATCAGCAGTTACCTCTTGGTTGTTATTTTTTCTTGAAACAACCGCAAGAAAATCATCAAAACTTTTTGTTGGCGCCAATTCTGACAGTCTTGTGGAATAAGTAAATAAATCATCTACAGTTTTGGTTAACTTACCTAAATTGTCCATTGTTTTTGCTCCGCCAGGGATTACCTCATCAATAAGTCCTTTAGTTCCGTCACCTTCACTTATTAATCTTTTAATTTCATTTATCCTTGATTTTGAAATCTCGTTAAGCCCCATGATCTCTCTCATTCTACCAAGTTCTTCCAGTATAATTTTTTTATTGGTCATTTTTTATAATTTTATTATTTTATTATTTTATTCACTACCTGATCCTAGTTGGAACAACATTCGTGGCTGATCATCAAATGTTGATCCATCGTTAACCCATGTATTTGTTCCTTTCAATCTTCTATTTAAAATTTCTTTACCTGTTATAGGTGCTATCGAATTTGGACCATCTTCCGACTTTTTAGATACAATTTTTTGATTAGGTGGTTCGTACTTTCCAGTCATAGATGGTTCGCAAATGGTATGGAACCCATCAAAAAAAGTCTGTTTTTCAACTGGAACCCACCCACCTTCTTTACCAAGAGTGTAACAGCTGGTATATATTTCACCATTTGGTAGTTGAAAAGATTGAACGGTGTATTCCTGAGGTGTAACAGATATTTCTTTGTCTTTGAACTCTTGTAGACATTTCATTACATCATTACTTCTTGTTTTTTCACACACCATTTTAAGTCCATCTTTCTGTTTAGCGTATTCTTCTATTGTGAGCGCCTCTAACTCTTGACGGGTTTGACCGTAACCAAGTATTTTTGTTTTTTCCGGAACTACTAACGCAGAACCATCACCTCCAACATATTGAACATATTTAATTTCTGTGGTTGGTGTTTCGTCTGTGGTTGGTTCATCTTTGATACGTTCGTAGCCTTCAACTTCTCCGGATGTCGCTACACCTATACCCTTACCCGTACAACAAGATTTCTTATATTCTAAACATTTGTTATTTTTTTTGCATTTACAATTTCCGTCTCCCCATTTACCCAATTCAGGATAAGTTACGTTTCTAGGTTTATTATGTGACCCATCCTCACTATCTGAGTAAGTTTCAACTTTTGTGTCCAACGGAATACAACCCTCAGTTAAAATTTTTTTTAAACTTGCATTATTTTCTTTTAAACTTTTTCTAGGATCATACCTCATATTAAGAAGTATCTTTTTTAATATATCTTCCGCATTATTCATAATATAATATATTTTTTAAGTTATTTCCCATATTTTTATAATGTTATTTTTTTATTCACTACCTGACCCTAGTTGGAACAACATTGATCCCTGATTATCAAATGTTGATCCATCGTTAACATATGTATTTGTTCCTTTCAATCTTTTATTTAAAATTTCTTCACCTGTTTTAGGTGCTATCGAATTTACATCATCTTCCGATTTTTTAGTTACAAGTTTTTGATTAGGTGATTCGTACCTTTGGGACTGTAATTCGCAATCCATGAAGTACGCATCAAAAAAAGTCTGTCTTTCAACTGGAACAAACCCATTATCGGAAACAGTGTAACAGCATTTATATATTTCACCATTTGGTAGCTGAAATGAATTAACAGTTTTTCCCTGAGGTCTAACAGATATATGTTTATCTTTGAATTCTTGTAGACATTTTATTACATCATTACTTCTTGTTTTTTCACATCCATTTTTAAGTGCAGGAAACCATTCAGCATATTTTTCTATTGTGGCCTCCTCTAATTCTTTACGGCTCAAACCCCAACCAAGTATTTTTGTTTTTTCCGGAACTACTAATGCAGAACCATTACCTCCAACATATTGAACATATTTAATTTCTGTGGTTGGTGTTTCGGATGTTGTTGGTATTTCGTCTGTGGTTGGTTCATCTTTGATACGTTCGAATTCCGCTTCTCCGGATGTCGCTACACCTATACCCTTACCCGTACAACAAGATTTTTTAAATTCTAAACATTTGTTATTTTTTTTGCATTTACAATTTCCGTCTCCCCACTTACCTAATTCAGGATGATCTACGTTTCTAGGTTTGTTTCTTGCTCCATCCTCACTATCTGAGTAAGTTTCAACTTTTGTGTCCAACGGAATACAACCCTCAGTTAAAATTTTTTTTAAACTTAAATTGTTTTCTTTTAAAGTTTTTTTAGGGTCATACCTCATATTAAGAAGTATCTTTTTTAATATATCTTCAGCATTATTCATAATAAAGTATTTGCTTTTCCTCTAACAAGTTTATTTAATGACTTCCAAGTAACCTTATCGTCAATTGTGTTTGCAACACTTCTGGCAAGTCCTGTTTCCCATTTTGTTACTGTTGGATATCCGGATCCACCGCCAGATGAGCTTGATGGTCCTGCATCGTCTTGTTCACCCAACTCCGAATTAATGGGTAAATTTGAGAATTTATCCATTAAATATAATATATCTTTTAAGTTATTTTCCATATTTTTATATAAATACTTGTGTAATCAAAAAAAAGTCTTACCTTTGTATCTATATATTAACTAAAAAAATTATTATGAAAACTGTTTTTTGTTTATTTTCCATTATTTTTATTCTGAGTTCTTGTTTTAAGTACTCCCAACCAAAACTATTAAGTTTAAGTGGTGAATATCGTATTGATAAGATTACCTATGAAAAAACCGATAACACAGACACATTAGAGTTTGAGGTTATATTGGATGGTATGTATGTAAATACATCTGAGGTGGATGTATTGGATACTATTATACTTGGTTTTACATCCCTACATATGGATTATAGTATGATTAGATTCAAACCAAATGCAAATATAGATGGATCTAAAACTTGGACTAAAGAATATTACTATTATGTTCACGGTCCTTATAGTGTGTATGATTTAGGTTATATGGAATTTGATTGTGATGGAACCAATCGAAGATGGAAAATCCTTGACGATGGTTTAGAAAGTTTGGTTGTTAGAACAACAGGTCAATGGTCCTTTGGTAATGCAGGTCCTAATGTTTCACTTACATATTATATGACAAGAGTTGGTCCGTAAACCAACTCTTAAAATAATTCTGACTTTGGTAATCTATCTGGGTTAACAATATAATACTCATTTAAATATGATATTAATGTATCCTCATCGATTGTTTCAAAATCCTCTTCTTCAAATTCAAAATCTTCCTCATCAAATATATTAAGGTCTTCTTGAATTAGATTATACCCATAATCTTTGGCCTCTGTAATACTGATGATGTCATTTCTAACCTCATCATCCTGATCTGACATTAAAATGAATGAAACCTCTAAGGTTCTATTTGCTTCATGAATGTAATACGATATAATTTCTTTTATTTCCATATTGATTTAATTTTAAGTAAATATAGTAATAAAGAAATATTTTTATTAATTATACATTTTAAATCTTTGGAACATATCTAAAGACTCGTGTAATTTATCCATAAATTCAGGTAATTCATCACTATCAACTTCCTCAAAATCAAACCCAAAAGTTTCCTCAGGAGCATCATCCTCAGTTGATGAAAAATCATTTAAATCCTCATCATCAATATCAATAACGACATCTAATTTATCATCATCACAATGTTTACATTCATCGTCAGTATTACCTAATGAGATATAATCAAATTCATCTTCATTTGGTGATGGGTATTCTTCATTATCAGAATTGAACCCATAATCGTCTAAATCAACAGTTCCATTTTTTAAATGTCTATATTTATATTCACTTTGGTCGTGTTGATCACCACCAATCATATCTAAACCTGTGTGAGATTCATTAATTCCCATATTGGTATATGGTTTAACAACACCTTTATTTGATACCACCATACCAGCTTTATCGTTTGCATAGTCTTGAACATATAAAGGTTGTGTATTACCTTGTTGTCCGTATTCTGTAACATAACCATCATAAATGGTTTTATGTTGATTGAGGATGTTATCTTTTTCCTCGTTTGTCATTTTGAAAAAATATTGTGCCATAATTTCTTTTTATAATAATTAGTTTATTTCATTGCTTTACTTCCGCCTTTCATTGTCATCCATAACTTAAGTAGATCTGTCGAATCTCTTCTCATTTGATTTTCAACACTACGTAGATATCTGTCATCCTCTTCATCCTCATCATCCGTTTCTCTATTTGTTTTACTATCTACGTGACTAAACGCCCCTTTAACCATAACATTCCTAACGTCTTCGGCAATTTCAAGAAGTTCATTAAAAGATTCCAATCTTTCGTCACTCATATCATCATAATGATGTTGGTGAGCAATTCTATCTTTACCCAAATAAAGATATGGTGCTGCTTGATACATATTTGTAACACCAGACTCCCTTAATAAATCCAAAAAATTTTTAATTTTTGAAAGATTGTACATTCTTGAGTATTTTACAAACTCTTGTGGTATGTTTTTTGATTCCTCTAAAAATTGTTTTTTAGTTAAAACCCTCATTTCTTGAATGTTTTCTTCTTCTTCACCCCCTTCAACAATCTTTAACCATTGGTCAACACCCTCAATCAAAGCCAAGGAAGATCCATTTTGCCATTTAACATTATATTGGTTTTCACCAAACACGTTACTTTTCCCCACAACAACTCCAGGTATCCCACCAGGAACACCATAATCGTCTTGCATTTTAAGACATACAACTTTATCTCCGGTATCAAGTGGGGCGTTTTTAATTAACTTTTGCTTTGCCATATTTTTTTAATATATAAATAAATATTGCGTTATATTTATTTATTATGAAGATTATTATTACGGAGTCACAAAAAAGTATTATATTAGCGGAAAATATTGGTTCAGAAATCAATATCAAACTAAAAAATATGAAAACTTTTACAAAAACTATCATAACTTCGACAAAAAAACAAACTGAGTTAGATTTAAGTTTTTTATTAACTTGGGGGGCAACCCTTGGTGGGTTCATGGGTCCTGTGGCAAAATACATGGAAGGTAAAAATCCAACTCTAACAGACTCGGATATTGCTTTAATTAGTGTGGGTATTATTTTAACGTACTATAACAATAATAAGGAAGATCTTAAAAAAGTTTTAGATTTAATTAAAGAAAGAAAACTAATTGGTGAATTTGATGATGCATTAATGGTTGCCGATGAGGTAAAAATTAAATTTTTGAATTTTATTGAAAGTTTGGGGGTTACAATGTCCTCAATTGGTAATATGATGGCGTATACATTCTTAATTCCTTTATTACCTGAAATATATAATTTAGTTCAAGGAACAGGAAATGATGTTGATCCGGATATGATTGTAAAAAGAATTTTAAATTATGGTTTGGTAACGGTGTCTTCACTATTTGTTAAAGAAATCATTACTAAAATAGTTGAGAGATTTAAATCTTAAGATTCTTTATTTGGGTCAATATAAATACCAAATTCAACCTTCATTTCACCAAAATTAAAATTAACTCTTTCAACAGTAACCCCCCTTACATTATCTCCACCTTTTCTTATGTTTAAATTTTTATCAAATCCAACAGTTTTTATTGAATCATAAATACTATCTCGATATTCTATTAATGAATGTGAAATAAGTTCAGGTTCAAATGAACAATCGCCACAATCAATTTCAGTAACTTCAACATATAATATAAGTTCCACAACCCCCACCTCATCATTTCCCTCAATCTCCATTTCGGTCCATTTAAGTGAAGATCTATGATTGCGTAATAGTGATCTTGATATAATAATTTGTTTTATTATCTCTATCTTGTCTATTATTTTACTATCTATTTTGCCCATACTTTTCGTATTCAAATAATTTATCCATAACCTTCTTAATTCCTTTGTCGTCCAATTGGTGTATATCACGATGAGTTTCAAACCAATTCATAACGACCTCATTAAATGGTCTTCTAGTTAATTTAGATAATCTTTTAAACCCAAAAACTTGAGCGTCTAACTCTTTTGGTTGGGTATAATATTTAACCGGGTCTTTACCTCTATACGATTTAGATACATATGTTCCTCGAATATCTTGATCTATATGTCTAAGTTCGTGAGCAATTACCTCATTTAATTCACCAATCAAATCGTAAAGTATTTGATTTTTATTTTCTAAATTATATTGTATTACAACTTTTATTGAATGATCCTCGTCGTAAATTTCCGCATTTACTTTAAATGTTGGGGTTTCATCATTTATTTCCATAACTAGTTCAATAACAAAGGTTTCCCCCATTGTCATAAAATCATATACCATTTCATCACGATCCTCAAAATACTCAGGTAAGAAAAACTCACCCTCTTCTTCATTTTTAAATACGGCAACAATGTCCCTTATAACTTTTCTGATAACATCTCGTTTTCTACCTTGTTCAGATAAAAGTTCTTTTCTAACAATCTCTTTTAAATTCATAATAATAAATAGTTAATTATATTATAAAATATATAAGTATTTTTTTATAAAAAGTACATGAAATTAATGGGAACTTACTATATTAAAAAATCCAAGTTAAAAACTAACCATACCACGCAACATTATCAGCATTAACTCCACCCAAACTTTGTGGTGAATAACATTTTGTTGGATCTGTTATTAATGGGTTAAAATTATTTACATAATAATTTTCTTTATCTTCAGAAATATTAAATAAAAACGAATTTTCAATTGTTAAAGAATATTTGTTTATAAATGCTTCGTTAACATTTAAACAACCAGAAGATAACTTTAATCTGTTTGGATCAACATTTTGTAAATATTTATTACTAACATTTGGTGTTTCTGAGTTTGACCCTATTTGTGATGTTGCGTTCTTTAATGCTAATAACCTTTCGTCTGTTTTTTTTACTCCATGTAGTGCCGGTCCAACCAATTTACCGTCCGAAACTTTTGTTAAATAATTAATATTTGTCCCACTTCCAGCATATCTATCGTCGGTCACAGAAATTCCTGTCTTATAAACTGCAGGATTTAAAAATGATGCCAAATTCATTACATCTTGATCTGTTGGAACTTTTTTATATTTATTTGTTAGATATTTCTTTTTTTCATCAAATGTCATATCGGCAATAGATTTTTGTGATTTAATTTGTTTGGATCTACCACTTAATAATGGGTCCCTTGCCACAAAATCAGAGTTTTCATTAAATAAATAAATTAAATTATTTTTTGAATCTGTTATAATAATTTTTTTATTTGTAAATAGAGGTCTTATTTTTACAAACGCAATTTGACAAGCGGCTCTATCAGGTATCTTTTGAAGTTTATACTTAGCGGAGTTTGTATTGATATCCTCATTTATTTTTTTAAAAATAACATTTATATCGGATGAGTTAGTTAGTGCAGAATATGAATTAATTATTTGGTCATAATCGTAAACTAAATTTTTTGAATTTGCATTAAATGGTGTACATACAGTTGTTGATTGTTCATTTAGTAAACCATACATTTTTCTAATATCGTTTCTTTCTGATTCCGTTATAATGAACAGTTTAGACATAAAATAAATTTTTAATTATATATTACCAAGTTCTACAAGCCCAATATCTTGGTTTCCATCTTGGTCCAGGATTGTCACAATTGTGTCTCGCTCTAAAAGATCGTCTACGTTCTGGGTTATTTTTTTTAATTACCATTCTTTTACCTTTGGCGGATTTACCACCAAAACCAAAATTTACCTTAACAACTTTTCCTTTGTCATTTTTAACATAAACTTTGGATTTTTTAATATCACCCTGCATTATTTTACCAAGTTGTACCTTTCTTCCTTGATATTCCGCTTCATTAAGTAACTCTCCGGAAATAAAATTAGTTTCCTCAACAGACCCAAAAAAATCCTCATGAATAAATTTTGATTCTTTTAATACCCTTAAGACAATTCGTTGAATGTCCGATTCCGTTAAATTTATAATATTTTTTGACATAAATAAGTATTTAGATATTTATTAATATAAATACTTTGATACTTATTAAATATAAAATATATTTATTATAAAATATTTCACAATATGAAAAAAATTAGATTAAATGAGAGTGATCTTAAAAGAATTATACAAAATGTATTAATGGAAGAAGAATCTTCCTCACAAAAACCTAATGGTGGTAAAAAAGATGCGGTTAAACCAAGATGTATTCCTGAGAATATTATTCAATTAGACGAAATTGTTGGTCAAGCCGAAGAATTTGGTAAGTATTCACCAGGTGTTGTTAAAAGATTAACGGGTGTCAACTCTTTAGTTGATAGTTTGGGTATATTAAATAATATTAGATTATTTAAAGATATTAAAGATGGGGGTTCTCATTTGGCATATGATATGATGAATCATTTGAACAAATTCAGAAATAAAAACTATTATGATGAAACTACCGGTGAATGTCATAAATCCATGGACAAAATTGCCGAACTATATAAAGAAAGTGAGCACGGTACTGAATTAGTTAAAGATATTGAGAAGATTTTAAACCTACAAACTAAGGATGATGAGTATACGCCATCACCAAGAGCAAAAGAATACCTTAAACAGTGTATAAACCTTGTTAAAGGACAATAAGAGTTTTAATTAGGACCGTTACTGGTTTCGGTAATGTGTAAAAGGGACAATTCGCTACTGTCCCTTTTTTTATTTCATTAAGTTATATTTATTATTGACAAAAATAAACAAATAAACCTTAATTGAAATGGCTAAATCAAAAACAACATCCGTTGAATCTACCAAACAAAGTTTTGGTAAAAAAAGAGTAGGTAAACTTAAAAGAAAGTACGGACCTAAAGAACAAAAACCAAAATTATACAGGGGTCAAGGTAGATAAGTTATGAACTAAATCTAAAAAGTAAATATTTATGGTTATGAACAATAAAAAATACTTTTTTGGTTGGGGTAATATTAAAAAAGGAATAACCGAAATTATAAAAATTTATTCCACTAAAAAGTCATTCTTTTCTAAAAAAAGGATTGAGTCGGGCATTGCGTTTATAATAGCCCAATGGGGTATGGTGTTTTATCTTCTAAAAAAGTATCCAGATCTAACTATGATGGATATCTCTATGTGGGCGGCCATTGAATTTGGTATATCTGGTTATATTATTCATCAAATACAAAAAGAAAAAAAAACTAACGATAATTCTGAAGAAAATAACCAATAATTTGGCCAGTTTAATTTTTATTTGTATATTTGTGTATGATAGATAAGAAAAAACCAATAGAAGTAAAGAAATTTGAGAGATCTTATGAGTTTGAGGATTGTACTGTTATATGGAAATATGACAATTCTAAGTCAACTACAGGTCCTTATGAGGTAGAAGTTAAGTATAAAAAGAACAAATAACCCTTATTTTAGGGGTATTTTAACACATTTTTACCCTTATTTTAGGGGTATTTTGATATATTTTTACCCAAAACCCATCATTTTAACCTTTAAAGTTATAAAAAACCCCCATTTTTTGTGTAAAATGAGGGTTTTTTGTCTTAATTACTAAATTTTTTGGTAATTTGTCTTAAATCTGTGTTAAAATCACTACTTAATATCACCATTTCATAAAATTCCAGTCGTTTTTCCCATTTTCTTACAAAATTTTTGAATAATTTGACTGAAACATTGATGTGTTCTTGTGTTTTTGACGAATTTAACACTTTTTTTACCCATTCAAGGTCATTATACGCATTTTCCATGTTATTTTTTGTTTTTTTTGTCCATATAATCTTTAATTACCTTAATTTGTTCTTCAATTTGACTAATATGGTCAAATTTACGTAAATCTGGGTTAATTTTACCTTTTTTAAAATTAAATCTTTCTAAAATTGACTTTATTTTCTTCCAAACATAAAACATTCCAACTAAAATCAATAAAGTTTGGACAATTAACAGAATTATTAACGCTTCAACACTCATATATATACTTTTTTATTAAAATAACCATATTATTTCAATAAATCAATTATTTTAATAGATTATAGTACTCTTTAAAGTGTTTAATACGATCAGGTAGTCCAATTGTACCTCCATTCACTCTTTTTGTCACTGCAGTTACCGTTACATCGTCAGATCCCTTGTCACAGATAGCCCATAACTTGTTTGAGTCAAAAAAGAACGCCGCAGAAGCCAATGGATACTTAGTTGCAACTAAATCAGGGTTAGAAATACAATCTTCACCAATAAATTTGGTAAAATTTGTGTAATTTGACTTTCCAGTCAACTGAATATACCCTCTACCTCTGAATTTGAACCCTTCTTTGGTGGTTTCATCACCATTTCCCATTCTACTAGCGTAAACACGAGCCGCAATCTTTTCAGGTTGACGAGCATATGATTCATTTAGGTTACCAGGGAAGTATTTTCCGAATATTTTCTTCAAACCATCCGCAGAATAGTTTAAATTCTCAGAAACCGCCTTAAAACCTCCTGATTCATGACCACATTGAGCCAAAAAGTGAGCCAAACGTAGATTATTTGTGATATTGAACTTTTTTGCGGTCTCAGGTATTTGTGCAATCACTGCATCAGGTACATGACCCTTTAATTTTTCAATATTTAATGATCCACCTGAAGGAATTACCACATCTTCTTTGATAACTTGGGCAGATCCAAACAATTTTGACCATGTTCCGTCACCAACAATACCATCTGCGGTTAATCCATTGGCGGATTGCCATTCTTTTACTACTTTTTCTGTTCCAGATCCAAATGACCCGTCAGCAGTAAGTCCTAATTTTGTTTGGAGTTTTTTTACGTCCTCTCCTTTGGATCCATTTTTTAATAACATTTTTTTATTAATTATATGATTTATGGTGTAAACACCTCTACACAATAAATATCATATTCACTATCTTTAGTCTATATGAAAAAAAAACAATTGTTACAGAAAGTCATAAATCATTCTTTAAAGAATCAACTTACGCTTATGTTTGGTGAGGGAAGTTATATTTCTATTGATGTCTTGGATTATATTAGAAGTAAAAAATGTTATTTAGTTCACGCAAGACTTTATATTACAAATATTGAAGAAGGAATGGATTTATTTCCCGATGGTGTTAATATGTTAATAAATTTAGGTTGGAAAGTTATTGGTAAAGGTCAACCATTACTGATTTTACCTTCAGTTGACGTAAAATAAAAATTGGTAAGACTAATCCCACCAATTTCCCATTCTTTCTTTTAAAATTCTATGTAAAAGATTGTGTGCTTTTTCTTGATTATAGTTTGATACATACAAACATAATATTTCTTTTTCATTTAAGTCAAGATTTGGTTTTTCTCTTAATATTTTACGAATAGTGGATGGGTATTTTTTTAAAAAGTCATCGTATCTTTCACTAATAACATCTTTTTCCATCGTATAGTGTTCATCGTCCCCTTCAATCGGTTCAAATCTAAATTTTGTTTCAACATAATCAAAATATTCCATACCATAATAATCATCATTAAATCTTTCAATTAAATTAAGGACTATTGTCATATCACGATTATCACGATCAACTTGTGTATGTCTATTATCGTAGATTATTTCTTTTCTTTGGAATTCAATTTTCTTTTGTAAAACATTATATATGTGCCATTGATCCCAATCCCTATCTTTAAAGATTGTCGGTGACCATTTTATTAAATTATGGCACCCCGTAAATAATGATCTGATTCTCCAAGGTAAGAATCTCCATATTCTCGATGGTAATGTTTTTCTACCCCAAGCAGAATCCTCAGGAATAATTAAAGGTTTATATGTTTTCATATTATAAAAATAAATAAAAACAATTAATTAATCAAATTTGGTATAACGTCGTCCTCAAAAAACATTTTTACTTCATATTCCATACCTTCAATATGATCTTGGAACCTATCTACCTCATCATCTGACGGTAACATATCATAGTCGGAATCTACAAAATCTAAATCAATTAAATGTCCTATTTTGTTAACAATTAAAACACCCCAATAAGATTTATCACCAGATTCAATCGTTCCGTGTAAAATATGTTGGTTACCTTCAACTTCCTCATCATCAAATGTAAACGTAATATTAGGCATATTTCTAAAATTGGATGTGAATTTTTCTCCTCGTCTTTCATCATGTCTTTCCGCAGGATCAATAAAATCGTCTGGATGACCCTCATGTTTTGAAAATGCGTTCAAGTATCTTTTTTCGTCAACACTTAATGACTCGTACCCGTTTTCGCCTATTTTATCTAAAATGCGATCAATAACTTCCTGACTTTCTATTATAAAGTTATGTTGTGATTCTGTAATAATTATTTTCATATCAATTAAGTCTTAATGAAGATAAGTTAATTTCATTCCCATTTAAATCCATACAATTTGTTTTAAAGTATTCGCGAAATTGTTGTTTGTTAGGATCATCATCAGGTTTAAGATCCAGTTTATTATTTGTGTAGGTAGTTAATGCTGAGGTACAATTTTTAACTCTTGTTTTTCTACCTCTTTGTTCCTGTCTACCGGTTTTTCTTTCTTGTCTAGCGCCTTGTCTAAAATCTTTATCTGTTGCTAAATTTTCAAATGATACAGGAGATTGGGTTGTTGATTGTGTTGTGATAGGAGCTTGTGTTGTTGATTGTGTTGTTGATTGTGTTGTTGACCCAACGGAATACGGTGTGTTAGTCCACGGATTCCCCGCAGTTTCTTTATATCCAGTACCATTGTCTGTTAAGGATTTACCATTTGGTAATAAAATATATTTAGTACCGTCGGTATTAATTACTTCGTACCCAAAAGTATTTCCATTTGGTACAATTTTTCCTTCGGGAAATTTTTTAAATTTTGTTTTTTGGTCGGCAAAAAATTTTGTGACTTCGTCAACAGTTTGTTCATGTAAAAAACCTCCCACGTTTTTACGTAAATTATCGTGAACACCTAAGATTCTTAATCTTTCGAATTCACTAATAATCATTCTTTCTTTTAAGATATGTCTCATAATGTATTATTTTAATTTAATGGATTTTTTGGTTTAATAATTGTTGGTGGAATAAAATCAGGTAATTCTTTTAATCCAGGTAATTCACCAATTGGTATATTAATTCCAGGTAAAGGTAGTTCTCTAATAATTTTAGGAATTTCCTTATCACCAAATAAACATATAATAAAATCTATAACAATTTGTTGGTCAATACCTTTAAGTAAATCATTAAAACATTGTGTTGGATCTGTTGGCATAATATTAGAAGCCGTAGAAGTACAAGATATTGGTAACTGAGTTATTTTTAAGTGTTTAGTTGCACACTCAAGAAGTTTATCTGTTGTGGGTAGAATACCAATGGCGCCTGGTTTTTGATTACCATCCCCAACATTATCTTGACCGTTACACTTACAAGCCTCACATTCTGCAATTGACCCAAAAGGACCACTTTCTCCTGTAACTTCAATACACTTACCTTTTATTGAATCATAAAAATAACCTTGGTATTGTAACTGATATTGTATTTCATCCGAGGGTGTCCTTACCTTTGGTTGTTTGATACATTTTTCTTTACAATCCCCACTTGGTTGATTACCACCACAAACCGCTTTACTATTTAAAAGATCTATTGCCGATTTAAATTTAATTGGGTCAAGTTTTATCCATGTTTTACCACCGTTTTTACTTGTGTACCATATATCTCCTTTTTTACTATAAATCCAAACTTTATCACCAGGAAGTCTACAAATTTCATTTTCCTTTATATTTGGGTTATTTGTAATAGGTTTATTTCCAACAGGTTTATTTCCAACAGGTTTTTGATTATCAACCCCTGGAGTTTTCTTATTACTATCCTTCCAAAGCTCATCCCAAGTTTTTAATTTATTGCCGTTACAATAAATATCCCCCAATATTTTTCTTAGTGAATTATTTCTTATATCACCAGTACCAATTCTTACGTTATCTATACCGTCGTTGTATACGAATAATTCCCTATTACAATACATTACAAATCCGGTATTACCCAAATAAAGTTTGTCGTATTTATTTGTCTTAAATATTTGAGTTCCTTTTGCAATAGTTTTAGGGTATACAACGGTACTATCGTATGTTACTTGTGCTGATTGTTGTGTGTCTAAAGTATATATTTGATCAAGGGGATTAAATCCTTCAGATATAAGACCTAAAGATTTTTTCCCATAATGTAATCCAAGAATTCTTTTTTTCTCAGATTCGTTAATTAAAATTCTATTTAAATTCATATCTATTATTTTAATAATAATTATTTTGTTTGTAGATAAATAGTCCCTAAAACAAAAAAAATAATATATTGTATTGACTATGTTAAATAAAAAAACTAATTTTATTAAAAATATATTTTATGGAAAAAGTTATGAATGAAAGTAATGTAACTGTACACTACACAGGAAGGTTAGAAGACGGAACCGTATTTGATTCTTCATTGGTTGAAGGTAGAGAACCTTTAACCGCAACATTAGGTCAAGGTCATTTAATCCCTGGTTTTGAATCCGGGTTAGTTGATATGGTTGTTGGAGAAAAGAAAACAATCGAGATTGAGCCAGAAAATGCATATGGACAAATTAATCCACAGATGGTAAATGAGGTTGCAAAATCACAAGTACCTGAAGGTATTAGTGTTGGGGATATGTTACAGGCAATGAGCCCGGCAGGTCCGATCAACGTAAAAGTTCTTGAAGTTAATGAGGATGTTGTTGTATTGGATGCCAATCACCCATTGGCTGGTCAAAAGTTAATTTTTGATCTTGAAGTAGTTTCTATTTCATAACCAAAGATTACTTAAATTAAAAGCCCCATCTTCTCAGGTGGGGTTTTTTTTATAATTTATAATTTTCGTCTAAATGGGTATCAAAGTTTTCAAGTAACTCCATAACCTCAGATAATTCATTGTTTGGAAAATATTCTTTAACATAACCAATTAACGTTTTAAGAAACTCTTCCACTTTTTCTTTAAATGACCCATCACTATCTGGTAGTGTTCCATTTAAAATCCGTATCAAGATATCTCTAGATTTAGATCCTGGTGACATAACTTCATCAAATATTGGGATATTTTTTTCCATAGAAAGGGCTCCTGTTTTAGATTGTATATCCGAAAGCAATTTAAACATCTCTTTATCCTCCCTACTAAATTTTGAAAGATTAAGATCTATTCTTTTTGTTATTTCATCTATTTTATCTAAAACAGGTAAAACCTCTAACAATTCATTTTCCAAAGTGTTCTCTGTTAAATATTGTTTTTTTGTTGCTGTTTGGTGCATTTCAAGAATTCTATTTTTTTCATCTTGACCCAAATCAAATAATACTTTTTTCATAACTTATAAATATTTAAAAATTTCCATTTATGTATTGATAAACTACCTGAGGAATTCTTATAAATTCTTTCCCGTCTTTTTCAATAACTTTTAATCCGTGTATATACTTTTTAATGTACTTTGGTGATTTTCTTGTAACGTCTTCAATGTATGACTTAGCGTATAACTTTTGAGGGTCATATTCCTCATTTAAATCGTCAAAATTAAATTCTGTTTCGTAAGGTATGGTATGTCTTGGCCATTTTTCAGATGGTTCATTTGTACCCCAAGGATCGCCAGGTTTTTTAAAATGTTTGGCAATATCTACATCTGCTTGTCTCTTAGCCTTTTTTTTGGGGTCATGTTTAAATTTTCCCATTTTCCCCATCTCAACTATTGTTTGAAGTTGTGCCTCAGTTATTATTATTGTTTTCATATTACCCAAATGATATATTTTTTATGTCATCGACTCTTATATTCTTAAGTCTTAACGTACCATGTGACATTTCCTCAAACTTACCTTGGTTGTGCAAGTTCATCAATGCATAATATAAATACTGAGGAAAAAGAATTTCTGTTTCAATAACTTTAATTCCAATGTTTTCTGGCGAATATTCTTTTGTTGGTTTTCCAACTTCTTTTTCGCCGCCTTTTCTGATCAACCAAAAATCCGCATCCGGAAAATTAGTTTTGATTTCACATAAATATCCTAATTTCATAACTATAAATATACGGTAAATAAAAAACCCCTCCGTTAAAGAAGGGGTATCATCAATACAATTTTGATGCTTCAACCATTATCTGTTGTTGTCTCTGTTGTAGTTTGTAAATTCTTTGTTGTTGGGTTTCGTTCATTTCTAAATTTTCACCCCTAACTGAAGCAATTTCATTACTAATAACATCGTTTTCATACATCAAACGGTTGTAGATTTCGGCTTTTTTGTTATCGTCCATAAGTAAGTATAAATAGTTTATTATAAAAATAAATAATAAATAACCCCAATTTTACATCGGGGTTAATATATTACACTAATCCAATACTTTTCAAATGACTGTCTAACCCATCAATTTCAATACCTAAATCATTATAAACTCTAAAGTTATATAATTGGGTGTTTCGTGTTGTTAACCCAATTCGTTTGTGTTCTGACTTCAAAACTTCAATTGTTGATCCGTATTTGGAGATCAATTTAATGAATTTATTAGTTGACATTTTTGGGTATTTTGTAATTTCCGCAAAAATCAATCTCATTGATAATGATCTTTGGATAAAGTGGTCCTTACTTACCTTTTCGTTATTTGGGTTTTCAAGGACACCTTTAGACTTTAACCCTGTGGAAAAATACTTATTGTTTGTCACATCCCAAATTGGGTTTCTGTTTCGAGTACAAAATAATCTCACCAATCTTGGGTTGTCTTTGATCTCATTAAATCGTGGTGCAAGACATTTAAAGTCTTTCAATGTTTCTTCGATTTTAAATCTTTGTTTGTTTGTTAAAGGTTTCATAATAATAATTGTTTTTAAATGTTTTTACAAAGATATGTAATTATTTTTAAACAATCAAATAAAAAAAATAAATTTTTTGTTTTTGGTATTACAATTAAATTAATAATCGGTCCTTACGGTGTCGTAATGATCCTGTATTTTATAATATAACTGTTTCCGAATGAAATAACTTACTTCATCAAACATTTCATGATATTCCCTAGAATCATACTCAAGATTTTCATCATCGCTTAATAACTGATCCGTAAGTGCTTGTACAACCTCATCAATATAGTCAAACTCGTCATCATAATCTAATGGGTCCAAATATTCTAAGACATCTTCAAGCCAAGTTTCAATTTGAAATGCCCTTCTTCTTGCGTAAATAGATTCGTTAATAACTCTATTAACAATTTTTTTTAAATCTTTTGTGGTTAAGTTTATTATTTTCATGTTAACAATGTTTTTTAGTCCAAGATTTATAAGTCTTTTTGATCTTTTTACCAACTATATCGTTTAATGAAAAATATAAATCATCCCAATCCCAGTTATCTACATTATAGGTAAACATCATTTCATTCGCCACTTCTTCAAGAATATGGTCTGTAAATCCATCAACGTCATTTGGATATTCATCACAAGCAAGATTATTTGTCATATAATGATCCATCTCACTCATAATAACATTATGTCTTCTAAGAAGTGCATTCCTCAAACTTGTATCATATTCTTTATCCTCATATGATTCCTGTAGGTTATATTCTTCGTCATCCACATCATCAAATCTTTCATTACAATTAGAGTTGTCTACAATTACTCTATCAAATTCTTTTCTTATATATTCATCAAAATTATTAGTAACCCACTTGTGAACGTTTTCAATCATTCCAACAGTATCGGTAGGTAAATTTAAATGTTCCATTTTATCGCTTACTTGCCAACAGACCTCCTCAATAAATGCGGAATAATTAAAACCACAAAAATCTTCATCATTACTTATCACATCAATTCCCTCATCAATAAGTTCTTTGATTTTTTTATACCTACGTATAAACTCAATTTGGTTTTCAGTTAATATTATTTTCATTTTAACTTATTTAATATTCAAAATCATCATCATCATCGTCACAATTTTCACTATATTCTTCCCACAATGAAACTAACTCACCGTAGTACTCACCGTTCATGAATCGTGTGATCTCTTCTCTACCATTATCTTCATTCTCATCTTCATCAGCGAACATATCGTCTTCTCTCTCATAGTCTTCATCACCATAAAAGAACCTAAGACCTTCTTCAATACAAAACTCAGCGTACTCATCACTATCCTCAAAATTACAAGGGTCTTGAACTTCCATTTGATACTCTATCGTGTCTCTAACTTCCTGTATCCTTCTTAATCTTTTAAGAAGAGTTTTGTTCTGTGTTTCTGTTATTATTATTTTCATATTAACTAATTAAATCTTCAAAATTATTTTCAATGAACCGTCTTAACATATCGAAATTTTTATCTGTCCACTCAAGTTGTGTGTCAGGGTCATCCAAGTACGTCGTTGGGGAATGATCTATTGACATCTCTCTTGCTTCATATGGTGATTTACCCCGATCCAATAAATAGTAATAGTCAGAACTAACCCAATCTTTAAGTTCTTGGTATCTTCTTCTTAACATTACCTTGGTTAAAGATTCTGCCACAATTTCAGGATCGTCAGGACAATGTATTTCACTATAAGCGTCGTAATGTAACCTTATTTTATTTTCAAAAATTTTTAATAGATAATCTCTTATTTCAAAAAAATTTTCATCGGAATCCAAACTTATATTTTCATCAGATAAAAAGGGCGTTAAGGCGTAATTCATAATTCCTCTTTTATATTGGGAGAATCTTGAGTATTCACAAGGATCCGATTCTCTTAATGTTGTATTTAATTCATGGTCAAATAAATTAATTCTTCTACGTAAAGCTGATGGTATGTTACTACCTTCCTCAGATTCATTTATCCAATTACCGTCCTCATCTATACAAAAATGTTTATTGTCCTCATAGAATTCATGGATTCTATCTACAAAGTTTTCAGAAATCAAATCATATATATCTTGATAATATTCACTATGATTGTCGTCCCGTCCTAATATAAATAAGGATTCATATAAATTATCAGCGGTGTAATCCAACACACGATCCACAAAATCAATTACATCAGTATATAAACAAACATCATAACGTGAAAGAGCTCTATCAATAAACTCACTAATGTATTGGTATCGTCTTCGTAACATTCTTTTATCATAAGATTCATTGATGTTTTTACTGTCATCCCAATAATTATTTCTATCCCAAAACTCTTTTAACTCTGTGTAAAAATTATATCTAATAAAATGTATTAATTGATTTCTATAAGTAACATAATCTTCTTCAGGTATATTCATTTTACTAACAACCTCACTTGCAACATCCCAACATAGTTCAGTCATAAAACCATCAAATGTATCCATAGAATTTAACTTATGGGTTAGGATAAAATCCGAAATTTTATCCTCAATTTCTTGGTATCTCCTAATAAACTTATGTTGATTTTCTGAAATTATTATTTTCATATTGTATAAGTAATGAAATATTCGGTTATCTTACCAAATCTTGCCTGTAACACATTTTTAACCGGCCCAAAACATTCCCCACCTTTTGATTTAATCTCGGCACATTTATTTGCCATTTTAGAAGAACCAGGATCGTGACCCCAACCACCTCTTCTATCAAGTTGATATGTTTCATCACTATCTTCCAATGGTACGGTAATTGTTAATGTGGAATCTTTACCTGATTTACCACCTTCGGTTTTTATGTTATCAATATTAGGTTTTAAATTTCCCTCATATAAAAACGGATTCAATTCGCAAATTAAAATATTATATAATTGGTGAATGGTATCTTTTCCGTTTGCAGCATGTGCAATACTTAATCCTGAAGATGGTCCTTTATAAGTTATCTTAAATTGACTTGAACTTTTATCCACATTAACTTTTTCACTAAATGACGACAGACCTCCTTTTGATCTCCATGCCTTACATGACTTCCATTCAGAACCCAAAACACCTTTAGGCCCAACGTAAGTGTCTTTTTTCAAGGATTTTGGTTTGTCCGTTTCTTTTTGTTTAAACGTATCTCCCAACATTGATAAAAGTTTTTTAAATGCATCAACTGAAGAATCTAGCAACGCATTTTCCTCTATTATTTCATCATTATCATCCTCTTCCCCATGGTATTCTTCCCATAAAGATTTTAAATATTCATCAAATTCATTATCCATTAAATTTTCTAACTCAGATCTCATTTCAAATGATATCCCAGGATGAGGAGTATTATCATCTTCATCATCTTCATCATCTTCATCATCGTCGTCGTCCCAATCATCATCATCATCGTAATCGTCACAATCCTTAAAATAATGACATATTGCTTGTCTAACACAAAAATAAGAGTATTCTTCCGCATCCTCAAAGTTTACGGGATCTTGTATTTCTACTTGATCTTCAATCATGTCTCTTATTTTTTGGAGATCCACTCCTCTTCTTCTAAATTTAAGTTCTTTGTACTGATCCTCAGTTATTATTATTTTCATTTTGCGGACATTCTTTTTCTATAAATTTATTGTAATAATCTTTTATTTCATCACCTAACTCATACATTAGTTCATCTCTGAAATTTGTCCATATCCTTGGTTCAACCGTCATATTATTATCGTAATATAATACATCATTAATTGCGGTTCTTAATACGTCCCTAAGAAATTTGTCAAAACCTTCATATGCTGCATAATAACAAGGATCTCTAGCGTCCATATTAATATAAACCTCATTCTTAATTCTCTCAAATCGTCTTAATAATGCATTTTGATCCTCAGTTATATTAATTTTTCCCATACAGATAAATATATCATAAAACAAAAAACCCCTCCGTTAAAGAAGGGGGGTAAAACTTTTTACTTATTTTAACCATAATACTCCGGACACCTTTCTTTAATTTCATTATTGTAAAACTCCTTCATTTCATCATTTAACATATAAGAAAGTTCATTTCTAAAATTTGTCCATAATCTTGGTTCAATTTCCAGATCTGAGTCATCTGTAATATCATCAATTGCCGCTCTTAACACATCTCTTTTGTACCTATCAAAATCATGATAATCCCTATAATAACAAGGATTGGACCCATCCATACGATTATATACCTCATTTTTTATTTGGAAATACCTCCTTAATAATAAATTTTGATTTTCGGTTATTATAATTTTCATACTCAAATATTTTTACAAAAATCATTAATTATTTCACCATATTTTACATATAAAAAATCACGTATTTGATCAAATATATCTGCCAATTCTTCTGTACCGTTGTCGGCGTTCCAATCATCCTCATAATAGTAAAGAATTTTGTCACTAATATCTAAAATAACATCATAATTCATTTCACCACAGTCAATCCAACGTTTAATCTCAGGGTCATTAATATAGTCATATATTGATTTAATTAGTATTTCGTGTATAAGATCTTTATCTTGGAAGTACTTACCTATCCGTCTAATAACATTATATCCAAGATTTTCACCAGGAATATTATATTCTATTTCTTTTAACTTTAAAATTAAAGAATCATATAAATGATCTAAACCGTGAATTCTTGATTCTTTTAATAGATTTAGTTGTTTTTTTGTTATAATGATTTTCATATTTTATAAATATGACAGAATTTTATTATATTACCAATTGTGTCCACATTTACTAACAAACATATTTCTTATGTAGTTACCGTAGTTCTCCTCAACAATTTTATTTAACATACTAATGTCCATATCCGAACCACCATTCTTAGAACGATCGTGAAAGAAATCCCAATTATCCCTAATGAATTCTTGAATAGAACGATCCATTATACTTTCAAAAAAACTATCTGGGTTAGAATGACGGCACCACCAAGGACCATCATTATATAATTCATACGATTCAATTAGAACTTCAACAATCTCAATAAATTGTTGTACTCGTCTAAGGAGATAGTTTTGGTTTTCTGTTATAATGATTTTCATATAAAAATATTAATTACATTCATCTATGACATCATAGAAAAATTCGGTTATCTCGGACAAGGTCCCAAAATCATCCAATAGATCATATATCTCATCTTCAGACAAACGATCATATTGTTCCTGAACTATTAATATTAAATCGGACATTGCCTCAGCAATATAATGTGAACCCTCTTCTCTCCTCCAATATCTACAAATATCATCAGGAGATAATTGACCAATGTATTCCTCAATCAAAGAATAAACACGTCTTATTAAATTATTTTGAGTTTCTGTTATAATAATTTTCATTTCTATGAATTTTGGTCAAGATCATTTTGAATTTTTTCCACAATTCTAAATATATCATCGTCGTCAACCACCTCATGAATAATTCTGTCCCATATTATCGATTGGAAGTCATTTTTATTTAAAACATCGGCAACATCATCCAAATATGGTTTTACATATTCAGGAATTGGACTACCAAGTCCATTATAATCATCAACATCATAATCTTGGTCCTGAAGTTGATCAACTATTTCAATAATAATTGTGGCAAAAATATCCATTTCAGTTATTTTCCACCCTTCTTTTCTTCTTAAGGAATTAAATGATCCTTCAGAGATCACCTCCTTAATAATTCTTTTGATATCCGATTCATTTAGTTTCATAATAATAAATATAACATAAAATAAAAAATCCACCCGATGAGGTGGATTTAAAAAGTCATTTATGTTCCGTTATTTATTACCTTCATTCATATTCCAGTTTTTCATAACACTATCTTTTGTGATAAATTTATCTCCACGTTCACGTTTAGATCTTAAACTTTGTAAAATATGTTCCAACACATCAATTGCGTCGTCAGGATCAACATCACTAAACTCATAATCAATAATAGAATTTATGTGTGAATACATTTCATCAGGTCTATCATTAAGATTTTCCTTAATAACTCGTTTAACGATGCGAGCCAAATCGGATTCTGTTAACCTTACTGTTCTTCTCATAATATTTTAATTTATTAATAAATACTTTGTAAAATAAAAAACCCCACCCTTAATTAAAAGATGGGGGTTTAAATTATCCTCTATTACTATCTTTTGGGTTTATATACTTTTTCATTAGGGTTAAACTGACGTAAATGGGTGGCATATGACTCGAGCGTTTTGTAATTCTCTTCCCTGACAAAAATATTCGTTGAATATCCTCGTTGAATAAATGACATTACTGTGTAAAACGGAAAGATAAGTGGGGTATAATACATATCTTTACCTATTTCATTATAACCATATTTCTCTTTAAGTACTGGTGAAGTTTTACACAACGCCGCCACCGCATCATATTTTTCTTGACTATCTATTCGATGTACCTGAGTGTATATTATTTCATTTTCAGGAGCATCTAACGGATTCCAAGAATCTATGGCCGGCATCATTTTTCCAATAACTGATGATGCAAACCCTTTGTAGTCCTCAGTTTTGGGTTTACAATATTTTCCTGTTTTTGAGTCTATATATGCTGGTTTACCAGTGTTAGGATCAATTAGAGCCATAGACTTAACGCAGTCTTCTTTTAATATAGGATTTTTATTTACTCCTTCAGGAGAATTTATTTGGTCTTCTTCTCGTATAACCCGTCTAACTATACGAGCTAAATCTTGTTCAGTTAATCTTATAATTCTTTTCATGTATAATTCTTTAGTAATAAATACTTCGTAAAATAAAAAACCCCACCCTTAATTAAAAGATGGGGTTAATTAAATTTGTATGGTTATTATTTGATACTGTAACTTCTCAAATAATATACGGACCATACCGCCAAACCTAAGATGATCGGAACCAATACTCCCGTTCCACCCATCATCGCCATGTGGATCGCAACCGCTCCTGACAAATAAGATGAAAGTAATACTGCCCCGTACTTAACGGTTTTTGGGATGATTAATAATACCACACCAGCAAGTTCCACAAAACCAAGCAATGCAAGGTAAGGTAAAAGATTCATTGATGTAAAATTCTTAATCATTTCTTCGGTCCCCACAATTTTGGAGACACCAGACATTCCCAACATAAACGTAACTAAAGCGGTTAACAACCACCCCAAGTTTTTAAGTGTAAGATATTTTTTCATATGGTTAAATAATAATCAAATTATTTGGTGAAGTCAATATTTTTCCTCAATTATCTTTTTCCATTAATTTAACCATGATGTCCCCAACCCATGTCCCGATCTGATAGCACCCAATAAGATAGATGATAAATGGGTTCACATAATATATAACCAAAATAATGGTTACCAATGCGGACAATACAATTCCAAGATTTTTCATATAGTTAAACGTTAGTAATATTATTTAATAATGTCAACTATTTTTTAACGTATTACTCTGAACAACTTTCCTCAATTATTCTATCATAATATTCCCTAACCTTATCGTAGAATAATTCATATATCTTTTCATCAATCATTTTTGATAGATCATCAATCTTTATAATGTTCTCTTCTTCAAAACCAATATTTAGATCCACATTAATGATATCGTTAATAACTGCGGTACGAACATCACCATAGTAATCATACCAAGCATAAAACGGATCATACGTATAATCACAAGGGGGGTAATACTCCATCTTTTCATCAACAAGTTGATCAAGACGTGCAAATCTCCGTTTAATGAAGAGATCCTCAAATTGTGATTCGGTAATAATAATCTTCATAATTATTTATTACCTCTCGATATTGTGCCACCAAAATATTTGTTTAATAACCTATCTTGTTCAAGGTCACTTATTTGTAACATATGTCCATTTTCGGTTTCTTTTGCCGTTTCACGACCAGCGTAAATCAATCTAAAACCATTAACACTTTTGCTCTGACCATTATCTTCCATTCTATCAATTGTAAAAGTAACAACACCATTAACATCTTTTGGTTCAAGTCTGCTAAAAAGTTTAACATTGGTTTTACCCATCCACTTTTTTACTTTAATATAATGTTCGTCATCATTTTTTTTTGTTTTAAACGGATTAGAAAACTCATTAACTTCTTTTGTTTCGTTAATAATTTTTTTAATGATACGAGAAAGGTCAGATTCGGTTAATCTAATAATTTTTTTCATAATTCAGGTGTTTTTTTTAACAATCTTAATTTCAGGTGTTTTTTTAACAATCTTAATTTCAGGTGTTTTTTTTAACAATCTTAATTTCAGGTGTTTTTTTAACAATCTTAATTTCAGGTGTTTTTTTAACAATCTTAATTTCAGGTGTTTTTTTAACAATCGTAATATAATTTGTTTTAAGGTTTTTAAAATATTCAATTTGTTGTCTTTTTCCTGCGGTATGTTTTAATATTTCCATACCTTCGTAGGTATATCTTAAATTCGAACTTTTAATTATAGCTTCTATTGAATCAAGTCCAGCTTCTATCTGTGAGACAGTACCAGAATTTATATCAAATCCTATAATACCTTTAATTGTTTCTGGTATAGTACCCATTTTTCCCCAAGTATTTTTTAATCCTGCCTTTAATAATACGTCGTCAATTTTAATATTTTGCATTAATTTCACAACGGCTTCTTCCGAAATTTTTGCCGCTGCACTCATTAATTCGTCTGTTAATTTAGCGTCACTTGCAATAAAACTTCTTACCATATCAGCAGTTACCTCTTGGTTATTATTTTGTTTTG
>Ga0209107_10000172_pt1 | contig 38068 bp, 39 predicted proteins | sample LakErihyJuly2011_2_FD_187460 | JGI IMG/M metagenome (GOLD analysis project Ga0209107, IMG submission 187460) | Freshwater microbial communities from dead zone in Lake Erie, Canada - CCB hypolimnion July 2011 (SPAdes) (version 2) | ecosystem: Environmental > Aquatic > Freshwater > Lentic >...
AGACGCACAATAGTTGGTGCAAAAAAAATATCTTTTTTTAATATGCTTTGGCAAAAAGCACTCTTCCTACCGAAGAATTACCAGTGAGAATGCATTTTCCCGTCTCTTCTCGCCTATCTAAAGGAATGCATCGTATCGTTGCTTTAGTCAATTCCTTAATCTTTTCTTCTGTTGCTGCGGTACCGTCCCAATGTGCTGAAACAAAGCCTCCCTCGCCATGTAAAACCGCTTCAAACTCTTCAAAACTATTTGCCTCAGTAATGTGTGTATTTCTGTAGTCTAATGCTTTTTTAAATAAATCTTTCTGAATCTGGGCTAACAAATCGTTTACATAGGTTACAATTGATTCTTTTAAAACTACCTCTTTTGTCAAAATATCTCTTCTCGCTACTTCAAAAGTTCCGTTTTCAAGATCTTTTGGACCCACTGCGATTCGAACAGGCACGCCTTTCAATTCCCACTCTGCAAATTTAAATCCGGGCTTTTGAGTCGTTCTATTGTCGAATTTAACTGAAATGTTCCATTTTTTAAATTCTAAAACTAAGCCGTTAATGATAGTAGAAATTTCTTCTAGCTGCTCATCGGTTTTATAAATAGGAACAATTACCACCTGAATTGGCGCTAAACTTGGAGGCAATACTAATCCCTGATCATCAGAGTGTGTCATTACTAAAGCTCCCATCAAACGAGTTGAAACCCCCCAAGAAGTTCCCCAAACATGTTCTTGTTTTCCTTCGGCATTAGAAAATTTAACGTCAAAAGCTTTAGCAAAATTTTGTCCCAAGAAATGAGATGTTCCTGCTTGCAGCGCTTTTCCATCTTGCATTAAAGCTTCAATACAATAGGTTTCTTCTGCTCCTGCAAAACGTTCGGTTTCGGTTTTAAAACCTTTTATCACTGGAATTGCCATAAAATTCTCGGCAAAATCAGCATATACATTCATCATTTTTTCAGATTCTTCAATGGCTTCGGCTTTAGTAGCATGCGCAGTATGGCCTTCTTGCCACAAAAACTCTGCTGTTCTTAAGAATAATCGCGTTCGCATTTCCCATCGCACCACATTAGCCCATTGATTAATCAACAAAGGCAAGTCTCTGTAGGATTGAACCCATCCTTTGTAAGTTGACCAAATTATGGCTTCACTTGTTGGACGAACAATTAATTCTTCTTCAAGTTTTGCGTTAGGATCCACCATTAACTTACCTGGATTATCAGGATCATTTTTTAATCTGTAATGCGTCACGATAGCACATTCCTTTGCAAAACCTTCTGCATTTTTTTCTTCGGCTTCAAACATACTTTTTGGAACGAATAAAGGAAAATAGGCGTTTTGATGTCCTGTTTCTTTGAACATTCGATCAAGCTCTGCCTGCATCTTTTCCCAAATTGCATAACCGTAGGGTTTAATCACCATACATCCTCTAACTCCTGAATTTTCGGCTAAATCGGCTTTTACAACCAGCTCGTTATACCATTTTGAATAATCTTCAGTTCGTGTGGTCAGGTTCTTGCTCATATTGAATAGTTTGGCACAAATTTTGTTTTAATAATTTTAACTTAATAGTTCGGCAAAACTAACTATTTTTGTAATGTGCAACAATAAAAATTCCCATTGATATGAAAACAAATACTTTTTTCTCCAGAAATGTAACACTTTATTCCCTAATTGGCTTGTTAAGTGTTCTAGTAACATCATGCGGATCCTATCTAAATAGTTCTTATTATGATAGCGATGGAATATATGGTAATACCGCCAAAGAAACTCCAACTGTTTCAAGTACTAAGTACCAAAACTACTTCAGCTCTTTACAAGACAGCAACGAGGTAGTAAATGATACCATCCAAATGCAAAATCAGGGTACTACTGCCACCACCATTGTGAATGTTTACAACAATCCTTGGAATACAGGATTTGGTATGGGCATGGGATTTGGCTGGGGCGGTGGATATGGCTTTGGCTATCCTGGTTGGGGCTGGGGTAGTGGGTTTGGCTGGGGCGACCCATTTTTTGGATTCGGCTGGGGCGGCGGATATGGCTACGGCTATCCTGGGTGGGGCTGGGGTGGCGGATTTGGTTGGGGCTATCCAAATTGGGGTTGGGGTAATACAGTATATGGATACAACAATAATTACTCTTACAATTCAAGCCGAAGAGGTTCTTCTTATGCTAATGGAGTTAACGGAGGTAGATATTCTCAAAACCAAGTCTTGAATACTAACAGATCGTCGAGTTATACCAATTCAAGACGAGGCGCTACAAGCAATGAAGCCGGAAATAATTCCTCATTTATGACTAGAAATTATTCTCAAAACAATTCTTCGAGAAGATCAAGCAATAGTACGAACGGCTCAAGAAATCAAAATTATTCAAATACACGAACTTATACTCCAAGTTCAAATGATTACAACTACAATAATAGCAATAGATCATCATCAAATAGCAATTATAGTAGCGGAAGTGGAAGATCATCGGGTGGAGGAAGTTACGGCGGAACAAGGTCTTCTGGGGGCACTAGAAGATAATTTTTTTCTCTACTTAATTACACATAACCTTAAATTGAACACAAGATGAAAAAATTGATATACCTACTATGCATTGGTCTCACGTTTAATGTCGCGCTATCGCAAGAAATTCCCGACGCTATTCGCTATGCGCAAGATAATTTAAACGGAACTGCTCGCTTTAGAGCGATGGGTGGCGCTTTTGGCGCGCTTGGTGGCGATTTGTCTTCCCTCAACGTTAATCCTGCTGGTTCCGCTATTTTTTCTAATAATCAACTGGCGATAACCCTTAGTAACTTTGGCACAAAAAATAATTCAGATTATTTTGGAACAAAAACTGAAGCGTCGAATAATTCATTCGATTTGAATCAAGCTGGGGCAGTTTTTGTATTCAAGAATCAAAACCAAAGTAGTGACTGGAAAAAATTCTCCTTATCAATAAACTACGAAAACGCCAATAATTTTGATAATTCCGTTTTCTCAGCAGGAAAAAATTCAAAGTCAGTTGCTGGTTATTTTTTGAGTTATGCTCAAGGCGTCCAGCTTAATGTTTTGGAAAATTCAAATTATGGCGAATTAGATAATGGTGGCCAGCAGGCTTTTTTAGGGTATCAAGGGTATGTAATCAATCCGCGTAATCCAGATAATGCAAATAATACCTTATATGACTCTAACGTAACTCCCGGAGGAAATTATTTTCAAGAAAATAGTGTATATTCTAATGGATATAATGGTAAGCTGTCTTTTAATGCGGCCACCTCGTATAAAGATAAAATTTTTATTGGTATAAATCTTAATTCTCATTTTGCAGATTTTGTTAAATCTAGTAGTTTTTATGAATACAATAATAATGCTTTGACTACTAATTACACGGTAAATAGTTTGCGTTTTGATAATAACTTATATACTTATGGAACTGGATTCTCATTTCAAATAGGTACAATCGCAAAAGTTACCAAAGAAATTCGTTTGGGCTTAGCCTATGAATCTCCGACCTGGTATACTTTGAATGATGAGTTATCGCAAAAGCTAGTAGCTGTAAGTCAAAACAATGTTGATCAACTGTCACCAGATGTGATTGATCCGAATCTTATCAATTATTATGCTCCATACGAGTTAAATACACCAAGCAAGTTTACGGGAAGTTTTGCTTATATTTTTGGTAAAACCGGTTTAATTAGTATTGATTACTCCGTAAAAGATTATAGTAGTACAAAATTTCAACCACAAAACGATCCCTATTTTAGAAATTTGAATACCGAAATGAACAATATTCTTGCTTCTTCTGGGGAATTTAGAATTGGTGCCGAATATAAAATAAAGGCGTTGAGTTTGAGGGGTGGTTATCGTTTTGAGCAAAGTCCCTACAAAAACAAGACAACAATTGGTGATTTGACTTCTTTTTCTGGAGGTTTTGGCTATAATTTTGGCTCTTTCAAATTAGATTTGGCTTATTCCAATACTCAAAGAGATTCTAAAGAGGGATTTTTCACTCAAGGTTTTACGGATGGCGCGCAAATCAATACTATAAATAATAACGTTTCAATGACTTTGTTGTTTGAATTGTAATTTTTTCGAATTTTTACATAGAAATATTTAGTAGAAAGCCATTTCATTTTGAAGTGGCTTTGCTTTTATAAGGTGTTTTGAAAAACTATAAGTAATGGACTAGCCCCGATGGAAACGGCATCCTCTTGTGACCGGCTTTCGGCACAAGAGATACAGTGGACAGCGGGACAGAAGGCGTCTAAATAAACAAAGATTTATGCTCCTAAAAATAAAAATCGTAATTTTGCGAAATTCCCAAAATATAGGGATAATAAATCTATGAGAACCAAGTCTTTAAAAAAGAATAAAATCAATGTTATTACTCTCGGGTGTTCAAAAAATGTATACGATAGCGAAGTCCTTATGGGCCAACTGAGAGCTAGCGGAAAAGATGTTGTACACGAACAAGAGGGAAACATTGTAGTGATCAATACCTGCGGATTTATTGACAATGCCAAGGCGGAGTCTGTAAATATGATACTGGAATATGCCGATAAAAAAGAAAAAGGATTGGTCGATAAAGTATTCGTTACCGGTTGTTTATCTGAACGTTACAGACCTGATTTAGAAAAAGAAATACCGAATGTAGACCAGTTTTTTGGCACAACAGAATTGCCTGCTTTACTAAAAGCTTTGGGCGCCGACTATAAACACGAATTATTAGGCGAGCGGTTAACTACAACTCCAAAAAATTATGCTTATTTGAAAATTGCCGAGGGTTGTGACAGACCTTGTAGTTTTTGTGCCATTCCGTTAATGCGCGGAAAACACGTTTCGCAAACTATTGAAAAACTGGTCAGAGAGGCTGAAGGTTTGGCTAAAAATGGCGTTAAAGAATTGATTTTGATAGCGCAAGATTTGACGTATTATGGCTTAGATATTTACAAAAAGCGGAATCTTGGCGAATTATTAGAAGCTTTGGTAAAAGTAGAAGGAATAGAATGGATTCGTTTGCACTATGCCTTTCCTTCGGGTTTTCCGATGGATGTTTTGGAAATTATGAAGCGGGAGCCAAAAATTTGTAATTACATTGATATTCCGCTGCAGCACATTTCAGATTCGATTCTGAAATCGATGAAACGTGGCACGACAAAAGCGAAGACTACAAAATTACTGAAAGAATTTCGTGAGGCAGTTCCTGGCATGACCATAAGAACAACGCTAATTGTAGGCTATCCAGGAGAAACACAGGAGGATTTTGAAATCATGAGAGATTGGGTTCAAGAAATGAAATTTGAAAGACTGGGCTGTTTTACGTATTCGCACGAAGAAAATACAACCGCTTACGATTTAGTAGATGATGTTCCTGAAGACGTGAAACAAAATCGGGCTAATGAAATAATGGAAATTCAATCTCAAATTTCTTGGGATTTAAACCAAGAGAAAATTGGCAAAACTTTTCGTTGTATCATTGACCGAAAAGAAGGCGAGCATTTCGTAGGTAGAACTGAATTTGATAGTCCTGACGTGGATAATGAAGTACTTATAAACGCCTCACAACACTATGTGAAAACTGGCGAATTTGTGATGGTAAAAATTACTGATGCCACGGAATTTGATTTATTTGCAGAACCTGTTTAATTTTAAATACAAAACTATGAGAACTATTCAATCACTAGCATTACTTGCATTTGTTCTATTTTCAATGAATACTGTTTCAGCCCAATACGGAAATTACGGCATGGGTGGAAACCAAATGAACCAAAGAGGAGGCGGAATGAACCAAATGGGAAACAATATGGGGCAACAAAGTCAACCTGAAAAACCAAAAGAAATCCCAGCAGAAGTAACGGCTGCGGCTATAATGGAAGATATGAAACCCGCATTAAACCTGGATGAACTACAAGTAATCGCTGTATCAAACGTTTTGATTGAAAGCATTAAAGCACAAGGCGTATTGCTAAAACAAGAGTACAACCAAGAAGACCAAATGAAAAATTTTAAGGCGCTTGCAGAAAGTACGGATCGAAAGATCAATCAGTTTTTGAGTCAAGAACAAAAGGAAAAATATCTTGCTTTTAAAGAAGATAGAAAAAGCGTAAAAAAGTCAAAAGAGAAATCTAAATTAAAAAAAGAAAAAGAAAAAAAGACTAATTAATTTTTGAACTTTAAACCTCTTCGAGCAGCGTGAAACATCTAACGAACAACCCTTTATTTTGTATAATTTTCATAATTATTATAAGTTCTTGCGCTACGAATCCATATAAAGCAAGTGAAAAATCATACAAGGAACAACTTAATAATTACAAAGAAACCATTTCGAATATGGAGCCTGCAAAATTAGAAACTAGCAGCTCAACCATATTACCTATAAGTGAACCACTGCCTCTTGACCCCTTAGTTTTTTATAAGGATACCTTGTCCATAAAAACACCTATTGTTTTGTCAAATGGGATTAGCACTGAATGGATTAGCACCGTAAATTTTAATCTTAGAAAACCTAATTTTATTATTATTCATCATACTGCGCAAGATTCATTGGCGCAAACTTTAAAAACATTTACAATAACAAAACCTCAAGTAAGTGCACATTATGTGATTGCTGATGATGGTAAAGTAGTTCAAATGGTAAACGATTATCTTCGCGCTTGGCACGGAGGCAGCTCGTCTTGGGGTAAAAATAGCGACATTAATTCAGCGTCAATAGGAATTGAATTAGATAATAATGGATTTGAGCCTTTTTCGGATAATCAAATAATAAGTCTTTTAGCATTATTAACAAAACTAAAAAAGGACTATAATATACCTACGCAGAATATCATTGGTCACTCTGATATTGCTCCAAGCAGAAAAAGCGACCCAAGCAAATTATTTCCTTGGAAACTTTTGGCATTGAATGGTTTTGGCATTTGGCCCGATGATGTTATGGAGCCTGCTCCTTTAAACTTTAATGTTGATCAAGCCTTGAGAATTATAGGATACAATACGAAGAATCTTACTGCTGCAATAGCGGCTTTTAAACTTCATTTTATTCAAACAGAAGTGGATTCAGTTTTAGATGAAAAAACAATAAACACTATCTACTCCGTTTATAAAAAGCAATAATAATACATGGATTACCAATTAATGATATACTAAATCAACAAAATTATGAGTGATTTTTATAAAAAAATAATAGATAATAATAAGATTTGGGTGGAAACAGCATTGGCGAAAGATCCTCTTTATTTTGAAGATTTAGCCAAAGGACAAACACCGCCTTTATTATGGATTGGTTGTTCTGATAGTCGGGTTCCTGCAAATGAAATCATTGGCGCAAAGCCTGGAGAAGTATTTGTGCATAGAAATATTGCCAATATGGTAATTCATACCGACATGAACATGCTTAGTGTTCTTGATTATGCTGTAAATGTGTTAAAAGTAAAGCACGTTATTGTTTGCGGCCATTTTGGTTGTGGCGGAATAAAGGCGGCAATGACAAATGATTCTATCGGAATTATCGACAATTGGATACGACATATAAAAGATGTGTATCGTTTGCATCAGCAATTTTTGGATGCAATTAGCCATGAAGAGGATCGCTTCAATGCTTTTGTAGAAATAAATGTAAAAGAACAAGTCTTTGATTTAGCTAAAACATCTATCGTCCAATCCGCTTGGAAGAGTGGTCAAGACCTTACGCTGCACGGATGGGTTTATGGTTTGAATTCTGGTTTTGTAACAGATTTAGAGGTAAATATTAGCTCTGATAAAGATTTAGACCAGGTGTATCAATTAAAGTTCTAATTCTTTTTCGAAGAATTAAAAATAGTTTATAGGTTTGTAACCAAAACAAATTGCATCCTCAAAAAAAGCGTATTGAAACAAATTTCAGTGCGCTTTTTTCATAAAAAAACTGCCAAAACACCCGAAAGCATCTTGGCAGAAAAAAAATATTTTTGAAATTTTATTAGAAACCGTAAACAACTGCTAAAGTAATTTGAGAAGCAGATTTTGTATCAAGAACTTCACTTCCTGATGTTTTAAATGAATTTGCAGAAGCACCATCCGTTCTAAATTCAGGGATAAAAGTTAATCCTCCTGATTTGAAGTTAGCTGATAACGTGAAAGCGGTAACGGATTCGTCTTTATTTATATTACTTAATGCCGCTGTATTCAATTTTTTAGCACTGAAGTTTTCAGCACGAACACCCAATGTAAATTTATCAGTAAAGGCATAAGAAGGATATAAAGCAAATCCTGTGAAGCCTGTATCATCAGCCACTCCTGAAAAATCAGCTACATTCAAACCTAATTTGAATTTTTCAGAAATTTGGTACGCTGCGGTTAAATCGACAATAGTTCCGGATTCAGAACCACTTAAAAAGTTGATGTAAGCTGAAAGACCTTCAACAGGTGTTATCGCCAATTGTGCACCAAAAGCATTAAGTCCTTTCATCGGATCGGCAACTTGGTAAACATTCCACTGGTCGTTAAACAAACCCGCCATTAACGACACTTTGCCAGAAAAAGCGTAAGTTGCTTTAAAACCCGCATTTTGGAAAGGTCCGTTTGTAAATAAATAAGACGTAGAATAGTGTAGATTGGCCAAAGGAGAAATTACCTCATATCCGATAAATGTTGCCATATAACCAGCAGTCATACTAAATTTATCGGTAAAAGCATAAGCTGCATACAAATTTTGAATATGGAAAGATTGTCCACCTACATCTGGAATAGATTGTCCAGCACCTCTTGGTCCAAAAGAAACTTCTCCAACAAAAGATGCTTTTCCTGTTTTTTTCTTTAATGCAATATCAATCATACCCAAAGAAAGTGAATTTTGATCAGAAGCAAAACTTGTTCCTATATTAGGCATTTTTGCGAAATCATATTTATAATACAAATCCCCCGAACCCGAAATTTCTAATGGCGTTGATTCTGGAGCGGTTTCTACTGCATCTTGTGCAAATGTCATAGTGCTTGAAAGTACTAACGCTGCAATAAGTGTAATTTTTTTCATGTTTGTTTTAGTTTAATAATTAATTAATTTTAGGTTGTTTGTAAATTTATAAGTAGTGAATGTATCTTCAAAAAACAAGAAAACATCATTTTATACATATAAATTCATGACAGAAAAACTCTTTTTCTTGTGGCAAATTTATTACCTTTTAATCCGGTTAAAAAAATAAAAAGCTATTTTTTGACTCAATTGTGCAAGAATTATCGATACCAAAAAAATGAATATCGAAAAATAAAAAATCCCTATTTATTTCTTCTAATTTTATTATATTAATATTTAATTTTTTATTTACCCCCCTAATTTTTAATGTTTTTTTGATAAACTTTATAAAAAAATATAAATTATTGCTAATTTTAATTATTAAAAAGATCTAAACCCCTCATAAAACATGGCTGCTATTATAAATGAAAAATGTTTGAATTCTTTTCTTCGAACAAATAGGTAAAAATACTGGTCAATAATCCTAGAACTATTCTTTTTTTTGGGTTATTGCAAAATGTAAATAAACCAACAATCAAAATGATTTTTAAAAAAAATTTAATACTAAATTTCCAACATCTAAAAGTTAACAAAATATGGCTTCGTATTGTAGTACTGTCTTTGTGAAATATATGTTAATTTTATTTTAAATTTAATCGAACAGCTTTGATTTCATTTCCTAAATTATATTTTTGTACATATGAAGTTAACTGCGCAAATACTATTGTTTGTTTTTATTACATTTCTTATTACTCCAACTGTAGTTAGTGTAATTCAGAAAAATGCTGATATATCCGCATTTTATAGTTTTTCAGAAGAGGAAAAAGCACAGAAAGAAATTAAAGCAATATTTTATTGTGATGATGCTAGTACCGCTTTAATTCAAACGGATATAAATTCTGGTTTAATTCAGTCCGAAAATTTATCCAAGCACAATAAAATTGCTTCAAAAATATTTATTCCCCCACCCGAACAGGTTTAACAAATTATTGATTTTATTTATTTAAAATCCACTATTCACATTTTCTTAAGCTGTGAATAAAATTTTATGTTGAACTTTTAGTACGGTATTATGACAAAAAAAACCAATCTTTTTAGCAACCTTAAAGCTGATTTCGCATCAGGTTTAGTTGTTTTTCTAGTGGCACTGCCGCTATGTTTAGGAATTGCACTTGCGAGTGGAGCTCCATTATTTTCGGGTATTATCGCTGGCGTTGTAGGCGGTATTGTAGTTGGTTTTTTAAGTAAATCTCACTTAAGTGTTTCTGGTCCAGCCGCTGGATTAACCGCAATAGTATTGACAGCAATAACTGATTTAGGCGCTTTTAACGCTTTTTTATTAGCTGTTCTATTAGCTGGAATTATGCAACTTATATTAGGTTTCATAAAAGCGGGGTCTATTTCAAATTATTTCCCTACCAATGTTATCGAAGGAATGTTAGCAGGAATAGGAGTAATCATCTTTTTAAAACAAATTCCGCATGCTTTTGGCTATGATAAAGATTATGAAGGCGATTTAAATTTTCTTCAAACGAATGGTGAAAATACTTTTTCTGAATTATTTCAAACTTTAGGACACATTCAATTAGGATCGATAGTTATTACTACGATTTCACTTGTAATATTAATTGCCTGGACTAAAGTTGAATTTCTAAAAAAATTAAAATTAGTTCCCGCAGCACTTATTGCTGTAATTGTTAGCGTACTATTAAATGAGTTTTTCATTGTAGCAGGCAGTAGTTTAGCTATCAAAAGCGAGCATTTGGTAACTTTACCCGTTCCAAGCACTTTAGAAGAATTTAAAAATATTTTTTTATTTCCTGATTTTACTGCAATTGCCAATTCAAAAGTTTGGATTGTTGCTATCACAATTACTGTTGTTGCCTCTATTGAAACTCTGTTATGCATTGAAGCAGCAGATAGAATGGATGCACAAAAAAGATATACTGACACTAATGTTGAATTAAAAGCGCAAGGAATTGGCAATATAATAAGCGCTTTGTTAGGTGGTTTGCCTATGACATCCGTTGTGGTAAGAACCTCTGCTAACAATAGTGCTGGTGCGAAATCAAAATTATCAGCGGTGATTCATGGCGTTTTATTATTGATTAGTGTGGTATCTATCCCAGCTATTTTAAATAAAATCCCTTTAGCTACGCTAGCTGCGGTGCTCTTACTTATAGGCTACAAATTAGCAAATCCAAAAACAATAATGCACTTTTGGGAAAAAGGAAAATACCAATTTATTCCTTTTATTGCCACATTAGTAGCTGTTGTTTTTACTGATTTATTAAAAGGTGTAGCTCTCGGAATGATTATAAGTGTCATTTTTGTATTGAAAGGAAACATGAAAAGAGCTTATAATTTCAGAAAACAAGAATATGTTGATGGCGACATAATTCATATTGATTTGGCTCAAGAAGTTTCGTTTTTGAATAAAGCCGCTATAAAATCAACTCTCGCTTCTATTCCAAAAAATTCTAAAGTAGAAATAAATGCTTCTGACACCGTTTATATTGCACAGGATGTTTTGGATTTGATAAAAGAATTTAAAAAGATTACATCCAAAGAAAAGAATATTAAAGTAAAATTAATTGGATTCAAAAAAGCGTACGGATTAATAGAAACTGGTGAAGAAGTAAAACACGTTTTTGTTGAGCACAAAAGCTAATAACAAATTCCAATGCTGCGGATAAAGCGGTAACTTTTACCAATTCGTTTTATCATCTTTACTTTACAAAAATTAATAAAATATATCGAGCTGAAATCCGTTTTTTCAGTAAAAATACTATAAAATTTAAACAAAAATCAATTTCAAATCGTAAGATTTACTATTTAAAAAATTATGAAAACACTAAATAAAAAAATGCAAGAAGCTATTACTCCCGCGATGGCAATAGAAATTTTGAAAGAAGGAAATAAAAGATTTATGAACAATCTAAAAGCCAACAGAAATCTTTTAGAACAAGCTAACGAAACCTCGGATGGCCAGCATCCATTTGCCGTGATCTTGAGTTGCATTGATTCCAGAACTTCGGCTGAATTAATTTTTGACCAAGGTTTAGGAGATGTGTTTAGTGTAAGAATTGCTGGAAATATTTTAAATGAAGATATTCTTGGTAGTATGGAATTTGCCTGTAAAATCGCAGGATCAAAAATTATTGTTGTTTTGGGACATTCAAAATGTGGCGCGATAAAAGGCGCATGCGATCATGTTGAAATGGGAAATCTAACGGCTTTACTTAGTAAAATTCAGCCTGCAGTTTATGAAGAGAAAACAGAAATCGAAAATCGAAGTTCTTCTAATGCAGATTTTGTTGAAAAAGTTGCCACAATAAATGTAAAAAGAACCGTGACCGCCATTATGGAAAGAAGTCCGATTCTAAAAGAAATGATTCAAAATGGAGAAATTGGAATCATTGGAGGAATTCATAATATTGCCAATGGTGAGGTTGCATTTTTTTAAAAAAAAGCTAGTTGCTATAATTTCTTTTCTAATTCAAATTTTAAGTCAATTGCAACTGATTCGGCAATTTTATTTTTGACAACAGATGGTATTTTAATATCGTAATCAGCATTTTTTATTTTAAAGTTACAACTAGCGATTAGTTTTTCTCCCGATTGTACAAAAGTAATTTTAGATTTTACTTTTTTAGTAATTCCATGTACGGTTAAATCGCCTTCTATGTCAAAAGTCGATTTTGTAGCAGTAACTTTAGAGGCAACAAAGTCAGCTACTTTTCCCTTGAAGGTTGCTTTTGGGAACTGATCACTTTCGATATAATTTTCATTAAAATGCTCTTCCATTAAAGGAATTTTAAATCTAAATCCTTTCACTAATGCTAAAACAGCCATTTCGCCTGTTGCAACATCAAAAAGACAAGATGCAGTATTATTCTTCGCTGCAATCTCCTCGAAAGAAGTTGTAGCTTCAAATTTAATTTCACCTGAGCGTGTAATCATCTTTTGAGAAAACAACGCCGACGATACAATCAAACATATAAATAGAGACATATTCTTTATCATAACGCTATAATTTTTAATTTTCAGGATATCCGTTTGCAGCCCATTTCTTGATTATATTGATAGTAGCCTGGGGCATTCTTCCGCTTTGCGGCATCACTGCGCCACATGATTGATCATCAATTCTGCAAATTACGGCGCGATTTTCAGTGGCTTCTCGTACTTGCATATACGTTTCCATTGTAGGATATTGCGCTCCAGCTGCACTATGACAGGAAAGACAGTTATTCGCAATGATTGGCTTAATATTAGATACATACATCGGATTAGAAACTTCTCCAGAAACTTCATCGTAAGTGGATGAATCGCACGAAAACCCAACAGAAAGAGCAATCATCAGACTAAAAATAATTTTTACCGTTTTCATAATTAAAATACTCTATACAAGTTAAACCCAAAATAAATTCCTTTTCCACCTGTAATTCCGGTGGCGTTTGTGAAATAAGTAATATCATTCATTGCCTGACTATTCGAAAAAACCAATTGAAATACATGTCCTCCAGTTTCAATATCTAAACCAATTGTTGCTGGATTGTGATACAAACTTGTTTCTCTTGCATTCAGTCTAAAAGCATATTCCATGTTGAGACTCATCCTTTTTGATAATTTATATCTACCACCAAGAGCTAAAAGAAAATTATCTGATTCTTCAAACATGGGTTCGTACAAATTTTTGTGAACATAAATAGGATTGAATTCCAAGGAAAAAGAATTTGAGAATTTTCTAGAAATTGGCAATTGCGAACTAAACGCAAATCGATTAGATGTCTTTAACAGTGGAAATTCATCTTCACTTAGCTGCGAATTAACATCCATCGTATTATAACCGACAATAGTTACCGGAAAACCGTTTACTTCTTGATTCGCAAATTTATATTTTGCAGTAAACTCGTAATTTTTATTCAAGGTATGTCGAGAAAATCCCAGAGTTAACCATTCGGTCGCACCATAAAGACCCCCAATTTTGCTATTAGCATTATCAAACCCAAAAAAATTATTAAAGCCTTCTGTGAGATCTCCAAAACGGTGTGCAACTATAAAATACCATTCTCCTTTCGAAGCCAGTTTTGTTGATTGCATCGTACAAACTTGCAATCCTTTGAAAGCAGCGGTTTCAATTTCTTTTTTAGAAATAGTGTCGGTGTCCAACTCTTTGAATAAATCCTCCTGCGCATTAGCAACATTCAAGAAAAAAAGAAAAAATAGTGCTAATACAGTTTTAGATAAATTCATTTTTAATTCAATTTTATTATTACACATTGATCTAATTTTAGTTCTTCTAATAAGTCATCATAACCCGTAACTCTCCCTTTTATTTTTACTTGACTATTTAGAGCTACTTGTTCAGGGACTTGCAATTGACAAGAAACTTTTTCGTTTAAAGTAATTACATTATCAGCAACATTAGTCACTTTTCCGGTAATCTCGACCGCTTTATTCAAATATTTAGTTGTGGCTATTGCAGAATTAGCAGAAAATTCACCAAAAACATCGTTTGCCGATACACTAAACTCAGATGTTTCTTTTTCTACATCTCGTGCACCGCCTGTCATTACATACTTGTAGGAAAAAAATCCTATCGTTAGTATTGCAGCAATTAACAAAATTATTTTAAGTTTTTTACCCATAGTTCTAAAAAAAAATAGAGTTTACACTAACATAAACTCTATATATTTTTGATTTTTTGTGTTCTAATTCACAATAACTTTTTTCCACGATTTTTCAGAATTGTTTTGCAATTCTAAAAGATAAACTCCTGACTGAAGACCATTTACATCAACTGTAACTTCTCGAGCATCCTCCATCACGTCAATTGTTTTAACCAAAGAACCTATTTGATTGTAGAGTTTTACTTTAGATAGATTGGTTTTTGTTTTGATAAAAAATGCTCCTGACGCAGGATTTGGATAAACAGCTGTTGCGTTCAAAGAAAAGTCTTCTACTCCAAGAACGGTAGTAAATGTTCCGCTACTAAATGAATAAATGTGATTATTACTTAAACTTGTTGTAATGCCGTTTGCCCTGACGCCAACTATATCAATAGAATTTGTAGTGTCGTACGGAAATTGAAAATCATTAGTATCAGAATTTGCTAGATTCCTTTCCAGCGTTAAAGTCCTTAGACCTGATACAGGCGTGGGATTACTCACCGTTATCCAATCTTGACTATCATTTGCAGGAGATCCATAACCAACAAAATTTCTATCCGTTAACGAGGTGGTATAAACCAAAACATCCCCAGCTTGCATTCCAAAACCTGATTGAACACCTAAACCCAATCCAAACCAGCGATCCGCCGGTCCCTTTAAAACTAGGGTTACTTTTGAAGTCGTATTGTTTAGGGTGAAATTTGCTGTCATACCGTTGCTTAAGGAAATATCGCCTGTGGACTTCGATTGCGAAAATCCCTGTAAAAACAATAGACAAAATAATAAAGTAGTAATTTTTTTCATAGTAATTTATTTAAGTAAGTTTATAATTTCTTCATTACCATTAAAAGCGGCATATTCAAAAGCTGTTTTATCTTGTTTGCATTTTAATTCTTTATTCGCTCCCGCAGAAACTAATTTTTTGACCATTTCAACATTTTTAAATTGAACGGCAAGCATTAAAGCCGTTATTCCATTAGCATCGGTTAAATCGAGATTGACATTTTTATTAAATAGTTCGTCAACAAGTTGGAATTGATTTTTCATTACACAAGCCATTAACGCAGTTCCATTTTTAGAAACATAATTCAAATCCGCTTGATTGTTGATCAAAAATGTAGCACCTTCAATATTTCCTCTATAACATGCCAAAATAAGCATACTTGATCCATTGTCATCTATGGCATTAACGATGCTTTTATCTTTATCAAAAAGCGACTCCATCTCAGATAAACTCCCTTTTCTGGCAACATCGAAACAACTACTGTTTTGGGAAAAACCCAAATTAATAGTTAGTAATAAAATTAATAGAGACGTTATTTTTGACATATTCACTATTTGAATTGCCAAATTAATAAAAATTAACATTTATTTAAGGTAAACATTTGTTAAATTTATGTTACTAATTTTCAAATAATTAAATACAATTCTGGAATAAAAACTTATGTTTTTATAGCATACATTTCTTGTAGAATTAAGAAAAAAAAAATAGAACAACACGGCTTAAAATAATTAAAATTCAGCTTATCGATTTCACAAAACCAGTAAACCAAATTCTCGCAAAGTACTCACGGGTTTTGAATACCAAAACAATTCGAAATTTTCTAAAGTAATTTCAAAATCAGATTTTATTTCTTGGAAAGAAAAGATTTTAGATTTAGAAACCGACATTTTTGTAAGAATTTGACACAGCCATTCTCCTTCTTGTTTACCAGTTTGAATGGTAAAACTTTCCTTTTTGTCGTGAAAAGTCAAAGTCATCATTTCCCAACTATTTCCTTTTTTGGATTTTGTAAAATGCTCAACCGATGGCTTTCCTCCTAGCCAAATGATTTTGGCAGTTGGCTTTACATTGAAACCTTCTTCTTGTTCCAATGCATTGGCAATAAAATCGGGATGGATTTTTGTTTTCGGAATTTTAAAATCGAACCACTCTTGTAATTCGTAGCCAAAACAAATGCCGTGCATAAAATTGAATAGCGATTTCTTTAGTCCAAAACTGAATTTATCGTGATCAATTCCCGTTTGATCCACATAATTTATATCGTTATTGGCGAAAGTCCCGATAGTTTCTGTTTCTTTTATAACTCCAAATTTCTCTGGATACATTCCCACAGGACTGTGCACGGTCATCGCAAATTGATGCCAAAATCCGGATTGCAAAATTCCAACTTCAAACAACTGCCGCACCATTTCGAGGCTATCTATCGTTTCCTGAACCGTTTGTGTTGGATAACCGTACATCAAATAAGCGTGAACCATAACGCCGGCTTCGGTAAAATTTCGGGTCACTTTAGCCACTTGTTCTACTGTCACGCCTTTGTCAATTAATTGCAATAATCTATCCGAAGCGACTTCTAGCCCACCAGAAACGGCGATGCATCCCGAAGCTTTAAGCAATACGCATAAATCTCTTGTGAAACTTTTCTCAAATCGAATGTTCGTCCACCAAGTGACCGATAATTTCCTACGAAGAATTTCGAGTGCCAAAGCGCGCATCAAAGCAGGAGGAGCAGCTTCATCTACAAAATGAAAACCGTTTTGTCCCGTTTGCGCTATCATTTCTTCCATTCGATCGCACAATAAATTGGCGGCAATGGGTTCGTAAAGTTTGATGTAATCCAAAGAAATATCACAAAAAGTGCATTTCCCCCAATAACAACCGTGCGCCATCGTGAGCTTGTTCCATCGACCGTCACTCCACATGCGGTGCATTGGATTCACAATTTCAATCACTGAAATGTATTTATCCAAAAACAAATCCGAATAATCGGGTGTACCTACTTCAGATTGTTTATAATCCGGCTTTAATGAATTATTTTTATAAACTACTTTCCCATTTTCGAGAAGAAAAGTTCTTTTGAATTCTTTCTCAATTATCAATTTTTCATTATCAATTATCAATTGAATCGGCAATTCACCATCATCTAAAGTGATATAATCAAAAAATTCAAAAACACGAGGGTCCGAAAGAGAACGCAATTCGGTATTGGCAAAACCGCCACCCATAGCAATTTTGATGTTTGGATGATGTTTCTTTACCCATTGAGCCGAACGAAAAGCAGCATATAAATTCCCAGGAAAAGGAACAGTAATAAGGAATAATTCGGGTTGAATGGTTTCGATTCTATCCTTTAATAGTGAAATTAGAATTTCATCAATATACGATGGTTCTTTTTGTAAAGCCGAGTACAATTCGTCGAAAGAATTCGCACTTCGTCCTAACCGTTCGGCATAACGGCTAAAACCAAAATTAGGATCTACACATTCTACAATAAAATCGGAAATGTCTTCAAGGTACAAAGTGGCTAGATGTTTGGCTTTATCCTGAGTTCCCATCGTTCCAAAAGCCCAATCTAATTCTTCCAATTGTACAAAACGAGAAGCTTCTGGCAAATAATCATCCTGACAAATTTGCAATGCCAAGGTTGGATTTTTTCCCTGTAAAAAGGCAATAACCGGATTGATGGTTTTGATGTATTCGTCCCAAAGAGCGACTATTCTTTTTGCATTATCAGACAAGTTGCTAGTTCCCCCTTTGGGGGCTAGGGGGCTTAATCCTTCCTTCGAAAATATTTTCAAAATCACTTCAATGCCTAAATCGGCCTGTGTTGCCGCAATATTTTTGGTATTCAAAAACCCTTTGATATAAGCCGTTGCTGGATAAGGCGTATTCAATTGGGTAAACGGTGGCGTGATTAGAAATACTTGGGTTTTCAAAGGTATTGTTTTGTGCAAAAGTAGGTTATTTTCGAAAATAATTTGAAACCCTAACAGACAACTTAATAATTACTTAAATTGAATTAAATTTACTGCTAAACCATTTATAAATTCGATGCCATTTAATAGAATAGCTATCGCCTTATTAGTTCTAAAAAGGTATATTTGCAATGAAGAAAAAAAATAATGAAAATAATTCTTACTGGAGCTACAGGCGTTTTAGGTTCTCATATTATGTATGAGATTTTAGAACGTTTTATACAAACTCCTAATGATGCAAATAAACTATTCATAATAACTCGAAATAACAGCAAAAATTTAGCGAACGCGCGCATAAATGAATTGCTTTCTAGCGATTATACTCCAAAAATAATTCGCGACAGAGGATTAACAGCACTTAATCAATATCTTGAAATCATTGATGCAGATTTGAATGCTATTGAAGAACCTTTTTTAAAAAAGACAAAAGGAGCCTACCTTATTCACTCCGCAGGTTATGTCAATCTCTCGACCGACGAAGACTTAAAAGAGAAAATATTTGATGAAAATGTGCTACTAACAAAAAAACTATTTTCAGTTTTTCATCCTTTTATAAAAAAATTCATTTACATCGGAACCGCTTTTTCGTCTGGAGCTCGAAAAGGTTTGATTGCTAATGATTTTCATAATTTAGATTTCACACCAGAGCACCGCAATGCCTATGAATATGCCAAATTTCATTCCGAAAATTTCATTGCTACAGAATGCAATGTGATAGGTTTGCCGTTTCAAATTCTTCGTCCAAGCGTTATTGGCGGCAAAATGCTTGGAACAGAAAACAACTATTTCATTCCCAAATACATGGTTTTCTATCTTTTGGCGAAGTTTTTTTATTTCACTTCAAAACGTAAAGGCAAACAAGATCCCGTTCGTTTTATCATCAATCCTGCCGCCGGTTTGAATATAATTCCTGTAGATTATGTGGCAAAAGTTATTGTAAATACATTTGAAAGAAACGACATTACGCAACTCAATATCGTAAACTACAACAGTTTTAATATGGTGGAAGGCATGCAGTTGATCATGAAAGAGGTAGGTTATACCAATTTTTCTTTAATACCAAACAACTTTGATTTTCAATACAAAAACACCATCGAAAAACTCTATTACGAAAGTATTGGAAAGCATCTAAAACCTTACTTTATAACGGAAGCCAATGAATATGATACGACTTTATTGAATTCAATTCTTGAAATTCCAAAATTAGACCATAAAGATTTTACCAATTTGATTCGGTATGCCATTGCAAATGATTTTCAGGATATCAAGGTTTAAATAAATCGCAAGCAGTCGTAGAAAAACTCGTTTTACGATTTTTTTAATTTCCTAAAAATAAAGTACGAATAGACTATTGGGATAATTGAAATTATTGCCGTGATAGTCATAAACAAATAAAAATTAATGTTTTCTGGGATAACCAAACTAAAAATGACAATTAATAATCCGCCAACTATCCACAATTTACCAGCTAAAATATGTGTCAGTTTCCAAACTTCTTCGCTCTCTAATGTCCAAGGGGTTTTTATTCCTACAAAATAATTTTGCTTGATTACTTTAAAGTAATTACCTAGAGCCATAAACAATACTCCTACTAGAACTACAACTATACTCGGACTTGAAAGCATTTGACTTCTAGAAGAATGGATAATAAAAAGCGCTAAAACTGACATAAATAAAACTAAAACAAATTTTATTTGGTAATATTTGCCAGCCATTAAATCGAGTCGCTTTTTAGGATCTATTTTCGGGATAGCAAGCATTAAAACATAAGTAAAGACCGGTAACAAAAAGACAATACCAATTAAAGAATATTTAGAACCCCAATCGTCAATTTCCCCTTTTAAATTCCAATGCGTTGGAACCTTTTCGGGTAAATTATTCCACAAACATGCCAAGTAAACAAAAGGTAATAACACAAATCCAAGAATTGGAAGTTCTCTTTTAATATTTTTATTCATAATTTTTATTTTTTTAAAGTTAAAATCCATTGCAAAACGTCTTCCATAATTGTAGTATTTAAGGAGTAAATAACAAATTGCCCTTTTTTTTCGAAAGAAATTAAATCGGCTTGTTTCAAAATATCTAAATGATGAGAAATACTAGGTTTCGAAATGGTAAAATAATCTGAAATTTCGCCAGCAGATAAATCTTTAACTTTCAAAAGATCCAGAATTTCTCTTCTGGTTTCGTCATTCAATGCTTTGAAAATCGAATTCATAAAGTATTTATATATTTACACAAATGTCTAAATACTTTTTGAATAAACAAATTAGAAATGAACTTATTTTTACAAAAAATTAAAAATCAAAACTGCTCCTCCTTTTTTCTTATAGCCAAAAGCGCCACAAAAGAAATTAATGCAGCACCCGATAAATAATACCCAACAAAACCAATTCCGTAGTTAGTGGCCAACCAAATGGCAATTAGTGGCGCAAAAGAAGCTCCTAAAATTCCTGCCAAATTAAAAGTCAACGACGCACCGGAATAGCGAACTTCGGTGGGGAACAACTCCGATAAAAAAGTTCCCAAAGGACCATAAGTCAAACCCATTAATCCCATTCCCAAACAGGTAAAAATCATTATCAGCAAATTGCTGCCAGAGTCAACAAAATAGGAAAAACTGAGTCCAAATAGCGCTATTAATGCAGAAACAAACAATAAAATATTTTTTCGCCCAAACCGATCCGCCAGTAATGCCGAAGAAGGAATTCCTGCGACAAAAAACAAGATAGAAAACAATTGAATAATTAAAAAACTTCTACGGCTAAAGCCTAAATTACTAGTTGCCCAACTCAAAGTAAAAACGGTCATTAAATAGAAAGTGACAAAAGTTGCAACAGCAGCAAAAGTTCCAAAAATTAATTCGTTTTTATATGATTTGAAAATCGTTAGTATTGGAATTTTCACTTGCTTTTTAGTTTCCAAGGCATTAGCAAACGAAGGCGTTTCGGTGATGGTTAGTCGGATATAAAACCCTACAACAACTAATAATGAACTGGCGATGAAAGGAATTCTCCAACCAAAATCAAAAAACTGTTCTTCGGTCAGTAAATCACTCAATAATAAAAAAGTACCACCGGAAAGTAGCAAACCTATTGGCGCACCTAATTGTGGAAACATTCCGTACCAAGCGCGTTTACCAGGTGGTGCATTTTCGATGGCCAATAAAACAGCTCCGCCCCATTCGCCACCCAACCCTAGTCCTTGACCAAAACGACATAGCATCAATAACAAAGGAGCTGCGATTCCTATGCTTTGATAAGTCGGCAAAAATCCTATGGCAACGGTTGAAATTCCCATCGTCAACAAGGCGGCAACCAATGTCGCTTTTCGTCCAATTTTATCTCCAAAATGACCAAAAACTGCTGAACCAATAGGTCTAGCGAAAAAGGCTATCGAAAACGTAGCCAAAGATTCTATGGTTGAAGTTGAAGGATCTGATCCAGGAAAAAACAATTGCGGAAAGACTAAAACCGCAGCATTGGCATAAATATAAAAATCAAAAAACTCAATGCTTGTTCCTACTAAACTACCAAAAAGTATGTGCTTTAATGAATTTACCTTAACTGATTTTGAATTTTCTTGCATTGTGATGTCCTTTTAATTGGATAAAAATGATATTAATTTTCGAAACGAACAAACATTTAGTTCCGATAATTTGTGGTAATTTAGCATAAAATAAACTTCAATATGCCAACTGACTGTATTAGCTATCAAAATTCTGGGTATTTTTCGCCTTTAATGAATGATTATTTAGATCGCAAATCTAATTTGCAGTCGCTTTACAACCGGTTTCCAAATCTAGAAAATTTTGAGGCACAAATTCAGGAGAAAAAAGAAAATTTTAATGATAATTTCAATGGCGATGACAAAAGAAAATTATTAGTTTCCGTTTTAGACAAGCAATACGCCAAAATAAATGCTTCGGAATCAACTTTGAACAATATAAAACTTTTAAACCATTCCAACACTTTCACCATTACAACCGGTCACCAGCTGAATTTATTTTCCGGCCCTTTGTATTTTTTGTATAAAATTATTTCAACTATTAATCTGACCCAAGAATTAAAAACAAAATATCCTTTACAAAATTTTGTGCCCATTTATTGGATGGCAACCGAAGACCACGATTTTGAAGAAATCAATTACTTCAATTTCAAAGGTCGAAAGTTTCGATGGAATACAGCAAGTACGGGCCCAGTTGGACGATTATCTACAAATGGTTTGGATGATTTTTTTGAAGTTTACGCTAAAGAATTAGGGTCTGGAAAAAATGCCGATGCTATCAAAAAAATGTTTCAAGAAGCGTATTTAAAACATTCCAATTTGGCTGACGCCACACGTTTTTTGGCAAACACTCTTTTTGGCGAATATGGACTTGTAATTCTCGATGCCGATAACCAAGATTTAAAACGCAGTTTTATTCCCTATATACAGGAAGAATTAACGAAACAAACTTCCTACAAAAAAGTTCTTGAAACTTCAGAAAAACTAAAAAATTACTCCGTTCAGGTCAATCCGAGGGAAATTAATTTGTTTTATTTGGAGGATAATTTACGGGAACGTATTATTTTAGAAAATGGCATTTACAAAGTCAATAACACCCAACTACAATTTACTGAAAGCGAAATTCTTGGCTTATTAGAAAACCATCCCGAAAAATTCAGTCCCAATGTAATTATGCGTCCGTTGTACCAAGAAGTGATTTTGCCTAATTTATGCTACATTGGAGGTGGTGGAGAAATCGCCTACTGGCTGGAACTAAAATCTTTCTTCGATGCTATGAATGTTACTTTTCCGATACTTTTACTTCGAAATTCAGTACTTTTGGCTACCGAAAAGCAAGTTGCAAAAGCAGATAAACTAGGATTATCTTGGAGCGATTTATTTTCTAAACGATCGCAATTAATCAATCAAAAAACATCGGAATTGTCCGAATTTCCGATTGATTTATCCATTCAAAAAGATTCTTTAAAAGATCAGTTTTATTTTCTTCAATTATTGGCGCAAAAAACAGATAAATCATTTGTGGGCGCAGTAAAAGCGCAGGAGGCCAAACAAATAAAAGGATTAGAGAACCTTGAAAAGAGATTATTAAAAGCCCAAAAACGAAAATATTCTGAAACAATACAGCAAATTACGAATTTGCAAAATGGCTTGTTTCCCAATCAAAGTTTACAAGAACGCCAAAACAATTTTTCGGAGTTTTATAATGACAATGGATCGCGTTTTATTTCCGAACTTTTCAATCAGTTAAAACCTTTAGAAAACAATTACAATATAATAATACTTCCATAAAAAGCTAATTTTAAATAATTGAAGTGATTTAAACTTTTTGCATTTTAGCGAAAATTTAGGATTTTGTAGCCAATTGAAGTCTTTTCTAAGTTGCTTAGCTGGTCTACGGAACGAAAAAATGGCAAAAAGTGGACGCAAAAGACAAATTTTTTAGCAAATGGAAAAATTTTAAATTACTTCATCTCCAATAAATTGATGATTTGATAAAATCAATTCGCAAAAAAGTTCTATTTTTGCACCAAATTAAAAAAAAACAAAAATGGCTACGAATAGAACTTTTACAATGATTAAACCAGATGCGGTTGCAAACGGACACATCGGAAACATATTGGCAATGATTACAAACGGTGGTTTCAAAATCGTTTCATTGAAATTAACGCAATTAACGGTAGCTGATGCTCAAGCATTTTATGCTGTTCACGCTGCAAGACCTTTTTACGGAGAATTAGTAGAATTTATGTCAAGAGGACCAATCGTTGCTGCCATCTTAGAAAAAGACAATGCAGTAGAAGATTTCAGAACATTGATTGGAGCTACAAATCCAGCCGATGCTGCCGAAGGAACAATTCGTAAAGCGTATGCAACTTCTATTGGTGAAAACGCCGTTCACGGATCAGACAGTGATGAAAACGCAGCTATCGAAGGTGCTTTCCATTTTGCAGGAAGAGAGCAATTCTAGTATTCAGTGATCAGATTGCAGATTTCAGGTAGCGGTTCGCAGCTGGAAATCTATAAAATACAAATCCCATTTCGAATTTGAAATGGGATTTTATTATTTTGCAATCACCACTGATTACTAAAATCTGAACACTTAAAGAATCATCTTAAAACGACATCCTTAACTACTTCTCGCTTCAGTTCCTCATTAATCATTGCTACAATTTTTGATTTTCCGTGGCTTAATTCTTCCCTCAAAACTGCTGACGAAAGTTCAACATATAAAGTACTTGCTTTTAGCACCACATTTTTAGTGTAATGGTTGACGCCATTGCCCATCAAATTTTTCCAAGCCTCTTTTACATCAATCTGATCCATTCCGGGTTGCAATTTGTTGACTTGGATAATTTGTTTCAAAACATCACCTACAGTACTTTGATTATTTAGTCTTTTTGCCATCTCCTAGAATACTTAGTTTTTCTGCTTTTTTGTAATGATATTCCTTTTTTTCTTGATTGATGAACACTAATTTGTCTTTTGAAATAGAAATCAATTCCTCAGTCCATTTTGCATAAGGAGTTACATAATCCATAAAAACTTGATTGTCCTTAAACCGAATTTTTACATTTTCATAAGTGTCATTCACGATAAAAGTGCCATCCAATTGCGGCATTACTTTCTTCCTGAAACCCACATTGTTCTTCCCAATTTCGAAATAATCGTAACTTTCGTTCATTCCGTATTGCTTGTCTTCGCCTTGGTCCAAACCGACTCTTTCAATTTCCCAATAGCCGTTAATATTGGCTATATCATCGGCTTTTATCTTTTGCTGACAGGATGCAAAAAGAAAGGAAACAAATAAAAATCCAACTATTTTTTTCATACATTTTAAATTTTTGGAGTTATTCCTACTATTGTTAAAAACAAAGTTCACTGAAATTTGACGAAAATCAAAGCGCAGTGAGGTCATCTCTGCAAGGAAAATGGCTAGGATTTTTACTTGCATTATCGTGCAACAAAGTTAGTTTTATTAATCCATATAGAAATAAAAAATAAAAAAACTCTTCACCATATATGCAATTCTTTTGTAGTTAGAACAGTTGTTGTGGAGATTCTTATATGATTATTTAGGAGAATTATGGACGAAATTAGTATATGCGCTAAAAACTACTCTCTTTTATTTCTTCCTTTAAAAAAACCAAAAATAAAAAAAATCGTCCCAAATAGTAAACAAATATAATAAAGAGAAATATTTTGATCACGAACAATATGGGACAATGCAAATGCTACCATGCTGGCAAAGTAAAAATAAATTGGTTTGATGTTATTATAAAAGTCCACTACTCTATTATTTAAAAAAACTATCCACAAACTCATATTTATTGAATACTTGTAGATCTTCGATTCCTTCGCCTACACCAATATATTTTACAGGTATTTGGAATTGGTCAGAAATTCCAATAACCACTCCGCCTTTAGCAGTACCGTCTAATTTTGTAACTGCGAGCGACGTTACTTCGGTAGCCGCTGTAAATTGCTTAGCTTGTTCGAAAGCATTTTGTCCAGTAGAACCATCGATAACCAATAAAACATCGTGTGGCGCATCGACAACTACTTTTTGCATTACGCGTTTTACTTTGGTCAACTCGTTCATCAAATTGATTTTATTGTGCAAACGCCCCGCAGTATCTATGATTACAATATCAGCATCTTGAGCAACGGCGGATTGCAAAGTATCAAAAGCCACAGATGCAGGATCGCTGCCCATATTTTGTCTTACAATGGGAACACCAACTCTATCGGCCCAGATTTGCAATTGATCAATGGCTGCGGCGCGAAAAGTGTCGGCTGCTCCAAGAACCACTTTATAACCTGCTTTTTTGAATTGAAAAGCGAGTTTACCAATAGTTGTCGTTTTTCCCACTCCGTTTACTCCAACGACCATCAAAACATACGGTTTAGTGCTATTTGGAATTATGAATTCTGTTGCTTCGCCGGAATTTGTTTCTGAAAGCAATCCTGCTATTTCATCATGAAGGATCTCATTAAGTTCGCTAGTTCCAAGGAATTTGTCTTCGGACACACGCTTTTCGATTCGGGTAATGATTTTTAGTGTGGTGTTGACTCCCACATCTGAGGAAACCAGTATTTCTTCGAGATTGTCTAAAACATCATCGTCCACTTTTGATTTTCCGGCAACGACTTTGGATAATTTAGAAAAAAAAGTTGTTTTTGATTTTTCTAAACCTTTGTCAAGCGACTCTTTTTTATCGGAAGAAAATAATTTTTTAAAAAAACTCATCGGATTGTTGATTGAGGATTAACGATTTTTGAATTCAGATTTTATATCGTTTTATCAAGTGCCCTAGCCCTGATGGCAGCGGCATCCTTTTTCCAGCTTCTTCAGCTGGGAAAAGATATAGCGTACAGCAGGAAATAGCTCCTGAAAAATTCTATTGACACCCAAGCAATAGCTAACAGGTGGAGCAAATATAGAAAATAAAAAAGCTACTTCCGAATGAAAGTAGCTTTTCTATATAATGCGATGTTGAATTATTTCTTTTTCAAGAATTCATCAACTGCTTCAGGAGTCATAATAGATTCTACGAATGTATATGCGCCGGTTTTCGGAGATTTTACCATTTTAATGGCTTTTGATAATCTCTTAGAAGCTGTTTGTAAGGATGCTACGGTTTTCTTTGCCATGATTCAAATGTTATTTGTATTTTAATAAAATCTATAAAAAGTGACTTTTTATGCTTTTATAAAATCTCTAATTATTATTTTATTTCTTTGTGAACAGTTACACGTTTCAGGATAGGATTAAATTTTTTAATCTCTAATCGATCTGGAGTGTTTTTCTTGTTTTTTGTTGTTATGTATCTTGAAGTACCTGCAACACCAGTTGTTTTGTGTTCGGTACATTCTAAAATTACTTGAATTCTATTCCCTTTTGCTTTCTTTGCCATCTTGCTTTATATTTATTCGTCCCGAAGTTTCGGTAAGATTATTTAATAAATCCGCCTGCTTGTGCTTTTTTCAACACTGCAGCGATTCCATTTTTATTAATTGTTTTTACCGTAGATGCAGCCACTCTTAGCGTTATCCATCTGTCTTCTTCAGGAAGATAAAAACGCTTTTTCACTAAGTTTACAGAAAATTTTCTCTTAGTTTTATTCATAGCGTGAGAAACGTTATTTCCTACCATCGCTTTTTTACCTGTAAGGTCACAAACTCTTGACATTATCTTATCTTTTATCGTTATTCAAAATCAGGGTGCAAAGAAAAGAAAAATAAACGGATGAAGCAAAAAATTATCACACATTTTTTAAAATTTCTTTACGTAATAGTTCGAGGCTTTTAATCACCGCTCTATCTATCACTTTTTCACGAGATTGACCAAAATTAAACTCCTCGACTATTACTTCGTTTGGCGTTGCCAAGGCAATAAAAACGGTACCAATTTCTGCATCTGAATCTCCTTTTGTGGGTCCAGCATTTCCTGTAGTAGCAATGGCATAGTCAGTTTTCATTATGCTTTTAATGTTTATTGCCATTCGTTTTGCAACTGCTGCACTTACTACAGAATGTTCTTTAATTAAATCTTCTGGAATGTCCAAAACAGCTATTTTTGTCTCGGTGGCATACGAGACAATACTTCCTTTGAAATAATTTGAGGCGCCTGCAACTGACGTCAACAGCTGTGCAATTTGACCTCCTGTACAACTTTCTGCGGTAGATACGGTTAATTTTTTTTGTATCAAAAGCTTTGCAAGAACTCGTTCTAATGTTTCGTCATCTTCAAAACCCACGATGATATCTCCTATTATTTTAGTCAATGAAGACACATTTTCTTCAATTGCTTTTTCTAAAAGCGTTTTATCCGTTCCTCTTGCGGAAAGCCGCAATCTTACTCTCCCAATGCTTGGCAAATAAGCTAATTTCAAGAATTCAGGTAAATTATTTTCCCAGTTTTCGATTCTTTCGGCAACCATACTTTCACCTTGACCATAGGTAAGTATTGTTTTGTGAAGGATAAAAGGTCGTTTGTATTCCCGAACTACTCGAGGAATAATCTCATTTTCAACCAAGTATTTCACTTCATAAGGAACTCCAGGTAAAGATATAAATACAGTATTTTCACGTTTCATCCACATGCCGGGTGCAGTACCTACTTTGTTGTTTAGGACAGTGCATTTTGAGGGCACTAAAGCCTGATCTTTATTGAGTTGCGTAATTTTCCGTTTGTAAAAACCTTCTATTATTTGAGTAACATGAGCGAGAACTTCCTCGTTAACTATCAATACATCATCAAAATAATCACAAAATGTTTTTTTTGTAATATCGTCCTTGGTTGGTCCAAGACCTCCTGTAATTATGACTAAATCAACTTTGTTTTGAAAATTAGTAAAAGTATCCAAAATATGCTGCTTGTTATCACTTATCGAAATCATTTCGTGAATCTCAACACCAATTCTATCTAATGATTTGGAAATAAAAGCTGAATTAGTATCAACAATCTGCCCGATTAGAATTTCATCACCTATTGTAATTATCGCTGCTTTCATTGTGGGTTTTGGGTTGTAGGTTTTGGGTTGTAGGTTTCTGGTTTTGGGTTTTGGGTTGTAGGTTTTCTATGTTGTGAAATCTGAGATCTGCAACCTGAAAACTGCAATCTAAAATCAGTATCATTTTCAAAATAAAAAAGAGCGACCAAAGGAAGCTCCTTTTATATTTTCTTTAGAAAAAAGTGATTTTAGATTCACAACTTGAAAAATCTACCCCAGATTAACCACTTATAATGCAAAATCTTTTTTCAATTCTTTTACCGCTTCATCCACTTGATTATTGATACTCTTAAAGGTTTCTTTGATCTCTTTCTTTTCTCCTTCGGCTATTGCCCAGGCTTCCAATTGCAGAATTTCTTCGAAAGCCGTCTTTAATCCAAGTAAATCAAAGGATGGTTTTATTTTGTGTGCGTGGGAATACGCGTGTTTATGATTATTCTTTTTAATCCCTTCTTTGATCTCCAAAAGGTCTTCTGGAATTTCAGTTACAAATAGAGTCACTAATTGAATTACAAACTCTGAATTATCATCCGAAAGTGCATAGACTTTTGACAGGTTATAATGTAATGCCATTATTTTATTTTTATGCTAAAAAGTTTATTCCCTTCTAAAAATCCTTCTAAAACATCATCTGAATTCACCGCTGCCACACCTTCGGGAGTTCCTGTAAAAATAATATCGCCAATTTTTAAAGTGAAATATTGTGAAATATACGAAATGAGTTCATCAATTTTCCACAACATATAACTGGCATTACTCTTTTGGACTGTTTTGTTGTTATTTGTTAATTCAAAAGTAATATTTTCCAGTGAATTAAATTGCTTTTTTTGCAAAAATTGACCTATTACAGCCGATCCATCGAACGATTTCGCCTTTTCCCACGGCAATCCTTTCGCTTTCAATTCGTTTTGCAAATCGCGAGCCGTAAAATCAATTCCTACACTAATCTCGTCATAATATTTATGAGCAAACTTGGTGTCGATATGTTTTCCAACTTTGTTTATTCGAACAATTAGTTCGATTTCGTGATGAATATCGTTTGAAAATTCAGGAATTACAAAAGGATGCTGGTTTAATAAAACTGCAGAATCAGGTTTCATAAAAATAACCGGTTCTGAGGGTCTTTCGTTTTGCAGCTCCTCAATATGCTTGCCATAATTCCTTCCTACGCAGATTATTTTCATAGTGATCAGCCCCCCAACCCCCGAAGGGGGAGCACATTTATCGCTCATTCCCCCTTCGGGGGCTAGGGGGCTTTATTTTGTATTTAATTTTCTTAACTTAATTGCTGTCAAAACTTTCTTTGTGTACAAGGGAAAATCAGCATTTTGAATCCAACTAAAGTAGCCCGGTTCTGCATCTAAAACTTTGTCTACTTTTACTCCTTTGTGTTTTCCAAATGTGAAAATTTCGTCATTATCGGCATCAAATGCAATCATTCCTGCAAAATCGGCAATTTTTTTTCTGGTAGTAAATTCAGAAAGTGATTTCATATCGTTTTCCAAATCGGGATACCGATCTAATTGCGCTTTCATAATTTCGTAAGTCGCCATGGTATCGGCTTCGGCAGTATGCGCATTTTCTAAACTTTGATTGCAGTAGAATTTCAAAGCCGCACTCAAAGTACGTTCTTCTTTTTTGTGAAAAATGGTTTGAACATCTACCGAAACCCTATTTTTCATATCAAAATCTACTCCAGCGCGAAGCAATTCTTCGGCCAATAAGGGAATATCAAAACGATCTGAATTGTATCCTGCCAAGTCAGAATCTTTAATCATATTATAAATCTGCGAAGCCAATTCCTTGAATGTAGGCTCGCTTGCCACTTTCTCATTGCTGATGCCGTGAATTGCAGTTACTTGTGGAGGAATTAAAATAGTGGGGTTGACCAACCAGGTTTTGCTTTCTTTATTTCCGTTAGGGAAAACTTTAAAAATTGCAATTTCAACAATTCGGTCTTTGGCGACATCAATTCCGGTGGTTTCTAGGTCAAAAAAGCAAATTGGTTTGTTAAGCTTAAGCTCCATTTATGAATTTTAGAATGATTACTATATCTTTTTGAAGGTACTATTCATGGATTATTTAAAAAAAAATTGGTCAAGAAAACAAAAACCTGGTTAGATTAAATAACTGCGAGGTATTCCATCTAACTAACTAATTAAAACTTTAAAAATCGTCATTTATATCAAATGCTTCTAAATATTCGGCTACTCGTTTTACAAAGCTTCCGCCAAGCGCTCCATCTACAACACGATGGTCATAACTGTGCGAAAGGAACATTTTCTGGCGAATGCCAATGAAATCACCTTCGGGAGTTTCTATAACCGCTGGCACTTTTCGTATTGCACCAAGAGCCAAAATCCCCACTTGCGGTTGGTTGATAATTGGTGTTCCAAAAACACTGCCGAATGTACCCACATTTGTAACCGTATACGTTCCGCCTTGGGTATCGTCTGGTTTTAGTTTTCCGGCTTTTGCTCGACCACCCAAATCATTAACGGCTTTTGCCATTCCTACTAAATTTAATTGGTCTGCATTTTTAATAACAGGAACAATTAAGTTTCCATTGGGTAATGACGCCGCCATTCCCAAATTTATATTTTTCTTTTTGATAATAAAATCGCCATCTACGGCAATATTCATCATTGGAAAATCCTTCAAAGCTTTGGCGACAGCCTCCATAAAAATGGGCGTATATGTCAATTTCTCGCCTTCTCTCGTTTCGAAAGCCGTTTTCACTTTTTCTCTCCATTTTACAATATTGGTTACATCGACTTCGATAAACGATTGTACGTGAGCCGAAGTTTGCACCGATGCCACCATATAACCAGAAATCAATTTACGCATTCTGTCCATTTCGATGATTTCGTCACCATTGGAAAGCCCCCCAGCCCCCAAAGGGGGAGCGGGTTGTGGCTTATTTATTGTAGTATTTTGTTCAAGAATTCCATTCGGATTTTTAATTTCGTCTTGGTTTACCCCCAATTTACCTCCGCTTGGAATTCCCCCTTTGGGGGTTAGGGGGCTTTTTATATAATTCAAAATATCTTCTTTGGTAACTCGCCCATCTTTTCCTGAACCAGAAATAGTTTCTAATTCCGCTAGCGAAATACCTTCTTCTTTGGCTATATTTTTTACCAAGGGTGAAAAGAATTTATCGGAAAGCCCCCCAGCCCCCGGTGGAGGTGCAAAAACAATATCAGTAGATTTTACTATGCTATTTTCTATGATTTTGATAGATTCAGAAATAATTTCGTTTTCTTCGCTTTGAACTCTGCCTCCGGTGGTTGGGGGACTTTCGGTTTCAATAATAGCGATGGTTTGACCTACTTGAACCATATCGTCTTTACCAAATAGTTGTTCTACTAAAACGCCCGACACTTCGCTCGGAACTTCGCTATCCACTTTGTCCGTGGCAATTTCAAGTACAGCTTCATCGGCTTCAATTTTATCGCCAACTTGTTTCAACCAATTAGTGATGGTTGCTTCTGCTACACTTTCTCCCATTTTTGGAAGTTTCAATTCAAATCTTGCCATAGTATTAACCTAAAAGGTACTTTTGCTTTTATGAGTGCAAAATTAGTAATTATTTTTAGTTTATAGCTTATATTAAATGCTTTTCGGACAAATCTGAAATCTGTCCCGAGACTTCGGGATAAAATATGAAATCTTCAATCTTTACGACTTCTCCTCTATCAAAACTACTATTGCTACCAATCCTATAATCAGTTGATTGAGGAATGATTTTAAAAGTAAAACCTCTATTTTTATTGGTTTCAAAAGTTTTAATTATGGCTTTAAAATCAAGATTATTTTGGTCAAAAATTATTTCAGTATTTGGTTTTTCCGCAAACGATTTCGTAATATTTTGTTGTTTTACTAATTTTCCTACTTGATTTTCTAATTTTTCTCTCAAAACTTCTCCTCGATCGCGAAGCTTCGGGACGGAATTAGAAACGAGAATATAATGTATAGGTTGTAGTACTTTTTTAGGTTTTCCTTGAAACATTTTGATTATTGAAAAAAAAACAATTCCTATTTTCATAAAAACAGAAAATAGCAATGATACCCTAAAATGCTTTTTATAAAAAAAGTTCATAGCTTCTTGAAAGCGTTTCATATATGCTCCATCCTTTATGGTACTCTCACCTTTGTAATGAATAACAGTAGTTTCGTGGAAATAATAATTTGCTTTCCCTTTTTTCAAAGCCATATAAGACAAGTCAATATCGTCAGAATACATAAAGCAATTTTCATCGAAACCGCCAATTTCGTTATACAAATCAAGTTTCATAAACATAAATGCACCTACCAGAATATCAACTTGTCCAGTTTCGTTCTCTGATAAATGTTGGGCATAATATGTACCAAATGTTTTAGGGAAGATTTTATAAAGACCGGTAATTTTGGTAAAGGCTACGAGTGGCGTTGGAGTTCCTCGCTTACTTTCTGGTAGAAAATTTCCAGTCCCATCGATAAGCTTACAACCAACGATTCCTACATTTCCTTGATTTTTAGCAAAAGCCAACACTTTACTAAAAGTATCTTCGGCGACAACGGTATCCGGGTTTAAAATGCAAATATATTCGCCATTTGCCTGGCTTACGCCAATGTTATTCCCTTTTGGAAAACCTAAATTTTCCTTATTCTCAATGAGTTTCACGTTCGGAAAACGTTGCTTCATCATAGCACAGCTGTCGTCTGGGGAATTATTGTCAATCACAATGATTTCGGCGTCAATGTTTTGTATAGCATTTTGAACACTCAGAACGCAAAGTTCCAAAAAGTATCTGACGTTGTAATTGAGGATAATGACGGATAGTTGCATAAAGCAAATATAATTGAAAAATATAATTTCGCATCGATTTCCTTCACAGATTCAACTTATTTAGTAAAACAATAAAACTACTTCAGATCGAAATAGTTTTACTATTTATAATTTTACTAATTATCAATTTCCTGATTCTTTCTTAGCATCTTCCTTCATTTTATCATTGGCCGTGATGGCAAATTCTACTCTCCGATTTTGACTTCTGCCTTCCGCCGTGTCATTTGGCGCGATAGGTTCTGCGATTCCAAATCCTGTCGTTTTAAAACGGGAAGCAACCAGACCTTTTGCAATCAAATAATTTTTTACAGATGCAGCTCTTTGGCCTGAAAGCGACAAATTGTATTCTGGTTTACCAGTACTATCCGTATATCCATAGATTTCGATGTTGGTATCAGCATATTCGGTAAATACTAGAACCAATTTATCTAAATTTGCTCTTGCTTGAGTAGTCAAAGTTGATTTATTAGTGTCAAAACGAACTGCATTTTCATTTAAAACCAAACGAATTCCTTCACCAACTCGTTCCACATTTGCTCCCGGCAAAGCTTGGTCAATTTCTCTGGCTTGCTTATCCATTTTATTGCCAATCAAAGCACCTGTTCCTCCTCCAACTGCAGCTCCTATCAAAGCGCCACCAGCTGTTCCAATTTTTGAATTATTTCCAATTATGGCACCAATTAAAGCACCTGCTCCTGCGCCAATTCCTGCCCCTTTCTGAGTATTATTTGCGTTTTTAATCGAGTTACAACTCACAAAAAATGTTGTTAGCAACAATAAACTGATTATTGTTAAAATTGATATTTTTCTCATAATTATGAATTTTTAGTTAATTTTTTCGAATTGATATATGACTTCTTTGTATTGACCCCCAACATTAATTATGTCTACTAATTGAAATGAAGTTTCCGTTTGATTGACTACTTTTAATAAAAAGCCTTGTGTTATAGTTTTAGATTTCACGCCTGATTCGACAATTTTAAGAACAAACATTCCGTCTTTATTGATGCTCCATACAATTGGAGAACTAAAAACTGGACAATCCGATTTTGTCAAACTCATCCTTCCTTTGTTATTATTCGAAATAAAATTCCAGGTACTTTCAACGAAACATTTAGAATCAGCGATTTGAAATGAATTAACCTTAATATATTCAGATCCTGGATAACTAATATCAGTAATTTTCCAATTCCCTTTGATGGCAACTTGAGAACTTTTGTCCAGTTTTGTGCTTGCAACTGGCGTGTTTGTACCTGATGTACTTTTGCAAGCAAAGAATAAAAATGCCACTATCATCAATGCAATTATTTTTTTCATATTTATGAATTTTATGTTGAAACTTGGTACAAAATTACAATCACAAAATTGAAAAATATGTCAAAATAAAAGTATTTTGTATCAAAATTTACATTTCCGACAATTTGTCACATAGGGTGCTATTGGTATCTTTTTTGACTACTTGATAAAAAATTGTAAAACTAAAAATTAATAAAGATGACAACAGGAAAAATTAATGTATCGGTAGAGAACATCTTCCCTCTAATCAAAAAATTCTTATACAGTGATCACGAAATATTCTTGCGTGAATTGATTTCAAACGGGACAGACGCTACTTTGAAATTAAAACATTTAACAAGCATTGGCGATGCTACTGTAGAATATGGTAGTCCAATTATTGAAGTAAAAATTGATAAAGAGGGCAAGAAATTACACATTATTGATCAAGGTTTGGGAATGACTGCTGATGAAGTGGAGAAATACATCAACCAAATCGCTTTTTCTGGGGCTGAAGAATTCTTAGAAAAATACAAAGATTCTGCCAAAGATTCTGGAATTATTGGCCATTTCGGTCTTGGGTTTTATTCTGCTTTCATGGTGGCTTCCAAAGTTGAAATTATTACTAAATCATACAAAGACGAACCAGCAGCACACTGGATTTGTGACGGAAGTCCTAATTTTACATTAGAACCATCAGATAAAACCACACGTGGAACTGAAATCATCTTACACATTGCTGAAGATTCATTAGAGTTTTTAGAAGATTACAAAATCAAAGAATTGTTAAATCGGTACAACAAGTTTATGCCTATTCCGATTAAATTTGGAACTAGAACAGAAACTTTACCAAAACCCGAAGATGCACCTGAAGATTATGTGAACGAAACTGTTGCTGTTGATAACATCATCAATAACCCAAATCCCGCTTGGACCAAACAGCCAACAGATTTAACAGAAGCTGATTACAAAGATTTCTACCGTGAAGTCTATCCAATGCAATTTGAAGATCCATTATTCCACATCCATTTGAATGTAGATTATCCGTTTAATTTAACTGGAATTTTATACTTTCCGAAATTAGGTTCTGATTTGCAAATTCAAAAAGACAAGATTCAGTTGTACCAAAACCAAGTTTACGTTACTGATAACGTAGAAGGTATCGTTCCTGAATTTTTGACCATGTTAAAAGGTGTTATTGATTCTCCAGATATTCCTTTGAATGTTTCTCGTTCTAGTTTACAAGCCGATGGAGCGGTTAAGAAAATTTCGAATTACATCACACGTAAAGTGGCCGACAAATTGAAATCATTGTTCACCGAAAACCGAGAAGAATTCGAGAAAAAATGGAATGATATCAAAATTGTTCTGGAATACGGAATGCTTTCCGAAGATAAATTCTACGAAAAATCAGGCGCTTTCGTTTTGTATCCAACGGTAGATGATAAATTCTACACTTTAGAAGAACTGAAAGAAAATCTAAAAGAAACACAAACAGATAAAGACGGAAAGCTAGTTGTTTTATATGCTGGAAACAAAGAAGCGCAACATAGTTATATAGAAATAGCTAAAGAAAAAGGATACGAAGTTTTGCTTTTAGATTCGCCAATTATTCCACATTTGATCCAAAAAATTGAAGGTGATAATCAAAATCTAACATTCGTTCGTGTCGATTCAGATCATGTTGACAATTTAATCAAGAAAGAAGAAACGTCCATTTCAAAATTATCCGATATTGAAAAGGAAAGCTTAAAAACCTCTCTGGAAACCTATATTCCTAAAGCCTATACGGTTCAATTAGAAGCTATGGATAGCAATGCCGCACCTTTCATCATCACGCAACCCGAATTTATGCGCCGTATGAAAGAAATGAGTCAATCGGGCGGAGGAGGAATGTTCGGAATGGGAAATATGCCAGAAATGTATAATTTGGTAGTCAATACCAACTCCGATTTAGCATCGAACATTTTAAATACCGAAGACAAAATAGCCCAAGAAAACTTGGTAAAACAAGCGTTAGATTTGGCCAAATTATCTCAAAATCTATTGAAAGGTGAAGAACTTACAGCATTCGTGAAACGAAGTTTCGACTTGATTAAATAGTTTAATCGGTTAAATGATTATTGTTTAACCGATGAAAAATTAAACCTGCAAATGAAAGTTTGCAGGTTTTTTTTTGCTATCTTTTTAAGGAGAAATGCGCTTTAAACTCTTTGTTTTCGCCAAGGGCATCCTGGTATAAAATTTTAAACCAATAATCGGTTGATGGTAGATTGTGACCGTTGTAAATACCATTCCAGCCAGCTCCCAATGGCTCTATTTCCTTCAAAAGCTTACCATATCGGTCAAAAATAAAAATAAGTGCTTTTTCTGGATGCATTAATCCGTCGATATTCCAAGTATCATTAAAGCCATCATTATTTGGGGTAAAAAACCTAGGGTAATTGAGCACGGTTACTTTCAAGGAAAAATTATTGCAACCTAATTTATCGATTACTTTTACGATATAATCGCCTCCTTTAGACACAGAAAAAATCGGATTAGCTTGAGGCAATCCATCATCCAATTGATATTCATAATTTCCTAATCCTCCCGTAACCGTAACTATAATTTGCTGCTCATTGTCAAAATCAGTTTCCACAGTAGTTACTGCGATCGCTTCTTTTGATTCCTTAACATCTACATTAAATACTGCAGTACAACCTCCTATTAAGCTTGTTGCTGTAACCTTGTAAACACCAACAGCAGTAACAGTATCAGAAGAGGAGGTTACAACAGGTGAACCACCATTATATTCTCTAACAAAACTATAATCTGTTGGCGATAATTTAGTATCGATAGTTATTGGAGCCAAAACCGCCCCAGCATTACTGGTGCATAAATAATAGATTAAATCTGTTGATGAATTACTATTTACAACCACTGTCAAACTTACATTCGAAGCACATTGGCCAGCGGTTGGTGTAAAAGTATACGTTTTCGTTACCGTATTATCCAAAGCTGGAGACCAAGTTCCTGCAATCGAATTATTCGAAATCGT